>Ga0256841_1002963_pt1 | contig 13028 bp, 9 predicted proteins | sample 356308metaG_FD_185971 | JGI IMG/M metagenome (GOLD analysis project Ga0256841, IMG submission 185971) | Hydrothermal vent microbial communities from Mid Atlantic Ridge, Atlantic Ocean - 356-308 | ecosystem: Environmental > Aquatic > Marine > Hydrothermal vents | place: Atlantic Ocean: Mid...
TCTTTTTGAGCAGGGTACCGGTAAGGGCATCTAATATGTAAAGGCAGGCATGCCCGGTAGAACTTGCATGCCCATCCGCTTCGCTGTTATTATAGCCGTTTCCGAAGATTACCACCCATCGGGCGTTATGAAGAGGTCTTTTGGGATTGTAAAAAGAGCCTCTGAGAGGAGCTATTATAGGGGCACTAAATGTATATCCTAGATCGGTGTCGTCAGCGTCACTGAATTCCCAGAGTACTTTTGATGCAATCGTTGATTCCGTGTCTGAGGAACTGGGAACATCCGTTACGTCCAGGGCAAAGTACCCCTGCCCGCCGTACTTTAAACCACAAACCAGGATCGTTTTCCAGTTTCTCCAAGGGGGAGTAAGAGTCCCGGATGAATCGTATACGTCGGCAACTGTCGGAGTGCCGTCCACGAAGAACTGGTGCTGGTAATTCTTATCTGCCAACTGGGCAAGCTTGTGATAGACCAGCGACGGAACATAGGCGAATATTTCTTCGCCGTCACTAGCCCTGAAAGCGTGAAGCATTCCGTCGTTTGATCCTACGTAAAGTACCGGGGTTCTTGCAGAGTAGGCATTTCGAAAATATGCGTAGCCATTTTCTTCGTAGATGTACTTTGGAGCACCCACCAGTGCCGGGGAAGAGTGAACAATGTCTCCAAGTATGTATGTTCGCTCACGATAATTCGAGGTCTTAGTTCCTTCGTTTGATCGGTCTCCTCTGAGGTAATCAACAAGATTTTCGTCGTTGTCGAGGTAACTCTTCTGAGCAGAAGATAGATCTGACCATCGAAAAGGGATCCCTTTTGTGCCGTCGAAAGTGATGATTTTTCGGCCGGTGTCCCAGTCTTTTAGTTCGAGAAGGTCCTTTGCCTGCCAGAGGGGATTATCGAAATCAACATCTCCGTTTTCGCCCACCTGGTAGGCTCTCACATCTCCCCACCATCCATCAGTACTGTAAAGCGATTGATAAACCCTGAATTTTCCGGTAACTTTACTGCTGTTTAGCACAATAGAGGCACTGGAACCAAAGTGTTCCTCGATATCAAGCATGATGCTTGCCAGGGATTTTATCATTTGTTCGGGGTTCTGAGCACTTAGAAACATCCCATGCCCGTTTACTGCCGCGTGCCACAGGTCGTCTATTTTTTGTGCACTTCCGGAACCGGGATCAGGCCAGGTAACGTTGTTCGGATCCTGGTTTGGATCTAGGGTTCCCGTAACACCAAATGCTACGGTATAGGTGACCATGTGCTGCCAGGTAGCAGGATCGTTAGGCAGTTCCGGGATGTCGTCTGGAAGACCGGGTGCTAGATCTTCAAGCCAGTACTTCATTGCCACGTCAGCAAGGGTATTTGACCAATTGTCGGAGTATGGCTTTTGCCCGGCATAACCTGGATGTCCAAAGTCTCCTTCGGCGCCTCCGTCCACGTTTCCAACATCTGGGCTACTTCCGCCGTAGTAGCCATCCGTCATCGCAATTGTAAAGTTTCTCTGGCATGCTCCTCCGTCATCTTCACTAGCTATTGGCGAATCGTGTCCCGTAAGGTTCCCTTTCAAGTATTCCCCGACCCGTTTCAATCCGTTTCTCAGTGGTGTTCCTCCGCCAGAGCTGTACGAGTAAAGCCTGGTAAAAAGCGTAGACCTGTGGGCTTCTCCATCACTTGTGGTGTCAATGTATAAATTGTCCTGAAAGGGGATCCTGTCGTTGAGTGAAGATATCCCGATATTTACACCGTTTATCTGGTCGATAATTTCCCCGACCGCTGCCTTTACGACATATTCGCGCCTTCTGTAGTAGGAATACCAGTTGGCAAAGTTTTGCAATTCTTCTTCGGGTGTCCGGGTAATCTGGACCGATAATGGTGGTGACAAAACCTGGTGAAGATGCGCAGGATCAACTTCAGCGAAAGAATCAGGGTCCTGGTCCCACTGGTAGTATTTTACCGTGGTGGTGCTTCCGCTTCCCGATAAAACAACCTTGTACATTTCATTGGCATCGTATTCACCGTTATGGTTCGCATCGTCCCATACCCACCAGGATGCATTTTCGGCTATAGTCAGGTCTCGCAGGTAGGAACCCGGATGATAAGGATCTGATGGTGCGCTTGAGGGATCGATATTTGTGAACGTATTGCCATTTGCGTCCTTGCCTTTCCAGGGTTTGTAGTCTACGTAGGGACTATAAAATAGCCTGTTGTAACCGGAATACCTGGGTTTCCAGTGATTCTTACCTGCAACGTAAAACGTTGGTGAGTTGTTATCGATGTTATCGTAAGCACCGGAACTATTTTCGTAATACACGTAGAATTTTCCGTTATAGAGGCCATTTGATTCCTTTGTCATGAATTCCCAGTCCATGCTACCGGAATCGTCAATCAAAAAGTGAATGTTTGCGGGAGCATGTTTTATAGTGGTAATCAACGGCTCATTGGGCATGGTTTCAATGCTCCATGCACATTTCCCGAATAACAATGGACAGCAAAGGATTACCGCCATAACGGTAGTTACTAATTTCGATTTCATGGCTGGGCTCCCGTTTTTATTTTGTTCGTCATGTGCATTTTAAAAGGGCTTGAATGTGCCGGCGTCATGAATCTAGCGGTATTAATCTTCCATCGTAAGTACATAAGGTAGCCTCAATATTTTTTCTTAAGCCCGATGGTAACAATGCTTTCGCCGTTATTTTCAATAGATCTGCCGCTTATGTGATAGACATTGATCTGGCCTGATCCGTATGCCTGCTTTATCACAAGGGAAGATCCCTTGGGTACATACTTTCCCCCATCGTTTACAACAAACCTTGCACTACCAAGGGAAGTAACTATTTGTGAGTTGGCATTAGTCCAGGTGTCGGAATCCATTGGATCGGCCGGGTCATCTTCGGAATGAAGCCAGTTATAAGAAGCTGGGTTTGGCTTTATCTTGAATGATTCAATTTTGCTTGCTCCCACGTATGCACTTGATTCGGCCTTGTAAAAGTTTATCTTGCTTGTCTTGTCATTTCCGCTGATCATTAATTCCAGGGTGCTCGTGTTGGTTGCAAACATTCCTATCATTGTTAAGAGGAGCAGAACAAAGATTGCAATAACAAGTAATGACCCTTTTTCATTTTTTACCAGCTTCATAACGCTCCCTCCGGTTTAGATTCGAGGCTTTACCATGTCGAAGACAACCTGCTTTGTTTTGCCTCCCTCGTTCCAGGTCACAAAAATGCGTACAGTTTTTGTGTCTTTGGCGGGGTAATCTACAGCCACGTTCCACAGCACGGTGTATCTTCCCAGAGCCACGTGGTGATCAGCAGTGGATATGGTATTATCATTTAGACCAAAATTTGTATCCGGTCCCTGGTCATCAATTCCGTCGTTGTCAGTATCCTGGTTGGTGCCGTCGTGGTCGGTGTCGGTGAGGTCGATGGCTGTGTAAGGCGTACTTACAAGGTTTTCAATCTGTTGCTGGGCCAGAGTTGTTGCTTCGGTTAGGCTATTTGCCAGGGTGCTTCCCTGTAAAGAAGCTATCTGCATGTTACATACGGCCAGGATTCCGAAGGTAAATACAAGAATTGCCAGGAGAACTTCCAGCAGTGTAAAAGCTTTTTCGTCTTTCATAATTATCGCAACCCCGTATTTCTAATTTTTACCGTGGTAATCAATAGGCGGCGATGGTAATGGTCGTTATAGGGTCCCCAGGTTGCACCGGATGCTGTGGTATACGCACGGGTATCAGTGTAATTTTTGTCCGGCCTTGAGGTTCTGGCCAGAATGCTTATCTGAACCTTTCTTATTTTCTCGGGATCAGTTGGGAAAAGTGACGTTGTGCCATCATCCAGCGTGTAATAAAATTCAAGCTCCTGCATGTTAGTTGCAAGGGGAGCGCCACCGGGGGTTCTCCTTAGAGCATCTACCTTGCCGTCGTGGTCTGAATCGTATAGTTGGTATAGAAATGTCTCCCCCGGATCTACCTTGCCGTTACCTTTGTAGGAACCTTTTCCTATATCAGCGGTGAAATTCATTGCGCTGCTCGTGGCTAGGACTATACCGAACTGTCCCAGTTCCTTAGGGTCATACCCAGCCATCCGGATTTCTCTTACCATGGTATCTAAGGCTAGCCTCAAATTTTGTTGCATTTCTGCAACTTGGTCCTGGATTGTGTAACTTTTTTGCTGGCTCCTGAATACCTGGTATATTGCAGCAGCAACAAGACCGGCAATGGCAAGAACAACCAGTATTTCGACGAGAGAATAACCTTTGGTGCTTCTTGGTATTTCGTGGTTAAGTTTTGACTTGTTAAAAAATCTTATTCCCATTTTTTCCCGTTCCATTTCTTTAGCACAATAGCTCCGGAAGTCTGTGCTCCGATTGCGTATGCGGTTCCAACGGTGTTGGATAGGTAGCAGTAACCTCCACCCACGCAAAAACCTTTGGAAGTAAAAACAGCAACATTTGGATCAGATGATCCATTGGTGAAACTAACATTATCCGGTGGGAATGATCCCCCGTTTTTTGTAGCATTAGTAGTTGCATTTCCGTGTCCGTAGGAAACCCCGCTTTTATATGCTGTCAGGTCGATTGTCTGAATTATCCCATCATCCCCCGGTTTAAGAGCACTCCACAGGCCACCGGTTCCCGGTTTTGAACATAAATAATACCTGTTGTTATTTACATCGAACACGATTGCCCGGCTTTTATTTTCTTTTACTGCTTTCATACGAACGAGTTGCATCTTGGAATACAACTCCCTGGCTGCCGCTTTTAGCCTATAGTTCGGGAGCCATTTTTTGAAATTTGGATAAGAGAAAGTGGCGATAACCGCAATTATGCCTATTACTATTATTACTTCAATAAGTGTAAATCCGGGGGTGTGAGAAAATGGCTCTCCCCTCTTTTCTCCCGGGATTGATGCTCCTTCGGTCATTTGTCTGGACCTCATTAGGGTTTACAGGAGCCAGTTAAGTTGGCAGCATGTGACAATAGGTTCACGTGTTGCATTCACAGTAAGAACTTGAACATATATATGGTATACCCGTTCTAGGTTTGATATCCGAGAGTATCTGGAAGAGAAATTATAACATTAAATTTTCTTTTGTTCTCTAAAAAAATTTCAAAAGGGGCTTCTTTGCTTGTTTCCATGGTGCAAGTCTGTGGATTTTGAAGGAATTTCAATATAATTTGTTTATGTGTGTTGGTATCTTCCAAGAGACTATAAGATTAATCGACTCCGTGGTGAACTAATGAAAGCATAAAAAAAGCGGTGAATCGGTTCCGTGGTAGGCTCTGGTGTTTTTACCCACGGTTGGAACCGTGGGCTAAAGATTGAACATTGATCCGATAGCTCCCGGATTTATCCGGATGGAATGGGTTTCTGGCAACTTCGCCTATAGCTTTAACGATATCTGCGATCCCAGATCTCAGGGACTTGAAATCTATTTTACCACGGAGACACGAAGATCCCGGAAGAAATGCCTAAATCCGTGATCGTTTACCTAAACCTCAGATGCAAGGAAAAGCCCGCGGACTGTAGTTTGCTATGTCCGGCCGGCAGAGTCGCCCTACATAAAGTTTCGTCATGGGTTCCGGAAATAACCCTTCCCGCTAATTTCAGGATGGTGACAGGCAGAAAAGGTCATGCAGGATTACAGCAAGCATTGCAATAAATGGAAATCATTTTAATGCTTCATTTTGGCGCAAAAGCGCCTTGGGAGATCATAGAAAAAACGAGTACATGCATTGCCTGGAAAGCAATGATCATGTACTCGTATTTTCAAGCTTCTTTGCCTAAAATTCTTCCTTCCAATAGATAAGTTTACTTACCGTTGGGACTTTGAAGGACATTGGGGGCCCAAGACCTTGTCCCGTGCCAGAAGGCTTATTTAGATACGCTCTTGGAGGTCCCATAACGACAGATGTTGCAATCCCCCTGCCAAGGGAAATCTTTTTCTGTGGAGTTTCGAACTCTTCCACAGTTTCTTCCCCATTATCGCCCCTTGTGTAAAGGCCGTACCTGATGCCGCCGCTGCCACCGATGGAGGTACAAGTGCTAACCTTGATTCCGTAAAGGTAACTTTTCCCGTAACCACAACTTCCCAGGGGTTGGTACGTTGTAAAGTAAACAACACCGAGATAAACTACTGGATCGGAGAGCATCTTCTCTCCCTGGGGGAAATCTTCTTGCCACATCAACCGATCCTGTGGCGTTTCACTACCGACAAGGGTACGGTCTTCGACCTCGTAGAAATGATCGTATGTGTCACTATCCGTGGGACTGGTCTCATCACCGGTACCGAAAAGGATGAAACGACGATTGCATCTCTTGTGAATTGCAATTGTTGGCTTATGATAAATTGGCCTCGGATCATTTGGAGTAAAAAGTTCCTCGAGGGTTGGGTTCCATCCGCTATCAGCATTTAGATCTGATAATTTCCACAGAGTGCCACTGGTGTCTCCAAAATAAACGGCATCAATGTTTCCATAGATGGAACTGCCCTGGTTATCGTTTCTCACGACGAGAAGTTCCGATGGAACATTGTTGGTAGCACTTCCAACCGTAATTTCCTTAAGGATAGTACCGGTTGCCACGTCGATGATGTAGACCCTGTTTCCCTTGTTCTCTGTTGCGGAATAGCCACCCCCTACGAAAAGAACGTACTTATTTTCGCCGTTTACCTTTATTCTTCCGAAGGAAGGAGTGGACCATGTCTGTCCCATGTTATCATCTGTGATTTCCCACATGGGTTGAGGGTTATTTTCGTCGGTGATGTCTATGGCAAAGTAATAATAACCTCCTTTCCTCAGTCCGCTCACAAGTATAGTGTGCCAGCCGAGTTTTTCGTTCCCCGGGGATACAGCGCTCCACGGAGTTCCCGACCCACCTTCTGAGTAGATGTCTGCGGCTCTCATGGGCAGATCAACCGTAAAGCGGTGACCAATTCGGAATTCGTACAGCTTCGTGAGAACCGCTTTTGGTATATAGGCCCATACTTCTTGGCCGGTCAGTGCACTTATTGCATGTACCATTCCGTCATTTGCGCCCACATATATAAGGGTGTTTCTGGATGCGTGGTCGGTTTTAAAACCTGTGTAACCCGGATAATTAGATTCTACCAGGTTGAATGCAGGCTTTGTTACTATAACAGGGCCAGAGTGATAAATATCTCCGAGAGGCCAGTCTTCGTCTCGTGTGCCCTTGTACTTAGCGTTGTCGTAGCCAGGATCCAGCACGTAATTGATGATAGTCTCAGCGTCGCTTGTTTCGTCTGGAGTACCATCTCCGTCTATGTCGTAGCCACCAGGGTTTACGTAGGATTTTAGAGTGGAAACATTAGACGTTGAAAACTCGATTCGTGTTGGTGATATCCCCGATCCGACAGTGGTGTACACTGTTCCCCGTCCGTGAAGTTTCATTTCACATCCGGCATCGCCATCGTTGGTGCCATCAGCATCACAGTCTCCCGTCCAGGTGGAAACAGGACCAATTATGTGTCCGTCGGTTTTGTCAACTTCGAAGGCCTTCAAGTGACCGCGCCAGACTGGATAGTCAAAGTAAGCGCTGTATATCCTCAAGTTATCTGTTGGGTCTGCCAGTGCGGTAATGACTGGATTTGACCTGGTGTACGACGCAGCGTAGATTTGGGGGAATATATCCTTGAGGGCATCGAGCAACTCTTCCATGTTGTTGGCAAAGTAAGCTTCGCCCGTTCCTCCTGCTTCAGCAATGGCATTGAGATTGGCCTTGCTCTGTTCATCCAGCCCAAAACCAATCACGAAGGTTTTTACGTCGAACTCTTGATCATTTACAATAATGTGTCTCAAGTCGGTCGCAGCTTGGACCGGATCACCATCACAGGTTTCCAAACCATCCGTAAGAAGAATTATGTAATTGCTTCGGCATCCACCAAGAGTATATCCATCCTGTGCGATATAACTCTCATAATATTTTTTTGCATCTTGAAGGGTTGCCGCCAACGGTGTCCCTTTTCCTGTTACGGCCTGGGAGCTGTTAACAGGTAAGGAATCGGTATATGGCATCATGGTGACATCGTACCTAGTGTCTCCGGGATACGTCACTCGAGCAAGACTGATATAATTTTTGATTATGCTAATGTTATTACCGTCTACATCGTCCCCCTTATAAGGATCAGTGTCATCATACTGTGGGAGATTGACAAAGATGATCTGGTCGTCTCCGGAATGGTTTGCCTTTTCATTACCTACTTCCGCAGGAAAATAGGGGTCAGGCTGAATATCATCTCCCCAGTCTGCCTGTCCCGTCCAATAGCCTCGCCTATAAATCCATTTTTTGCTTGGGTCATTGTTATAGTAGGCTCTTTTATAACTCCAGCCGTGAGGATGGTCGGTCTCTCCGCGACCAGGGTAGCGAAAGTATGAATTGTCGAAGGTATTTGGTGTAATATCACCGATATCTCCGTTAGAGTTGATCGGAACCCCTGAAATTGTGGATTCAACCAGGGTCCACTGGCCGGCATCGGGATCAGGAGTTGTGCATAACCAATCATCTCCGGGTATCGGACAATTCCCTTTTTCAGGAGTGACCATCAATGTATCCCTGTCTATGTACCTCGGTTCATCGGGATCTGTAACATCGTAATCGCCGTAAGTGTCGTGGTAGGTTGTCTGATAGTACCATCCCGAGGAACCTTCCACACAACCGGGATCGTGATAACACGCTTCTCCTGAATGAACCAGGTGCCAATCGTCCACGGTCTCGGGATAACTGTACCCGCTGCATTCACTACAATCGCTCACGTCAAAATACCGCCAGCCGTATCTCTTATAACCGCCTTCTCCACTCACACCGACACGGCTTCTCACCCTGATACGGTACCGGTTTGGCAAGGAATCGGTTGGAGCGGCTTCAATCTTGTATATTTTGTAGTGTATCGTCTGTTCGTCGCACTGTCCCTCGTGGTACAATCTATCAATAGAGTCTCCCACCTGAACATCTTCGTAGTGAGTCCCCCATGCGTCGATATCATATCCATTAGTGGGACCATCGTTATCGTAGAAACTTGCGCTTGTGTCACTATAGGTGTAGTAGTAAGCTCTGCATCTGTCAGGATTGTCAAAGGTAACCTTTCTATAATACTTTGCACGAACCCTGGGGATTCTTGCAGACATGTATGTGGCAAAACCAAAATTTACCTTGTATTTGTAGCTTATGCAGTTCCCCGCTGCATCACTTTCAGCACAGAACTTAATAGTATCGCTATCTAGAAAAAGATTAAGAGCCTTTTTGGCCTGGTAAAGCTTGCTGGCGGGGTGATTGCCGCCGGAGGCACGCCTGTTATCGTCAGAGCTACCTACGATTTTGTAACGAGTCGTGTAATCACAGGGCTGGGGAAAAGCCGAACTCAGCTTCCAGTATTTTGAAGACGAACTGTAACTGTATATCCCTCGACTTTCACCGGCATTTGTTCCAGCGATAACAACGAGTTTCTTATACCTGTAGGTATTAGCGAAGGTCGACCAATCCGGAATCGTTGACCAATCAAAATTTGCGTCGTAAACACGGTTAAGGTTGCTGCTATCTCGATACGTAACTTCTCCAGGTTGTCCCGCTACTATTTCGTACGTGTAAGGTTCATTGTTAGTGTCGTACGTGATATTTTGATCAACTTTCCAGTAATGCCCCCCCGCATTTCTGTCAACAATTGTCCGATCCTGTACCGCACCATTTTTGTCAATAATTTTCACATGGCAATGATAGTAATTATTTCGGAAATTTGTCCAGTTGTATATAGCGGAGTCGTTCCAGTCTACATTTGAATCGTAGATACGGTTTGAAGAACTGCTAGATATTGAAGTAACGGTGCTCTGGAGCGATCCAATACCCGGAATTGGTGGTGGGGTTGTACCTGGTAGCGTTAATTGGTTACTTTCGTCAACGTATTTATAGTAATCCCATTTAATACTACCGTCTGAGTTTTCCGCAATTGTTCCGTCGTCATCAACCACTACCCCCCTTCGCCATTCCCAACCACTTGGTCTAAGTGGGCTTCCATCTTTACGCAAATAGGGTAAATCTTGCATGGAATCCGAGTTGTCGAAAATCAAGAGAACATTGGGAAGTCCGTTATTCCCGGCAAAAAATGGTACGTCGTCATCACTTGCCTGTATGATACCGCTGTCAGATATTATGATGCCAATAGATACGGATAAAATGCAAAGGTATACAAAAATAAGCCTTGTTAGTTTCTTCGGATAATTCATACTTTCCTCCTTTGTGCGCTTATTGGCGCACGCAACGGCCAGAGATTTGAAAAGAGGGATCCGTGGCGACCTAATAGCTGCTCAGGTTTCCGGGTCCCTGTTGCTTACCAGGCGTTACGAATTCGATCCCCGCAATAATCGATGCAGTTCCGCCGCCGGGTGCACTTCCGACGGAACGTACTTCTATTTGCCTGGGAGGTCCGGCTGTCACGTCTCTATAGAATAGTGTCACGTTGCTTGGTAGGTCAGAAGGAGTAATTTGTGTAAAGGTTGGAGCGGCTCCATGCCCCGGAACCATGACGTTGCCCTTGGCTACTGCATAAAAAACACCTGAATCAGCATTGTAAAAAGCCTGCTTATAGACTTTTTCGTTCCCTGAAATCTGGAGTTCGATATTTGTGCTATCGGTGGCGGCGATTCCAAGGAGAGTAACGACAATTAACATGAGAAGAGCGATTATTAATATTGCACCGTTTTCGTTTTCTATAGGTTTTTTTAACGTCGATAACTTCATCTCTGTTATCCTTTGTTCAGTTTTTTGTTCTTAGCTCGATTTGTAGCTTTCATCTATTGAAAGCGATTTTATAAGTCTAAGGCTTGTCTGATGCTGTACGCCCCGTTCTGTCCAGGTAACGGTTATGAGAACGGTCTTTGAGTCCTGGACGGGAACATCATCCTGGACTGTCCAATTAATGGTATAGATACCCTTTGTTTCTGTATGGGTTCCGGCTTCCAGAGGCTCTCCGTTTCCTGAAAGGTTGTAATCCGTTTGGATCAGTTCTTCCAGCTTCTGTTGCGCTATGGTTGTCGCCCTCGTGAGGTTGTTCGAAAAATAGTTTTCCTTGATAGCGGTCATTTGAAGTGCCGCCATAGCAAGAATGCCAACGGCAAATATGAGTAACGCAATCAAAACTTCTAGCAGGCTAAAACCTTTCTGGTTTAAATGGCGATTGTTTATCATCTTAATGTAACCCCATGTTTCTGCATTTAATGATCACGCTTACCAGGCGTCTGCGATATCCATCATTTGGAGTAATGTGCTGATTCCCTACAACGTACGTATTAACATCCCTGAAATTCCTGTCAGGTCTTGATGTTCTTGCTAGGATCCATATCTGTACTGCCCGGATCGTGTTTATGTTTACCGTGGTCGAAAGAGAAACACCGGAAGGGTTGTCGTTTGCATCGATAACACCGTCAGCATTTGTGTCAAGATTGGTATCAAGAAAACCATCTCCATTGGAGTCTATCGCCCAAATGGTGTTTCCACTTGCGTCCTGGTCCAGGTAGCCGTCTGCATCACTATCGAAGCCATATGCAAAACCTAAGGCCTGGATGTTAAGTGCTACCGGCGTGCAGGAGCTCGAACGTGTAAGTGAGTCATCGGAACCGTCACTGTCAAAATCACAGAGATGATATAATAATGTTTCGTCCTCACCTGATGCCACTGTGCCATTTTCATCGAAGTCTACTGTAAACCTGATGGATGTAGGTCCGGCAGCCAGGATCCCAAAGTTTCCAGACATGGTAGGATCATAACCTGCCATGCGGATTTCTCTTGTCATGATATCAACGCCTGCTCTAAGGTTCTGTTGCATCTCAAGTACTTCTTCCTGAACCATGTAACTTTTTTGCTGGGCTCTAAAGGTCTGGTAGATTGCTCCCATGATGACGCTTATTAATAAAAGAACAATCAGTATCTCTACGAGTGTAAATCCATCCTCTGTAGCTTTCATCTTATATCCTTGTAACTGAAAATGTCTCTTGAACTACCTATTTCCAGGAACTACCATACCATTTCCTGAGCATGATTACGCCTGTGGTAAGTGCTCCTATGACATAGGTAGCCCCCTTTTCATTTTCTATATAACAGTAGCCCGTTGGGCTTCCGAGGATACCTCTCGGGGTGAATATGACCATGTTATTCTGAAATGTTACATTGTCAGATTCGAAACTTCCGGCGTAGGGTGAAGTGGCATTGCCGTGTCCATATCTTATGCCGCTTTTGTATAAGCTCAAGTTTACAGTCTTCTCAATGGTATTATCCCCGAGCGTAGTCCAGTTGTTATCAGTGCCAGGGCTGGAACAGATTATGTAACGATTGTTTGAAGTGTCAAAAACTATTGCCCAATTTGATTGTGATCGAATAGCGTTGATGCGGGTATTTTGCATATCGGAAAAGAGGTTTCTGGCAGCTCGTTTGAGCCTATAACTTGGTAACCATTCCTTAAAATTTGGATAGGAGAATCCCGCTATTATTGCCAGGATTCCGATAACCACCAGAATCTCAATTAATGTTACACCTCTTTCGTTTCCAATGTTTTCTACCGGGGCAATTGCCACTTTCGGAACCTTTCTTTTTTCGTTGTTTACTCTTCTGTACATACCAAGCATCCTTGTTATCGAACAAAATTCGTGCCACAAAATGTGGATTCGGGCATATGACCTGGAACCGCCTTAAATAAATGCATTTTCCCACTTTTTCAGTTTCTTCTTACAATCCTCTTAACACTTCCATAGTATTAAAAACTTTAATACCGTGCAAAATTTTTTGAAGGTCTTGGGGGGAATTGGGTGAGGTTTACAGATATTTGCCGGTTTGTCGCCTGAAGCAACCTTGGTTGGAGGAAGAAATTTCTTTCAGGCAACAGGTTTAATAATTGTCTCCCAGAAGATGCACGTTACCTATGTGGACGTTTTTCAGCCCTTTACTTTCGGCTATTTGTTTACTTTTCACTGCGTGTTCCCTGGACGTAGTGGGTAAGTCTTTCAATTTGAAGTCAGGGTAAAATCCAAGG
>Ga0256841_1002964_pt1 | contig 13024 bp, 8 predicted proteins | sample 356308metaG_FD_185971 | JGI IMG/M metagenome (GOLD analysis project Ga0256841, IMG submission 185971) | Hydrothermal vent microbial communities from Mid Atlantic Ridge, Atlantic Ocean - 356-308 | ecosystem: Environmental > Aquatic > Marine > Hydrothermal vents | place: Atlantic Ocean: Mid...
CGACGTCTACATTACTGGCCGAAGCAAAGACCCGTCCCCAGCGCTGCATCAGCGCCGACCCCAGCAGTTCCGCCGGTTTATCCGGGATAAAGCCGCTGGTGATGAGCCGCAGGCCGGGTATCTCGCTGTCCTGCAGGCAGCGCCGCATGTTCCCCGGCGTAGGCAGGGGATGATGATGCACATGGGGGGCCGGGTCGGCGAAAAGCAGGGTGGACAGGCCCAGATGGTTGGGCATGCCGAATATCTCATGCACGCTGGGGCGGCGCAGATCGGCGTCCACCAACAGCACGCGCTGCCCGGCTTCGGCCATCACCACGGCCAGGTTAGCCGCCGTCACGCTTTTGCCGTCGTCCGGGCCGGGGCTGGTGATCACGTAGACCTGTCTATCTGTGGTATCACCGGTTATCAGATTCGCGTGCAGGGCGCGGTAGCTTTCTGCTGCCAGCGAGTCCGGTTTGCAGACGGTCACCAGTGCGCCGCGGCAGTCATTGTGCTGGCGGCCAAAGCGGGCAATCGTGCCCAGCAGGGGCAGCGCCAGCGTCTGCACGGCATCCGCCGCTGTGTAGATGGTGTTATCCAGCCGTGCCAGCAGCAGGGCCGCCGCCAGTCCCAGCCCTGCGCCGACGATCACGCCCAGCAGGGTCGTTTGCAGCGGCGGCAGGTTGGCTGGCTGCTGTGGGATGTGTGCCGGTTCGATGATGCGCAGCGGCGCAGCATCCCCCTGCAGGTTGGCAAGAACGGTTGTGAAATGGGCAATGGCATCGGCGGTCTCATCGAGCCGGGTCTGCAGCGCCTCGCGCCGGGCGGCCAGGTCCTGCGACTCTTCCGGTGTTGCTGCGTTGGCCAAGTCACGCTCTACTGCCGCCAGTTGACCGCTGATCTCGTCCAGCAGGGCATTGAGCCGGACGATCTCCGCGCTGGCGAAGCTGGCCTGCTCATGCTGGTTGTTCGTGATGCTGGCAGGCGTATGGCGGACAAGCTGGCGGGCGATTTCGTTGGCCAGCACGGCGGACAGCGCAGGATCGGCATCCGTCACCCGCAGGAGCATCAGCGCCGTATCGGGGATGATCTGAACGTCCAGACTGCCGGAGAGCTGTTCGGCGCTGTAGGGGAGCGCTTGAGCCTGTACGGCAGCAGCCAGCACACCGTGCGATGCTGCCAGCGCGGCGTAGGTGCGCATCATGGCGCTGTCGGGCTGACCATTCCGGGGGTCGGCGGCGCTTTCTGCACCGAGCACCACCTGGGCCTGGTACAGGGGCGGCTGCGTGCTGCCGATAAAGAATCCGACCACGCCGCCCCCCAAAGCGATCAGGGTGATGAGCCAGCCCCATTTCCTTGCAATGCGGGAAAAGAGCATCATGACAGTTCCGCCGGATAATGCCGCCCGCACCCTCTTGATGAACAGTGGATGAACAGTGGCGCGGTCTGCTTCGGGATGAGTGTCGGTCGGCGCGGAATCGAAGGCGATAACAGAGCTGTGATCAGCGCCGACTTTAACATTGTGTTTTCAGCCTACCGAAAAGTGACTTCTTTGTCGATAGCAAAAAGGTCTGGTGTGGTGAGGGATAAAGGGACGGATCAATTGGGAAATCTGTCACATTTAGGGCTTGAACCACTTGCTTCTCATCTTATTCTCATCTATAATTCAAGAAATTCTCATAGTGTATGGGGATTTTCTCATGCAGCCGGGAGCCGTATGAGAGTCGAGCCGCGTATCATCTAGTCCAAAGACTAACCGATTGTCGTGTCGGCATTACCAAAAGGGGGGAATGCTGATGTATAGAAAACTATCCGTTCTGGTGATCGCGCTGGGAGCACTGTTCCTGGTGTTTGCGCTGACGCTGGTGTTTAATGGCCCGACAACAGTGGACGCGCAGGGCGATCCCATCCCTGAGTATGTAGGTTCAGATGCCTGTGCGGACTGCCATCCGGCTGAGTTCGAGCAGCAGCAGCACTCCGGCCACAACTACAAGCTCAATCGTGTTGTGGACGGCCAGCCGCCGGAATACCCCTACAGCGAAGTGCCGTCGCCACCTGAGGGCTACACCTGGGACGACGTCAGCTTCGTGATCGGGGGCTACGGCTGGAAGGCGCGTTTCATTGATCAGGAAGGCTACATCATCACCGGTGATGAAAACAGCACCACGCAGTACAACTTCCCGATCGTTGATGAGCGCACGGGCGAGGTCATCGTTGAAGCCGGATGGGTGCCTTACCATGCGGGTGAGGAGCGGCCCTTCAATTGTGGGAGCTGCCACACCACCGGCTATAATCATGACCCCAACACGCACATGTACGACATGCCTGGCATGATTGGCATGTGGTCGGAAGAAGGCATCCAGTGTGAAGAGTGCCACGGGCCAGGCAGTCTGCACGTCGAGGAGCCAATCCGCGTCAATATGCTGGTTGACCGCACCTCTGGTGCATGCGGCAACTGCCACTACCGGGGCGACCGGCTGGCAGGCGTGGTGGAAGCCAGCGGTGGCTTCATCAAGCATCATGAGCAGTTCGAGGAAATGGGCACGTCACCGCACGCCTCTCTGGAATGCGTGACCTGCCACAATCCGCATCAGAGCGCGGTTTACGCTGATCCCGAGATCAACCCCAACCGCAGCCTGCGGGTGAGCTGCACCGACTGCCATCTGGATAACACCCCGATCCCGGAGCATGTGGAGAACGATGTGACCTGCACCGACTGCCACATGGCACCGATAGCGGCCAGCGGCGCGCGTAACGCGGACCTGCACTGGGCTGATATCAATACGCATCTCTTCCAGATCAACACCGATCCGAACGCGCCGCAGTTCACCGAAGACGGCTCAGCCGCGATGCCTTACATCACGGTTGAGTATGCCTGCACGCGCTGCCACAGCGACTGGACGGTCGAGCAGATGGCGGAAGCGGCGGAAGGCTATCACGACCACGAGTAGGTGCATCGGCCTGTGGCTTTTGTGATACCTCTGGCGGATTTCGACTACTCACTTTCCCGGTGATTCAGAAACGCCCCGGCTCCGCATAGCATCTGGCAGCCGGGGCGTCTTCCCTTCAGGGCCGCCGCCTTCAACTGTGGGGGATTTTTCATGAAACAACGTATTTTCTGGTTGAGCCTGGTCGTGGTGGGTTTCGGGCTGCTTGGCATTGCCGGGGCAGTGCAGGTGGCCGCTTCGCCCGGCTATTTGACCGACCCGCCCAACCTGGGCGCGGATTACATCGGATCGCAGCGCTGCGCAAGCTGCCACAACAACAGTGGCGTGGAGCTTTGGGATACCTGGAACGCCACCATGCACGCCCAGACTATCCGCGCCGCCGACGAAGAGAACATCCTCGGCGATCTGACGGACACCGAGGCGCTGACCATCACCTGGCCGGACGGCGAAACCCGCCCCATTACCGCCGACGACATCACCTATGTGATCGGTGGGCGCTACACCCGCCAGTACATCAGCGTGATGGCGCGGGAGGATGGTACGGAAGGCTACTACGTCCTGCCGGTGGTCTGGAACGTGCCGCAGAGCGCGGATCAGGAGGGCGTCTGGACGCCGTACCATCCCGATGACTGGATGGACCCGGCCCGCGACTGGCGCGTGGCCTGCGCCGGCTGCCACACCACCGGCCTGACTGCCGAGGCGCTGGACTCCGGCGCGGACTTTGCCCTGCTGGATGACTGGCGCGCGGGCGATGTTGAGATCGGCATCGGCTGCGAGGCATGCCACGGCCCGGCGGGCAACCACAACGGCGGCGAGAATCCGATGCCGCGCATTTCCGACGCGCAGGTCTGCGGACAGTGCCATGTGCAGGGCGTGAACACCGATACCAACCATCCCTTCCCTCTGACCTATCAGCCCGGCCTTACGCTGGAGGAAGGCGGCTTTGTGCTGGCTGCCGAGGATGACGAAGCCGTCTGGTGGCCGGACGGCCATGCACGGGCCAGCGCCAGCCAGTACAACGAGTGGCTGCTCAGTGGCCATGCGCAGTCGCTGGAGACGCTGCAGGAAAGCGACCTGGCGGAGGATGCCTGCCTGCGCTGCCATGCCGCCCCGGTCGATCCCACCGATCCGACGCCCGATGCCGACCCGCTGACACTGGCCGATGCGCAGTTTGGCGTGACGTGCGTGACCTGCCATAACCCCCATCCTTCCGAGAGCCAGCCCCGCGCGCCGCTGAATCTGGGTGGCGGCGCCGATGACTATCAGATCGTCCCACCGCCGTCTTCGGAAATTCTGCTGCGCCTGGCTCCGCCGGAGCTGCTGCCTGCCGTTCATCAGGAAGGCGGCGAATCCCAACCTTTCCTGCTGCAGGCCGATGCCTATACGCTCTGCACCGGCTGCCATAACAGCATGACGCCGGAAGGTGAGCCGATGCAGGTCGGCGACAGCCTGCACCATCCCGTACAGGAGATGTTCGAGGGGCGCGATGTGGTGGAAGCCGTACCCGGCATGCCCTCCGTGCACTTCCAGGCGGAAGAGGGGCCGCGCTGTGTGACCTGCCATATGCCGGAGACCGCGCCGATCGGTATCTACGGCGGCGCGGCCAGCCACCGTCTGCGGCCCGCCCTGCCGGGCCAGGTGGCGGAGGCAGAACCCGACTCATGCACGGGATGTCATCATGACATTGTCACTCGTGAGGATATGCAGCGTCTGATTGATGATACTCAGGCAGGAATTGAAGCGCGGCTGTCCACCGCCTATGAGGCGCTGGATGCCAGCACAGACGATTGGGTTGGCGTGGCGCTGGCTTTCATTGAAGGCGACGGCAGCCTTGGCATTCACAATTACCTGTATGCCGATGCCCTGCTGGATGCGGTGGAAGTGGAACTGGGGCTGCTGCCGACGGCCACGCCAATTCCTCCGGAAACCGTGCCGATAGAGCCTGCACCGCTGCCGGAATCGGACGTGGCGGCGGGCGGACTCGGTCAGGGTGGCATGGCCGTGCTTGCCGCTGCGGGGCTGATTCTTGCGATTGCGGCGTATGCCTTCTTCTTTCGGGAGGCAAAGCAATGAACAACTGGAAACAGAATGACCCAGCGATCTGCCTGATCGCCGGCCTTGTATTGGTGGGGGCGGCGATACTGGTGGGGGGAATATCTCCCACGCAGGCACAGGGCGGTGACACCAGCACCCCGACGGGCGATAATGCCTACTGCCTGGTCTGCCACAGTGAGGAGGCGCAGTCCTATACGCTGCCGGACGGCACCGAATTGTCCCTCGCCGTTGATACGGCAGAACTGGCGGCGTCGGTACATGGTGAAGAGAATCCAGAGGGCGCGGTGGGCTGTGTGGATTGTCATGGTGACGCTTTTCCACACGAAGGCCCCCCGCCGGCCAATATGCGCGTCTTTCGTGTGGAGCGGTCGGAAGGGTGCGCCGACTGTCACACCGATCAGGTGGAGCATCTGGCTGATGGCGTACATTACACGGCACTGCTCGCAGGCAATCTGCGGGCAGCAACCTGTGTGGACTGTCACGGCGGGCATGATGTTCAATCGCTCGAAGATGCGCGTGAGCGTATCCCGCTCATCTGCGGCACATGCCACGAACCGGTTTTCCGGCAGTATGAGCAAAGCGTACATGGCCAGGCCCTGTTTGCCGGCGATCCCAATGTGCCTACCTGCGTGGATTGTCATGGCGTGCACGGCATCGCGCATCCAACAACGCCACAGTTCCGCAATCGTTCGCCGGAATTGTGCGCCTCCTGCCACGCAGATGCCGAATTGATGGCCGAGTATGACATCACAACCAATGTGTTCAACAGCTATCTGACCGATTTTCACGGTACGACGGTGGCCCTTTTTGAGCAGCAGGACCCCAATGTGCCGACGAACAAGGCCGTGTGTTATGACTGTCACGGCGTCCACGATATTGCTGCCGTGGATGCGGAAAACAGCCATGTCATTCGGGAAAATCTGCTGGAGACATGCCAACAGTGCCATCCGGACGCCACCGCTGACTTTCCCGATGCCTGGATCGGGCATTATCCACCGACACTGGAAACCCAACCCCTGTTGTTTATCGTCAACAGTTTTTACAGCATCCTGATTCCGGGCACGATCGGCATCTTCATGCTGTTGATCGTCACCGATATCATCCGGCGCATCCGGCAGCGTATCAGCAAAAACCATGAGCGAGGCGCGTAAAATGGCGGAGAAGACACAACGCAAAGAATACAGACGTTTCTCGGCGGCGCAGCGCTTCGAGCACATTGTGCTGCTGGTCACTTTCACCGGGCTGGCGCTTACGGGGCTGCCCCAGAAATACGCGGCTGAAGCCTGGGCGCAGTGGATGATCAGTGTAATGGGCGGCATCGAGAGCGTGCGCATTGTACATCGCGTTCTGGCTACACTGCTGATGATGGAGGCGATCTATCATGGCGGTGTTATCAGCTACAAATTATTTGTGCTGGGTCGCCGCGCAGTGATGATGCCCACATGGCGCGATGCCCGCGATGTGCGCGATTGGGTGTTCTATAACCTGGGGCTGAAAGCGGAACATCCTCGCCTGCCGCGCTATAACTTTGGAGAAAAAGCGGAGTATCTGGCTGTGGTCTGGGGTACGGTGGTGATGATCATCACCGGCTTCATGATGTGGAATCCCATCGCCGCGGCCCGCTTTTTGCCCGGCGCGTGGATTCCGGCGGCGCGGGCAGCGCATGGGGCAGAGGCTGTGCTGGCTGTGCTGGCGATCCTGACCTGGCATACGTACAACGTACACCTCAAGCACTTCAACCGCAGCATGTTCACTGGCAGGCTCACCAGAGAAGAAATGCTGGAGGAACACGCTGAGGAATTGGAGGCCATTGAGCGCGGCGAAAAACCGCGCGAACTCCCGCCGGAAATCATTGAGCGCCGCAAGCGTCGTTTCTGGCCGTATGCGACGGTGATGACCATCTTGCTGCTGAGTGGGCTGTTCTGGTTCACCACCTTCGAGGAAAGCGCCATTACCACGGTGCCACGCCAGCGGCTGGCCGTGGACGCACCGATCGCCGTCAGCGCGGATGCCGGTGATCCGGCGCAGGGAGAGGCATTGTGGACGGAATTACCCTGTCAGGGTTGTCATGGCGAGCAGGCACAGGGCAGCGATTTGCTGCTGGGCGTGCCGCTGGCCGGCACCTCCCTGGATTTCGAGACGTTCGTCCGGACGGTGCGGCGTGGTCCGGCAGATATGCCAGCCTTCGGCCCGAGTCAGGTTAGCGACCAGACGCTGGCCCATCTATGGGCGTGGCTGCGGACGCTGCCCGCCCCATAACGAGACGCTGCCGGATAAACTGATCATCATGCCCAACGCGGGGACGCCTGACGGCCGTCCCCCGTTCTGTTACAATACAGGCCATGACCGGACTATTCCCACCAGGCTCGCTCGTCCTCATTTACTTTTTTTACGGCCTGGCATTTTTCAGCCTGGGCCTGGCCGTGCTGCTGGAAGCGCAGCGTTCGGTGACCGAACTGCCGTTCGCCCAGGCGATGCTGCCGCTGGCGACGTTCGGGCTGCTGCACGGCGGGCACGAATGGCTGGAAATGTTCGTTAAAGAGGCCGGACTGCACGGCTACGCGATGCCGTACTGGGTGGATGGCGTGCGGGTGCTGCTGCTGGCTATCTCGTTCTGCGCATTGATCGCCTTCGGTATTCGTCTGCTGTACCCCATGCGCCGTAAGCATATGCTGGACATGGAGATCGGCATCGGCATGCTGGTCTTCTGGCTGATCGGCGTGCTGGCTATGGCGCTGATCACGCAGCCTGGCAATGCCATGCATTTGACCGTGCGATCGTGGCTGGATATGGCGGACACCTGGAGCCGCTACAGCCTGGCGGTCCCCGGGTCGCTCTTCAGCAGCTATGCGCTGTGGCAGCAGGCCCGTGTGCTGCGCAGGGCGCGGCGGCGCTTTGCCTACAACCTCTATGTGGCGGCGGTGGCCTTCCTGTTCTATGGACTCGTCGGGCAGGTGTTTGTCACGGAGACGTATTTGTTTCCCTCGAATCTGCTCAACGCGGCGCTTTTTGAGCAGGTTATCGGCGTCCCGGTGCAGCTTTTCCGGGCCTTGACGGCGATTGCGCTGGCCCTGACGCTGATCCCCGCGCTCAACATGTTTGAGCTGGAGCGGCGTCAGGCGCTGGCTGCAGCCGAGCGGATCGCCCGTGAGGAGCTGGCCCGCCGGGAAACCCTGCAGCGGCAGATGCTGCGTCATACCGTCGCCGCGCAGGAAGATGAGCGGCGGCGCATCGCCCGCGAACTGCATGACGAGATCGGCCAGACACTCACCGCCCTTTCGCTGGGGCTGGAGCGGCTGCTGCTGATCACGCAGCGAGAGCCGGAGCACCTGCCGGAAGCCATCGACGACCTGCGCCAGCTTTCAAACGGGGCTGTTTCCGAACTGCATCATCTGGTGACCGAGCTGCGGCCCAGCCAGCTTGACCACCTGGGGCTGGCGGCGGCCATGCGCTCGCTGGCGGCGGACTACCGTCGGCGCTTCGGTCTGAAGGTGCAGCTTCACTTCGAGGGAGAGCGGCGGCGGCTGCCTGGCGAGATCGAGCTGGCGATCTTCCGCATTGCCCAGGAGGCGCTGACCAACGTCGTGCGCCATGCGGAGGTGGACAGCGCCGATGTGCGGCTGGAATTCGCGCCGGAGGCCGTCTCCCTGTGCATTTGCGACCGGGGAATCGGCTTCAGTCCGCCAGAAATACGGTATAGTGAATGCGAACACTGGGGCCTGATGGGCATGACCGAACGGGCCACCCAGCTCAACGGGACCTTGACCATTGAAGCAGCGCCGGGGCAGGGCACACGGGTCACTGCCAGGCTGCCGCTGCAGGAACAGATAGAGGTTGATCATGGGGGAAAAGATACGGATTTTACTGGTGGACGATCATGATGTGGTGCGGGATGGCCTGCAGGCACTGCTCGGCGCGCAGCCGGATTTTGAGGTCGTTGGCGCGGCCCGCTCCGGGGAGGAGGCGCTGGCGCTGCTCCAGGAGGTGACGCCGGACGTGATCCTGATGGATATCACGATGGACGGCATGGATGGCCTGGAAGCGACGCGGCGCGTCCAGGCCTGCTGCCCGGGTGCCAGAGTGCTGGCACTGACCATTCATGAGGGGCAGGACTACTTCTTTGCCATGCTGAAGGCGGGCGCTGCCGGGTACGTCCCCAAGCGAGCCGCTTCCGAAGACCTGATCCATGCCATCCGGGCGGTGGCCGCCGGGGACATCTACCTGCATCACTCGGTGGCCGGGGTGCTGGTGCAGGACTTCCTGCACGGGCATGAGCCGCAGCTTGACGAAAACGAGATCGCGCTGCAAAAGCTGACCGACCGCGAGCGCGAGGTGCTGATCCTGATCGGGGAAGGGCTGCGCAATCAGGACATCGCCGAGCGGCTGGGCATCAGCCCCAAGACGGTCTCCCGTCACCGCGAGAACATCCTGCGCAAGCTGAACCTGCAGACCCGCGCCGATCTGATCCGCTATGCCCTGGAAACGGGTCTGATTGACTGAGGACGGCTACGTGCCCCCGCACCATGTCCGGCGGAGCAGGGCAGCGTAATTCGCGCCCGGCGTGATCTGCCCCAGCACGACCGGATGCGACGCGCCCGTCAGGGCGGGATGACTGCCGGGGCGGGCGTGCCACGTTTCATGCGCCAGCAGGGCAAAAACCAGCGCCTCCTTATTATCGCTGTCCAGCCCGATATCTTCGTGGGTCAGCACCGGTAAACCGCCCAGCCGCTCGCGCAGCATCTGCATCAAGACCGGATTCTGCCGCCCGCCGCCGCCGACGATCACCTCGGCCACGGGGGCCGGGGCAAAGCGGGCGTAAGCGTCGGCGATGCTCGCCGCCGTGAGGGCGGTCAGCGTGGCGACGATGTCCGCGTCATGCAGGCCCCGCGCGCGACCCTCCGCCAGCAGTGCCGCGCCCATCTCCGCCCCGAAAAGCTCACGCCCGGTGGTCTTGGGCGGCTGCCGTCGGTAGTAAGGGTGTTTCAGCAGTGCCGCCAGCCAGTCCGTGTCCACCCGGCCCGCCGCTGCCATTGCCCCGCCGCGATCGTAATGCTGCACCCCGTCCGTGATCAGCGTCACGGCGGTATCCATCAGCGCATTGCCGGGGCCGGTGTCGAAGGCCAGCGGATCGCTTTCAGAATCGGAGAGCGGCGGCAGAAAGGTGACATTGCCCATCCCGCCGATGTTTTGCACGGCCCGCCAGTGGTCGGGGTGACGCAGCAGCAGCCAGTCAGCATAAGCGGTCAATGGCGCGCCCTGTCCCCCGGCGGCGACGTCGCGCGGGCGGAAGTTGCTCACCGTCGTGATGCCCGTCCGCTCCGCGATGACGCTTCCCTCGGCGATCTGCAGCGTGGCGGTGACCGTGCCATCCGGGCGGACATCGTGCCAGACCGTCTGCCCGTGTGAGCCGATCAGGTCCACATCGGCGGGAGCCAACTCCGCCGCTTCGATGACATGCAGCGCCGCCGCCGCGAACTGCTCGCCCAGTTCGGCGTTGAGGCGGCAGAGATCATCCACGCGGCTCTGCTCCGGCAGGCCCGCCCGCAGGATGCGATCCTGAAGATCGCCGGGGAAGGGCGCTGTCGCGGCGGCGATGATCCGCGCCTTCAGGCCCGGCGGTGCGCCTGTGATCTCACACAGGGCGGCGTCTATGCCGTCCGCCGACGTGCCGGACATCAACCCGATGATGAGCATAGGGTGTAACTCCCTCTGGCCCGATGACAGGTGCCATCACAGAGTCCGGATTGATCCGGACTTTTTCCTCTCTCAGCCGGTGATTTCAATCACCGGCTCCGGCGGCGGCTCATGATTCCCCATCCACCGCGCGGCAGATGGCGTTGTGCACGGCGGGCCGCAGCGCCGCGATCCGCGCCGCGTCACGGCCATGATAGACGCGGTTGGTCAGCAGGGCGACGACCAGCGCCCGCCGGGGATCGATCCACAGCGACGTCCCGGTGAAGCCCGTGTGCCCGAAGCTCTCCGCGCTGAACAGCGTACCCGCCGATGAGCCTGCCGCCGCCTTCAACAGCCAGCCCAGCCCGCGATCGTCGGCGTGACGGCGGACGGCCTCCTGTGCCAGCGCGGGCGGGAGCCAGTCCGGGGCCTGCCCCTGCACGGCCCGCAGCCACTGCTGCCCGAAGCAGGCCACTTCCGCCGCCGGGGCGAACAGTCCCGCGTGCCCGGCGATGCCGCCCAGCGCGGCGGCATTTTCGTCGTGCACCTCGCCCTGGCAGCGCCGCCCGCGCCAGCGTGCGTCAAATTCGGTCGGCGGGCAGGCTTCCGGGTCAGGCGGGTTAAAGGTCGTGCGCGTCAGGCCCGGCGGCGCCAGCACGCGCCGGGCGATGACTTCGGCGGGTGTCCCGGCCCCGTCCAGCCGGGCGACCGCCTCTCCCAGCAGAATCAGGCCCAGGTCGCTGTAGTGTACGCGACGACCGGGAGCGTCCACAAACGCATAGCTGGCGATCAGATCGAGCGCCCGCGCCACCCGCTTCTGGCGTGACAGGGGATCGGGCTGTCCCGGCGGGGGAGGCGGCGGCCCGACGTTGAGGAAAATATCCCGCCAGGGAGCCAGGCCGCCGGTATGCGTCAGCAGGTGGTAGAACGTGACCATCTCCGGCTGCATCGGCCCCGACGCGGGGCTGTCTCCCGCCAGCCGTTCCAGCGTGTGCGGGTTCTGCCCGCCTTCAATGGGACGCGGGCCGTGCGCGGCGAACTCCGGGATGATCTGCACGACGGGCGTCTCCAGCCGGACGCGCCCCTCCGCGACCTGCATCAGAAAGGCCGTCACCGTGTACAGCTTGGTCAGTGAGGCCAGATCGAAGGGCGAGTCGATGCGCGTGGGGTGCTGGCACGTCTCCGGGTCAATGCAGCCATAGGCGCGGTTGAAGATCAGCGTGCCGCGGTGATAGACAGCCAGCGCAACCGCCGGGGCGGTCTGCGGGATGGCCTGTTTGATGAGGGGTTCGACGTGGGAGGGGATGTCGGGCATGGAATCGTTCACCTTCGTTGTGGAAAATGTGCTGCGGATCGCATTCCGGCGGGCAAAACCCGGTTTGTTGGGGACATGCAAGGACTGCCGCCGCGTTTCTTTAGGGTCTTGTAAGGGCTGGCCGTTACAAATAATTTACAGAAGATCAGGCGGTAATGGCTGTGTGAGAACAGGGTACATAGAATTTGCTATGAATCCGGCGGAGCACAGCGAATGAAAGCGCCCCGGATCAGCCGGGCAGTTTCGGCTGCAGGGGCCGGATTCATTGCCCGCGGGCTGTCTGTGGATTATAGCGAATGCCGCCCGCACCGACAAAAGCGGTGGCATCCTGGGGGTGAGGCCTGACTCTGGCAGGCAGCAGAAATAGTATTTTGGGGAATCGCACAAACTATTGGAGTCAATCATGCGCGTATTAGTGACCGGGCACAGGGGCTACATCGGAACCGTGCTTGTGCCCATGCTGTTGGAAGCCGGGCACGAGGTGGTCGGGTTGGACAGCGACCTTTTTGAACAATGCACTTTTGGCGAGGAACCGCTGGAAGTCCCTTCCATCCGTAAAGACGTTCGCGATGTTGAGGCCAGCGATCTGGCGGGCTTTGATGCCGTGCTGCATCTGGCGGGCCTCTCCAACGATCCGCTGGGCTACTACAATCCCGAACTGACCTATGAGATCAATCATCGGGCGTCGGTGCGGCTGGCCGAACTGGCCAAACAGGCCGGCGTCCCACGCTATATCTTTTCGTCGTCGTGCAGCAACTATGGGGCGGCAGGGAATGGTTTTGTGGATGAGAAAGCGCCCCTCAACCCGGTGACGCCTTACGGGGAATCCAAGGTTTTTGTCGAGCGTGATGTTCGGAAGCTGGCCGATAGCAGCTTCAGCCCGACCTTTCTGCGCAATGCCACCGCCTACGGTGTCTCGCCGCGGCTGCGCTTTGACCTGGTGCTGAACAACCTGGTCGCCTGGGCCTACACGACCGGACGGGTGTTCATCAAGAGCGATGGCACGCCCTGGCGGCCCATCGTGCATATCGAGGATATCTCCCGCGCCTTTCTC
>Ga0256841_1002965_pt1 | contig 13022 bp, 11 predicted proteins | sample 356308metaG_FD_185971 | JGI IMG/M metagenome (GOLD analysis project Ga0256841, IMG submission 185971) | Hydrothermal vent microbial communities from Mid Atlantic Ridge, Atlantic Ocean - 356-308 | ecosystem: Environmental > Aquatic > Marine > Hydrothermal vents | place: Atlantic Ocean: Mid...
TTTTTCTTTACATTCCGGCTATACATACAATAAGGTTAACGACAAAAGCGATTCAAATCCGAACCAAGACGATCAATTAATAAGGCGACCGAAAAACAAATTTTCTGCTTCAGCAAATTATATATTTAATAAAAAATTTGATATTAACCTAACGCTTGTTCATAACGGAGAAAAATTTGACAACGATTTTTCAAGTTTTCCGGCTAAACGGGTTGCATTAAAAGCATATACTTTGCTTAATTTAGCGGCTTCATACAAATTAACTAACTTTTTATCGTTTTCGGTACGAATTGATAATTTACTTAATACCGGTTACGAAGAAATATTGTATTACGGAACTTTGGGAAGAAGTTTTTACGGCGGATTAAAAATAAAATTATAAAATTGCTGTTGCAAAAGCGTTAAAAAAACCCTCGCGGTAAATTCACCCCGGGGGTTTTTAAATTTAATTCATATTATTTTCTTCATATTCATCCGGATATATTTCTTCGGTTTTTTCTTGAAAGCTAATTCCCAATTCTTTTAATTCCGAAAGAACTTTTGTGTAAATTAAAGGATGCGTAGGTATATGACAACCGGAGAGTGGAAGTTCATCGGTTAAAATTAATTTTGCGGCAATACCTGCCGGTGCGCCAACGGTTTTTGCAATTGCTGTATACTTATCTGGTTCGGCAAAATCAACTAAAGTGGCATTTGTTTTTTCTATCTTTTTCTCTCTATGATACTCGGCTATTACTTCGTGCACTAAAATAACCATATCTTTTGCACCTTTAGGCAGAGGCATTTTTTGTGTTACCAAATCAATTAACAAATCCGCCGCCGTTTTATAATTTTTTCCAATCTTTTCGTTGCTGAATAAACCTAACCATCTTAAATTTTCCATAATTTTTCCGGTTGGACTAATATTTAAGAAATTAGCAACTCTGGGTTCTAATCGCGATCCTGAAATATTCAATGGTAAAAACATTTCAGTAAATTGTGCATACGTATAATGCGCAACTTCGGGTAATTTCAAAGTTTCGTTCGGAATGCCTAATTTAATCAATTCATTCCAGGTTTCACTCCAACCGGGATATCTTAAAGTTCCCCTAATCATTGTATCAACTTTTTGCAATTTAAATTGCTTTTGATAAATCAACGAATCCCTGTTCGGGTAAGCTTCCAAAGTTCCTATTCCTTCCACCTCCACGTTCCATGTTCGTTGAAACACTTCGTGATAAGGTAATATTTTTATTTTTCCTTTCTCCAAATATTGCGCTCCGGCTTCGCCGGCCATTACAACATTTCTAGGGTTCCATGTTATACAGTATTTTAACGGATTCGAATTTACATCCGGAGTAGGCAATCCGCTGCCGTACGAAATAAAGCTTTTTATTGTTCCGCCATGATGCCTGATACGATTAATAAGCGACATTGCCCCCATATGGTCAATACCGGGATCAAGTCCCATTTCATTTAAAATTAATATGCCTTTTCTCATTGCATCTTTGTGTAAATCCGCTATACCAGGGTTTTCATAAGAAGCGGAGATGCAGTGTTTACCGTGATGCAAACATTCCAGTGCAATTAAGTATTGAAAAGTAGGACTTAAAAAATTGATAACGACATCGGCATGTTTTATTAAAGTTTTACGCATTACGGCATCGTTTACATCAAATTCCACAGCGTTGCCGCGAGGTCTGCCGTTAACGCGTTTACGGGCTAATTCGTAATCCCTATCGCACACATTAACAAACCAATTATATTTTTCAGCTTCTTTCAACAAATATGAAATTAAGTATGGCGAACTATAACCCGCCCCCAAGACTAATACGTTTTTCATTTTTAATATTCCTTACAACAAAACAGTTTTAAAATTGAGAACTTAAAATTGAAGAAAAAAAGAGAACAATAAAAGAAAAATTTATCTTCATAATAAATTAATCGGAAATTATGCCAGGTAATTTAGGAGATATTCAAAATCGGGTGTTAATTTTCCTTGATGAGCAATTACTGCATGACAAAATTCCCTTGGCAGATTTAAATTTTCATACGATTCCGAATAATCCGCTCCGGCTAAACTTTTAATAAACGGTAACAGGGCATTCCCGAAAGCACCGGAAGAATCAACGGGAAGTTCGGCAGGAAGAATATCAACGCCTAAAACAACAGGACCGTTTCCTTCCCATCCGTCAATTACATTTCCTGTTAAAGGTTCGTAAACAAAGCTGGGGTTATCCGATTTAGTAACTTTTACCAGTAATTCGTCTGAACCGCCGGGATCGCATGTTACATCACCGATAATTTTAATTTTCGGTTTTGGTTGAATACTGAACAGTTCTTTCATGTACTTTTTCGTAATTAACTTGTCGAACTCGGGCGCCCAAAAAATTCCGTTTATTATTACGGTTAAATACGGAATAAATTTGTGGAAAATACTTCTGAATTCTGACGGATGTTCATTTACATATTTTGAATCGAAATCTTTTTTACCGGAAATGTTTTCGTAAATATCATTTTTAGTAAATTCAACTTTATAAACGTTATTCCGTGTATATTCTTTTGATGTTATCAGACTTTCCAGTTCGTTAGCATTCACATTAACCGCAGGAAGCAAATCATAAACTTCCTGAGCTCCTTTCGACACATTACCGTAACCGGTAAAACCGGTCACAACAGGCGTAACTTCAACGGGTAATCCGTTTTTTGCAATCAGTTCACCAACACTTTTTATTGCTTTTTTTGCTTCATTGAGCGATGCATACTTATTTGCTTGTTTAATATGCTTAAAGGGCGTATCAATTCCTTCCGCCAGGTATCGCCTGCCCAACAACCAGAGTGAATCAATCATGCCTGCATAACCGGCATATTTACCAAAAAAAATTATCCTCTTACCTTCGTCATTTTTCACTAATTCATAATCGATCAAAGTAATATTCTTATCTAAAATATTTTTCAGCATGGGCATATTATAACTTTGTCCCTTAATAGTATGCGAAAAGAAACAATATGCTTTGTTAGCAAGCAGTTCATCAATTTTAACTTCTTTTACACCGAAAATTATTTTACATTGAGATAAATCGTTTGTAATTACAGCTCCGGCTTTTTTATACTCCTCATCGTTAAATATCCGGTTTCCGGAAGGTTGCACGTGAACATCAATTTCAAATTCTTCAACAATTTTTTTTACTTGGGTAGGCGTTAGCGGTGCTCTTCGTTCTGTGTTGTACTTTGTTTCCTTTCTTATTCCAATAATATTCCGCATCAAAATTTCCCGTAAAAGATGATTTTAAAAATGGATTCTAAAGTTATAAAAAAGGGACGTGAATTAATAACAAAAAGATTTCATTTATGATATAAACCTTTTATAGTGATTGTACCTGTCAAATATTTGCCGAACATAATCAACGGTTTCAATTCCGCTGCAATAACCGTTTTTTACCACACTGTCATTATAATATTTTGGTTCCGATTTCTTTAATAAAAATTTTTCCACGTTGTTATCCCATACATCCGGATTTGCGCCGTACTTTTCAGCTAATTTTCTAGCATCTAAAATATGACCGAACCCGATATTGTATGACGCAATTACAAATTTGGTGCGTTCGGTTTTGTCTTTGATGTATTTCGACCAAAATTTATCCAATCTTTTAAGATATCTGAAACCGGCTGTTAAGCTTTGTTTGGGATCGTAAGGATTTTTTGCTCCGTATTTTTTAGCGGTAACCGGAATTAACTGCATAAGACCAACAGCGCCAGCCCATGATTTTGCTTTAGGGTTAAATTGAGACTCTTGGTAAATAAGCGATGCTAATAAGCGCCAGTCCCAACCCAACTGTTTGGCATATTTTTTAATCAGTTCATCATATTGTGAAATTTTTCCGCCGGTAAATGAAAAATATTCGCTTTTAATTCTCTTTCTAAAAGCTTGCCGGTCGGTAAAATATTTTTTATAGATGGCATAAAAATCAACTTCTTTTTTGCTTTTATCAATCCACCAATTTAACGTATCTAATAGTTTAGGTGAGTTTTTACGAACCGCCCAAGCAATTTTTTGAGGAAACGAGATGTAAGTCTTTACATCTATGTTAGTATAATAAGCTTGATTTAACCTCCCTACATCTTCATCGGCAACGGTATATTTAATTTTACCGTCTGCCACCATTTTAATTAAATCGTCGGTGGTTAAAGACGAATCTGCTTCTATAATATTGATTTTTCCACCTATTTCGTCCATCAGGTGTTCCAGTCGCATACGGTAAGAAGAGCCTTTTTCAATGTAAATAGTTTTGCCTTCAAGGTCTAACGGAGATCTGATCAATTTACTTTCTATATTATGAATTTTCATCCTTCGCCAGTTTTTTGGCCGGCGTTGAACCAATACTTGTCTTTCGATTCTTAATCTATGACTAAAAGCCACCCGTTTGGTTCTTTCGTTTGTAACCGTAAGATTATATGCTATTATATCTCCTTTCCCATTATTAAGCATATTAAACATACTGTTGATATCGCGCTCAATTAAAAAGTCGACCTTTAGATGCAAAGCATCCGCAAATTTTTTAACCAACTCGTAATCATAACCCATTGGTTGACCTTTATAAATAAAATAACTGTAAGGATTATAACCGGTAATGGCTATAATTTTTCCGGTTTTTATAATTTGATCGAGGTCTTTTTTAACCGGTTTTAGTTTGGAGGGAACAGTACAGCTGAGATGTGAAATAATGATTAAAAAACTAAAAAGTATTTTCAAGAATTTATCCATAAAAGAAGAGAAATTTCTGAAAAAAATTCCTTATTTCTATTTGAAAATTCTAATTTACAGAATACTTCTTAGTTTTCAAAAAATTACTAATTATAAACAACCGCCGATAAATACCCGACAACTTCCGAAGTATCTCCTGTTACATCGCCGGAATCGGTTCTGTTTAAAACTTTAGCATGCGAGAAATTTTTAAGTTTTAAAGCTTCCATCATCGAAACTATTCCCCCGCCGCCGCACGCTTCGCAAGCTTTCCGTTCAAGATCGGATTGTAATCCTTCATAGTCAAAATCGTTTATGTGTTGTTCAACTCTGGAATCCAAAATTTCGGCTTTTTCCCTCGGATAAAAATGAGACAAGTCGGAACTGGCAACAATTAAAGTTTTATCACCGGCAATTGCTGCAAGTTTATTTGCAAGCTCATCTACAAATATTCTTGATTGGTCGCCAATTACAACCGGAAGGATCAAAAAATCCTTAAGTACGGTTTGTAAAAAAGGGATTTGTACCTCTAAAGCATGTTCTTGCCGGTGTCCTTCAATTCCCGCAAAAATTGTTTTACTACCATCAATTAATTTTTCCCTCATTTCTTTATCTACTTCAACCACTCCCAAAGGCGTTTCGTAAGCGTCTCCGTTATAAACCGATGTACCTGCAAAATATTCACGATGGCTTGGGGAAATAACAATAACGGTTTTATAGTTATTACCGGAAATTGCGTTGTATGCAAAAGCTGCTGTCCTTCCGGAATAAATATAACCTGCGTGAGGTGAAACAATTCCCCCGATATTTGAAAATTCCTCTTCCGGTTTATAATTTGCAAGAAGGGAATTAATCTGTCGTTCCAAAACATTTTTATCATCAGGATAAAACATTCCGGCAACGGCCGGTTTTCTAATAGTTTCCATTTTCACCCTCCAAATCTTCTTCCGAAAAAACTTCGGCAGTAAAAAGATTTATTTTCAATTGTTTTTGTTTCCAGCAATCTCCGTACAATCCCGCTTTTTGACATAAAGCGCTTAAAAATTGATTGCGGTCCAAGTTATGCTCAATTGGAACTTGAGGCAACAGCAAAGCGCGCCTGCCCGGTTCTTCCAAAATTAAACCGTGCTTGCCAACAATTATATCGTCATAAGAATTCATCGGGAACGGTTCGGACAATATTGAAATTTCAATACTTATTTTTTCCAATTCACCGGCAGTTAAAGGCGGAAAACGCGGATCATTAATAGCGGCACTTATAGCAGCGTCGCAAACAGTGTCATACAAAGTTTTATCGGTAAATATATAACCTATGCAACCTCTTAATTGTTTATTAATAGTAAGTGTTACAAACGCTCCCAAGCGTTTTTGCAATTCCGGGTATTTTTCATAATCAATTTGAGGTACAGATTCGTTAGTAAAGATAGATTCAATCGATTTGCGCGCGGCATTAAGCAGAATTTTTCTTTCTTCAATTGAGTGCTTCATTTTTTAACTCTTTCGAAGATTAATTTAATTTGTAAACTATAACTTCCTTTTTTTCTTTCAGAACAATTACATGTGCTTTATAACAGAAAAAAGAGTCGGGAGCAAATGCATTGGTATTAGAATTCAAAATATCTGAGAATAACTCCTCGCCTGTTTCCAAATTTTTTACAAAGAACTTATTTACCAAACTGTTTTCCAATACTTTTGAATGAAAGTTGAATAATAAATACTTATTAAATTTAGTATATTCAATATCGCCAACAATGTCAAGTCCTTCAGTCTCATTTTTAATTAAATTTTTAACAATACTGTCTTCGCATGAATCTTCGACATATTTTTCCGTAAAGATATAATCGTCGTAACTAATATTGTCTTCAGCCAAATTTCTCAAATAGTTTAGATCGGTTATTTCGGGATTTATTTCATCAATTATTTCACCGGAATTATATTCCAAAGCATAATATTTGTTCCCTTCTATTTTTTCTTTCAAAACATAAACCAAATCATTGTAAATAAAGAGGAATGTATATTCGTTGGAACGCCAGATTATTTTTTGGGAATTAATATCGAAGGCAATAATTTCGCGATGTCCCGGCATATCCGGTTTGGTAAATTTGTGAAAGAAAATTACATCTTTATAAATTTTTTCGATTCCGATCCAGAATTTTTCGTCTAAATCTATCTTATTTAGAATTACATCTCCCGTATACAAATTTATACATTTGAAAAAGACTTCTTTTTTTTCCGTATCTCTTGTTTCAATAATCATTTTACCGGAATCGGAAATTAAAATTCTCCAAATCTGATTGCCGTCTGAAAAAGAATATTTTTTCTCAAAGTTCATAGTTATTCAACAATTAAATCTGTTCAAATCTGGCTGTAAAATGTCGTAGCATAGGAGCTTCATAAGTTATTTTATAGCCTTTTAATTTTTCCCTGTTTTTATATGCCTCAATAACTACTTCAGCTACGTAATCTATGTGACTTTGCGTATAAACCCTTCTTGGTATTGCAAGTCTGACCAACTCCATTGGCGGAGGAATTAACTTACCGTCTTTATCATATTTTCCAAACATAACGCTGCCAATTTCAACAGCGCGAACACCACCGTCCAAATAAAGCTCGCAAACAATTGACTGACCAGGATATTGGTGAGGCGGAATGTGAGGCAAAAACCTTTTTGCATCGATATAAATAGCGTGACCGCCGGGCGGTTCAATTATAGGAATACCGGCAGAAATTAATTTTTCACCAAAGTATTCCGTACTTCGTATACGGTATTGAAGGTAATGTTCGTTAAGTACTTCTTCCAATCCTTGTGCAACCGCTTCCAAATCCCTTCCTGCAAGTCCGCCGTAAGTAGGAAAACCTTCGGTAACAATTAAAAGATTTCTGCATTGCATTGCAAGATTTTCATCGTTCATAGAAAGGAAACCGCCAATATTTACAAGAGCATCTTTTTTAGCGCTCATTGTTGCACCGTCGGCATAAGAAAATATTTCTTGAGCAATTTCTAAAACCGGTTTGTTTTCGTAACCTTTTTCCCTTTTTTTAATGAAGTAAGCGTTCTCGGCAAACCGGCATGCATCAAGGAAAAGCGGAATATCATATTTTTTACAGACTTCTTTAACATCGCGAATATTTTTCATAGAGACAGGCTGACCGCCTCCGGAGTTATTGGTAATTGTAATCATTACCAAGGGGACGTTTTCTTTACCGACTTTTGCAATAAATTCATCAAGCGCTTCAACGTCCATATTACCTTTAAAATCCGCACGAATTTCGGGATGTTTACCAGTTTCGTTTAGTAAATCAACAGCTTCGGCTCCTGTAAATTCAATGTTTGCACGTGTCGTATCGAAATGAGTATTGTTTGGAATGTACTTCCCTTTTCCGCCGACGATTGAAAATAAAATTTTCTCGGCTGCCCTGCCTTGATGTGTTGGAATAATATATTTATGCCCAGTAATCTTTTTTACTGTCGACTCAAATCTGAAAAAACTTTTTGAGCCGGCATACGATTCGTCGCCGTCCATTATTCCAGCCCATTGTCTTGCGCTCATTGCCGATGTTCCGCTATCGGTAAGTAAATCAATTAAAACATCTTCAGCCTTTATCATAAAAGGATTATAACCGGCTTCTTTTAATATTTCTTCCCTTTGTTCACGGGTTGTAAACTTTATGGGTTCAACCGATTTGATTTTAAACGGTTCAATTATAGTTTTCATAACATTTTCTCCTTAATATCATATCAAAACTTACTTTTTAGAATTTTGTTTGGCAAGTAGAATATTTTTTAGAATACCGGAGAAAAATTTAATCTGATCTTATGTAAATAATACTTGACATAATGTAAAGTTTTCTTTACTTTTGCATAAAGCAAATTTCAATAAAAAAGAAGTAATAAATGGATGTAAAAAACGAATTAAAGAAAAAAAGATTTGAAAACGGAGAAATTACACAAGATGATCTTGCGCGTGAGCTTCAAGTTTCAAGGCAAACAATAAATGCTATTGAAAACGGGAAGTTTAATCCTTCCATAAAACTGGCGTTGAAAATAGCAAGATTTTTCAATTGCCGCGTTGAAGATATTTTTCAATTAAGCGAGGAGGATAATTAAAATGATTTTCAGATTTTATTTTCAAGTAATTACCGGACTCATTTGTATTGCCGGTATTTTTGTTTTAGGAGATAAAGGGGTTGCTCTAATTTCACTCTTTGCTTTACTTCCGGTAATTATGAGAATAAAGAAATTCCCGAAATTAGACGAGCGTGAACAGCAGCTGTTTTATAAAATCGGAAATATCACACTCGGAGTTTCAATATTGATGATAGTTTTAATTCATGAGCTATCAAATTTTGTGATTAATAATATTAGAATAGGCGATTATTGGATGATCCTTACAATCTTAAGTTTGGTAATTATTCAAGGGTTGGTAGGACTAATAATTTTTAAAACACAATAGAACTATTTTAGGAATGATACGTCTTTATTCAAGCAGATAAAAATTCATATTGGTAAATTAAAATATTATTTTAACGAGTTTGTTTTTCCATACTATCTAACAATTTTAGGAGAATATTTATGGATGATTTTCAAGAAAACCAAAATTTGCAACCTTCTGAAGAACATGAATTATCGCATACCGATAAGTTAGTTGGCGTATTTACCGAACCGGCAACTACATTCGAACAAACGTCAAAATTTCCGCCAAAGTGGGTCGATTGGTTTATTCCGGTAACTTTATTAATAATAGTTGCAATTGTTTCAAGCTTTGTAATTATGAGCAATCCGGTTATTAAAAGTGAAATAATGGAAAAACAAATGCAACGCATCGAAGAAAATTTTCAATCTGCGGTTGAAAGCGGCAAAATGACTCAAGAACAAGCCGACGAACAAATAGACAAAATAAGAACAAATATGGAACAAGGAATGGGAAACCCGGTCTTCCGTGTTATTGGTCCGCTTTTTACTATTTTTATTCTTTTCTTTATTATAGCAGGGGTTTATTATATATTTGTAAAATTTGCGCTTAAAGGAGACGGGACATATTCGCATGCGATGGTAGCCTACGGTTTGCCGTATTATATTCTTGCAATTCAAACAATAGTAATCTTGATTCTATCATTATCATTAAATAAACCTTTTAGAGATACAAGTTTGCTTTCGTTTATAGACTTTGACAAAGCAAGCATTGTAGGTTGGTTTTTAGGGAAACTCGATATCTTTTCTATCTGGTTTTATGCGGTTGTAAGTATAGGTTTTGCAAAAATGTTTAAGTCTAAATCCACCGGCAAATATTTTGGTATGATCTTCGGACTTTGGTTAGGAGTTAGTTTATTATTCTTTTTATTAGGAAAAGCATTTCCGTTCTTAAAAAACTTTGGTTTTTAAATTTCATTCTGCTTTTGATGTATTGGGAAAAAGAAAGCAACTTGCTGAACATGGTTTTGGAATATTGTACCCGGACGGATGTTTAATATTATATTTGCGTTTAAACATAAATTGGTGCATCTATATAATACTTTGCGGATCAACATCAATAATTAATTTTACGTCTCTAAATCTTGAACTCTGTTTAAACTCAACATAAGATTCCAACAATGCCTTACGTAAAATTTTACCGCCGGGGTCTTGCGTCTTTAAACTTTTAATTAAAATATGAAATCTGAAATGACCTTTAATTTTAGAAATTATCGCTTCGTTTGGAGGTGCAATAATTAAATATTTGGAATACTTTTTCAGATAATTATAAAAATCGCCAACAGCTCCGCGTGCTTTTTTTTCGTACTCGTCTTTAGTTTCTACCAAACCCAAACGTGAAAACGGCGGATAATTATTTTGCTTTCGTAAAAGAATTTCGCGTTCGTAAAATCCTTTGTAATCATTAAACAATACTTTTTGCAACACAAAATGTTTACTGTTTTGGGTTTGAATTACAACTTCGCCTTCGGTGCTGCTTCTGCCTGCTCTACCCGAAACTTGAGTAAGAAGTTGAAAAGTTCTTTCATCGGCTCTAAAATCCGGAAGCCACAAAGTTGTTTCCGCAGAAATTACTCCGACCAAAGTCACATTGGAAAAATCCATTCCTTTCGAAACTATTTGCGTTCCGAGCAATACATCAATTTCACCTTTACGGAAACTGTTTAATATCAAACCGAGTTTACCTTTTCTGTCCAAAGTATCCGAATCGATGCGTGCGGTTTTAATTTTCGGGAAAAAATATTCAAGTTCGTCTTCTACCCGTTGAGTGCCGGTACCGAAAAACTTAATATCCAACGATCCGCAAACCGGACAAGCACGCGGTACAGGCCGGGTATTTCCGCAATAATGACATTTTAATAAATTTTTATTTATATGGTAAACCATTGAAACGTCACAATTCTCGCACATTTCAATATGCCCGCAATCTTCGCAGTAAACTTGAGTAGCAAATCCCCTTCTGTTTTGCAGAATTATTACGGCTTCTTTTTTTTCGATCCGTTTTTTAATTTCTTCTAAAAGTGTTTGCGAAAAAACACCTTGCATCCTTTTTCTTTTATGTTCAATCGTTATATCAACAAGACGGATGACAGGCAACTTGGCGTTATCCACACGCTCTTTTAATTCCAGCAATCTATATTTCCCTATTTTGGAATTGTACATACTTTCTACCGAAGGCGTAGCGGAACCAAGGATAACGGGACACGAACTCATTTGTGCTTTAATAACCGCGGCGTCTCTTGCATGGTATTTCGGAACCATATCATATTGTTTATAACTTTGATCATGTTCTTCATCAACAACAATCAGACCAATATTTTCCAACGGTGCGAATAATGCAGAGCGAGGTCCGATTACAACTTTGTATTTACCGGCAATAATCCCGCGCCACGAATCATACTTTTCGCCAAGAGACATCCGGCTGTGCATTACCGTTACCGCATCTTTGAAATGGTTGTAAAACCTGGAAGTGATTTGAGGAGTTAAGGAAATTTCCGGCACAAGAATTAATGCTGATTTTCCTTTCCCTATTATTTTCTTTGCTAATTCAATATACACTTGTGTCTTACCGCTTCCGGTAATTCCATGCAACAAATACGCCTTGAATTCATTATTATTAACGGACTCACCCACTTCATCGATAATAACTTTTTGCTGATCGGTTAATTCAAAATTTTTAATTTGTTCCGTGTAAGTTTCCCGGTAAACCCTTTCAACTTCTTTATCGAAAACTTCAATCAATCCTTTTTTTAAAAGCGCATTTACTGTAGCTTGATGGGAATTAGTTTTTTTGAGAAGTGAGCTTAAGCGTAATTCCTCTTTGGCAGATAATAATTCCAAAAGTATTACAACTTGTTTCGGTGCGCGAAATTCAAGTTCGGGAATTGCAGCATAAATTTCATCTATATTTTTAGCTAATCTTAAATATTTAACTTTTTTAATTCTAACTTTCGGTTCTTCTATTTGGTTTAGTACCGTAACCGCCCCGATTTTTGAAAGAGTTTTTAATTGTGAATGAATTGATTTTTTTCTAACGGCTTTTTGAAGTTGAGAAATTTTATATGTGTTTTTTTGGGAAAGCAATTCTAACAACTTTGCTTTAGTAGAATTTTTATTTTTTTCTTTCGCAAATAATTGTTTACAAATTTCCGGATCGGAAACAACAACTTTTTTGGATTCCACTTCCAAGCCGTATGGAATGGAATTTTTAATTGCTTCACCCAACGAGCTTAAATAATATTCGGAAATCCACCGGTAAAACTTTAACGATTCCTTTGTAAAAATGGGAAAATCGTCTAAAACATCTTTTATTTTTTTTATTCCCTTTTCAACTTTGGCTTCTTCTTCAATACCAATAACATATCCGGTTAACGTTCTTTTACCAAAAGGAACGACGACACGAACACCAACCTTAACAAAACTCTCCAGCTCATTTGGAATGGCATAAGAAAAAGAATTTCTAAACGGTAAAGGGAATACAACTTCGGCAAACATTTTTAAATTTTATCCTCAATTGAACATATTTCAACCGGTGTTATTTTACAGCGGTTTCTGTTAAACTTAGAATTCGATTTCCGACATCCAACCTGGCTTTAACTCCGAACGGAAGTGTAAACTTATTTTCAATATGTCCGAATGACAAACCGTAAATTACCGGAATACCTAATCCGTATAGACGGTCTTGTAAAACTTCTTTCAATATAAATGATGTTTTAAATGAAGGATCATCTTTTTTTACTTCACAATTTTTAAATACTCCAAGGGCAATACCTTTCAAACCCTTGAATTTATTGGCTTCTATCATTTGCGTTAGCATTCTGTCAACTC
>Ga0256841_1002966_pt1 | contig 13021 bp, 11 predicted proteins | sample 356308metaG_FD_185971 | JGI IMG/M metagenome (GOLD analysis project Ga0256841, IMG submission 185971) | Hydrothermal vent microbial communities from Mid Atlantic Ridge, Atlantic Ocean - 356-308 | ecosystem: Environmental > Aquatic > Marine > Hydrothermal vents | place: Atlantic Ocean: Mid...
GCGGTAAAGGCGGATCTAAACTTTCTCCGCCCCGCATTTGTGGATGCCTATATGAAAAACCAGGTAGATGCCCAGGAAGGGTTGTCAGCGTCTAAACTTTTTTAGAAAACTTCCAGATCGGGAGATTCGGTATGAAATTCAGTAGTGCCTTATTTGTAATGATATTTCTGCTTAACATTGTTTTTGCCGGGATACTGCCCCTCCATACCGGGGGAAATGACTTCTGGGTGGCGTTTCCGGAGAATATCGATTCCGGTGTCTCTTTGACGGTGGTCGTCACCGGTCCCCCAAACGCAGTGGTCCATGTTGAAATTCCCGGTTTGGGGATTTCGCAAGCGTTTTCGATTGCTGGCAGCGGTTCGATAGAAATTAACATTCCCGTAGCGGCAATGGCAACCGGCAGCGGGGTTATTGCTGAGAAGGGCATCCATATAAGCTCGGTGCTACCCATCTCGCTTATGGGGATCAGTATGGGGCAGGCTTCCGGAGACGCCTTCTTAGCCCTGCCGGTGAACTTGCTGGATGTGGAATATCGGGTGATGTCCTATCCACCTTCCGGGAATACCCCTTCCCAGTTTGTCATTGTGGCAGCCTACCCGAATACGGAAGTCACCATTACCCCTCCGGACGGCATGGAACAGCAAATAACCTTGCAAAAGGGGCAAACTTATTCCTGGCAATCCACTACCCAGGATTTAACCGGCACCTGGATACTGGCTTCACGCCCGGTAGCCGTATTTAGCGGGCACGCCTGTGCGGAAATACCCCAAAATGCCGGGGGCTGCTCCTTTGTAGTGGAACAACTGCCGCCGCTAACAACCTGGGGCTCCGCATTTGTTACTGCACCCCTTGCCACCCGACAAAACGGCGATGCCTTCCGCATCTTAGCCGCTGAGGATAATACCGATGTCTTCCTGAATAATTCTTTTCTTGTCACCCTGAACCAGGGTGAGTTTTATGAGATGAATCTCACTGAACCGTCGTTCATTACCTCCTCCAATGACAAACCGCTCTTGATTGCCCAGTTTTCTCACAGCCAGAGCTATGACGGTGTTTCCGCCTCCCCATTCATGACCATAATTTCCCCCTGGGAACGCCTGTTTAGCCGGACCAATTTTTCTATCCCCCCTGGCAAAGGATATACGGGATACATTAACATCGTGACCCCGACAACGAATATCGACTCCGTACGTCTGGATGGCACTTTGATCGATTCCCAAACTTTTCAAACCATTTCCAACACCGAATTTTCGTCTGCCCGGCTTTCGGTGAGCCCTGGCACTCATGTTGTAAATGTCCCCCGGAAAGGGAAGCTGGGGGTGCATGTGTATGCTTTTTCCGATGGTGCCCAGGGAAGTAAATCCTTCGGATACCCGGGGGAATGGACTTTCCCGGGATTTGTCAACGTGGTAACCGAGCAGCAAAGCGACCAGGGGGTTATTTTGCGGGTGACTCCTCCCCGTCATTTCAACTCGGCTTTTAATTTGTTGGGATACCGCTATGTGGGAGAGAGGAGATACCGGGTTTTGTTATTGCAGCCCCAGGGGAACACCCTGGAAGGACGAATTCCCTTCATCAACTCACTCGAACAAGGAATCGAATACTACGTCTCCCTCTCGGATAGTGTGGTCACCCGCTTCTATCCTCCGGTAGACCCGGAAAATTTCCCTGCTTCCCTCAATTTGATCTTAAATAACTACGTCTCCCCCCACTTACACCTGGAAAATGGCGTATATAAGATGGTTTCCGTTCCCCTGCGGTTAAAACACCCGCAGTTAACAGCACTGTTCCAGGATGATTACGGGGAATATAATCCAGCAGACTGGCGGTTATTCCGCTGGATGGATGACAATAGCGGCTATGTGGAATTTCCGGATTTACCGCCTGACATCCACCCCGGCAATGCCTACTGGCTGATTACCCGGACCGGCAACCGCTTTGATGTGGACAGCGCTTTTACCGTCAGCAGTAAGGAACCGGTTAACATCGTCTTGTCCCCGGGCTGGAACCAGGTCGGGAATCCCTTCCCCTTTCCGGTAGCATGGGATAGCCTGTCGGCCACCGGAATGGTGAAAGGACCTTATTATTATGACGGTATCGAGTTTAAAATTGCCGATGTGTTGAATCCCTGGGAAGGATATTTCATCCGGAACGAGGAAAGCGAAGCCATAACACTCCAGGTGCCGGCAGTTTCCGTTACCCCAAAAAATCTCGCAAAAGACGATAAGCCGATATCCTGGCAATTCCCGGGCATGAGCTATCTTCTGCAGCTATCTGCCGAGATTCCGGATGCTCGTTTCCGGGATACCCAAAATTTTGTGGGATGGTCCCCGGAGGCAAGCTACGGGGTGGACCGCTTTGACTATCCCGAACCGCCCCCGGTGGAATCCGCGCTACGTCTCTCCATCCTGGAAGACGGTAGCCGTTTTCTGAGCAATTTCAAACCCACGCCGCAGGACGGGCAGGTATGGGAATTCGCGTTAGAAGTGCCCCGGGTGCCGGTAAATGTGGCGCTCCAACTGAATGCAGAAACGATGCTCCCGGAAACGTTTGACATTTTCCTGATGGATATGGATGTCTATCAACCGATTCCCATAACCGGCGGCACTGCAGTGGTTCAGTACGAAAAAAACGGTGCCAGAACCCGCCACTTTAAACTGATCGTGGGTACCCCATCTTTTGCGGAGAAAAATAGTGGGGGCATATCCCTTTTTCCAACGGCGTTTCAATTGGAGCAGAATTATCCCAATCCGTTTAACCCAAGTACTGCCATCAGCTATCAACTACCTGCTGTCAGCAGGGTGAGATTGGAGATATACAATCTCCTGGGGCAAAAAGTACGAACACTGGTGGATCAGCAGCAGCCCGGCGGTCGGTATACCGTGGAGTGGAATGGCAGGGATGAAAACGGTTCAGAAGTTTCTTCCGGAGTGTATTTTTATCGGCTGAGTGTTTCCCCCCCCGGGGGAAATATCTCACCCGGTTCTCAGTCAAGGGAGGATGTACTGACCCGTAAGATGGTTTTACTCAGATGAAGTGATTGGCTGCGATAGATAACACATTCGGATTCCAGGGATAAAGGGGGTAAAGAGGAGATAATATGGAGAATGCTCTGTTAATAATTCTTTCGGTTCGAGTTGGGAATAACAGTTTAATTTCACAATCAAGAGGTTTGTAACATGAGGTATGGTTTTCCGTGGATCATATTGGCAATTTTGTTGTGCCTTCCCGCTTATCTATCTGCGCAGAGCCTGGAGACGTTGTTAGAGCGCTATGCCGGGGAAAATGCCGCCGGCTATGTGGAACCGTTGATAACAGCATTCGGAAGTAGTTTGAACTCCGGCTTGTTTTATCGCGCCCGGGTGGAAAGAAAAGGTCTACATATCAATTTCCGTCTGAACGGAATGGCAGCCCGGTTCTCTGAGAAACAACGTCATTATACAGCCTCTACCGAAAGTTTCTTTGTTCCCCCGCGGGAAGTGACAACGCCTACTATCATTGGAGAACCGCAGGGAGCGGTTTTAACCGGCGCCGGTGGCGCTGTTTACGTTTTTCCCGGGGGATATAATCTTTCCTCTCTGCCCCTGGTAGTGCCCACTGTTACCGTGGGGAATGTGATGGGGACTGAGTTGGTGGGGCGTTATTTTTCCACCAATGCATTTCAGGATATCGGGAAGGTTAAGTTGCTTGGGGTGGGCTTCCGGCACAGTTTAAGCCAATATGTTTCCAGTCCCCTGGATATCTCCCTGGGATTTGCCTACCACACCTTTGAAATTGGTGATATCTTTACAAACAAACTTACCACTCTTCAGCTTGTCGTTGGGAAATCATTCTCTTTTCTCGATGTTTATGCCGGGGGCGGCTATGAATCCAGCGTTGCCAATGTGAAGTACACTTTTACGGCAACGGAGGAGCCTCGCACTATTGAATTGCGTGTACATGGGAAAAATCGATTTCGGATGCTGGTAGGGTTTAATTTAAACCTGTTAATTTTTCACCTGAATTTGGATTACAATGTGGGGTATCAACAAATAGTTAATGTCGGATTTGGCATTGGTTTATAACCTTAATTGGGGATACAAAATGAAACATTTTGCCTGGTTGTTCTGGATGGTCATTTTTTTTGCCGCTTGTGAAGAGGTAGAAGTCTTGCAGCCGGTGCCCATTACCTACAAACTGATTTTTGACATTCACTTATCGCCGGATGAACGTTCCTTTGATGAAACGGTGATTTTTTCTTCCTCGGAAATTCTATCGGCAATAGAGGATCACCTGGGCGAACAATTTTCTATGGAAGATATTCAGACCATCCATGTGGAAGGATTGGCATACACCCTCCTGGAAACAGACCTCTCCCTGAGTGTGGTCAATGGTTTTTTTCAGGCTGCCTATGGGAATGATTCCCTTAAGACGCTGATTGAACTGAAGGATGTGGTATTGGGGGAGATATTGGAGGAACGGCAGGTGATGGAACTACAGGAAGAGGGGGTGATGCTTTTAAAGGAAGCGTTAACGGATATTCTCAACCACAACGCCCGGGGAGATATTCTCATTCATGCCCGGGGAGAAACATTCCAGCCACTTCGGCGGATGAAGATTCTTCTGGAGATCACCCTAACCCCGGTGGTCAAACAGACCATAGAAGTACCACGTGTTCTGTAATTCGCCTGTGCAGTTGAATTCCTTCTTGATATTCGTTTTGCACTTTTCCTGCCCTTGCTGTTTCAGGCAAGGAGTTGTTTCTTTTTCATGATATAACAAACGTGATCCCCGCCCAGCCAGTCCGGCAGAGAGGTCTTCACACCCAGCTCCAACCGCATCAACTTCTCCGCAACCTTCCTGGCACTACTATATCGGTGATATTGGTCCGGGGTGGGTAAAACCGCACAAAGGTGTATTGCTTTCAGAATACGAAACTGCCGTGTAAAGGCGCGTTTCCCGTAGTAGTAAAATTGAAACCCGTTTCCCAGAACGGCGCGGTGGTGTAAAATTCGTCTCAGGAACGCCCGCCAGCGAAACGTAACCAGCCACTCCAGAAGGGTAAAAATATGAACAGGGGGCATGGAGACTATGAACAGAATGCCATCGTCGTTTAACAGGGTGTCTAATCTGGATAGAATGGGCTCCAGGGGATGAAAAACATTGATAACACCGAAATTCAGAATGATCGCATTGTAAGATGTCTCCGGGTAAAATTTTTCCAGGGGAACATGCCGGATAAGCGCATCCAATCCCAGCAATGCAGCTTTTTGCTTTGCGATTTCGATCATTTTAGATGAACTGTCGATAGCATGCACCTGGAGATTCAAACGATGATAAAATTCAAAATCCGAGCCGGGACCGCAGCCAACATCCAGGATGGTTTGACCGGGTGATAGATGACTTGCCATCGCTTGCTGTACCTGCTTCCGCTGGTATTTCCCCAGGGGATTCCGGTTGAATTTTTCATCATACGGGAGTGCGTATGTATCAAAAATAGCGGATGAATTCGTCATGTATGGTAACGGGATAGCTGTTGGATTTTCATACTGCAATATACGGAGCGCAGCCGGTGATAAATTCTTTTGAAGGGCTGCTGCCGGAGACGGTGCAGTTGCCGGATGCGGTATTCGCTGGCTAATTTTTTGATAGCGAAATGATACAGTTCGCGCGGGAAGCGGTCTTGTATTTCCAGTTCCCGCTGTAAATGGGATTCCCAGCCATTGGTATAAATGATGCGGGAATGAAACTCCTCATACATTTTCGTCCCCCGAAGCGGGTAAGCCACGGTGGTCAAATACATATCCGGCTGCTGGTCGCGCACAAATTCGATGGTTTGATAAATATCCGATAATTCTTCACCCGGGTAACCAAACATCACAAAGTAGCCTGCCTGAAGCCCGTATTGTTGACACCAGCGGGTGGCGTTGGCGATTTGTTCCGTGGTGACCCCGCGCGACATGGCATTCAAAATACGCTGGCTGCCGGACTCCGCACCAAACCACACCCGGTAGCACCCCAGGTCTTTCAAAATCCGCACCACATCTTCATCTATTTTATCCGCCCGGGCAATGCATTCAAAGGGGAGGTGGATACCGGCCTCGGTCATCATTCCATGAAATTTTGTTAACCACCGTTTGTTTACTGTAAATACGTCGTCGGCATACCAGAGGTGGGTGGGTTGATATTTTTCAATAATTTCCTGAATTTCCGCCACCACCTTCTCCGGCCGCCGCCGTCGATGGGTCCAGCCGTATACGGAATGGCTGCACCACTTGCAGGTGAAAGCACATCCCCGGGCAGTAATCAATGAAACGGAACGCTGCCCGTGATGCTGTTCCCAGGTATTCAGGTATTGCTGTAAATCAATTGCTTCCCGATCCGGAAAAGGATAGTCGTCCAGGTGTCGACGACTTACCTGACGACAGTTTTGAACAATTTCCCCCCCTTTGTCAATAAACGAAACGTTGGGAATATCGTGCAGCGCATGGATGTCATGCGTTCTCAGGCGTTTCAGCACGGCAAGCAGCGGGTCCTCCCCCTCACCGGAGATGACGATATCTGCTCCATAGTTCAGAAATTCCCTCACTTGTGTGGAAGCATCCGGTCCTCCCAGGATGGAGATAATCCCATGCTCCCGGCAGAAACGAATCAGCTTCAGCACGTTGTATTTGGTGAGCAAATTGCAATGGATTCCCAGGATATCCGGCTGTTTCTCTTCCAGATAATCAATCAGGGCTGGATAAGTGGAAAAGGTGGTATCATACACCTCCACCTCCACATCATGTCGTTTCAGGAATGCAGAGAGGTATAACAATCCCAATGGGGGATAGGGCTTCATGATCTGTTTTTCGTGCTCGTCTTCGGATAAAAAATAGGTGTGGGTTAAAATCAACTTCATGCTGAATTACTGGGTAAGAATGGTTTCGATGAGATCCCGTGCTTCATCCGGTGATTGGGATTTCTTCAACTGTTCGCGCAATTGTTCCAATTTCTCCGCATCACGGATGGTCAAAATCTTTTCCCGAAGGTCACTTTCCGGTTCCCCAAACTTAATTTCGATGATATCCAAAATTGCTTGTTGTAAACCGGATATTAATCCTTGAATTTTTCCCTGCTCAATCCCTTTCTGAATCCCTTTCTTAATTCCTTTCTCTATTCCTTTTTCAATGCCCTCTTTTATGCCTTTCTTTTTCCCCCTTTTTTCGGCAATAGACAACAACGGCATATCCGTTTCCTCCTCTATTTCATGTGTCTCTTTATATAACTTTTCTTCCAATGCTTCCGGCAACTGCATCATCCAGTCGATAAAGGTATAAACCGACCAGATCGTTGCCCGGTCCAGGCCTTGCTCATATAACGCTTTTACGAAATATTTTTTCCAGCTATACCGTTCTTTATCATTCCCTTTGGTTTCCAGCGTTTTTAAGAAAGCACTGGTAATAAACGCAAAGGGATTTTCACTCTTCTGAAGTTGCGACCATTGAGAGCGAAAGTCAATCAATTTTACGATTGGGAATTGAAAAATGAGCCGAAACCCCCATCGGGAAATCCGAAATTCATCCGGGCGATATTTCTCGTCATCATCAGTTAACACTGCCAGGCTGATAACTTCCCGTCGATAGAGATCGAAGATTCGGTAATTGTAAGTATACATCCGCTCGGTAAATTTTTCCTCCGGGTAGCCCTGAATTTCGATATGAATCAACAGCCATTTCTCGGCTCCGTCTCTCAGATAGACTTTCACCAGCTTATCGACAATTTTTTTGCCAACCAGGCTTCTTTTCATGATTTTCTGAAGTTCTTTTTCCAGAAACACATATCCCCGGGAGAAATCAATATCGGCATGAATTTCCGGAAAATAGAACGCCAGGAAATCCGGGAACAGTTCGGTGAGGATCTTTTTCCACAAGGTATCCAGTGTCATCCCCATGAGAACTCCGTCATTTTGGTTTCAGACCTTCAAATACTGTTGCATCTTGATACGATATTTTATCATTCCCGGTATGTGGCGGGATTGGGCAGCCAGACGCCGGGCAATCTTTTTTACCGGCTGTGGCTTAAACAAAGAGATGAAACCAAAATAGTGGTGCGTGAATCGGTGCAGTGCCCGGTAAAAATCCGGATGATAAGTTCCGCGGTACATCAACGCCAGGTCGCCGCTGTCGGACCAATTGTGCTTATCGCCCATCCGGGCTGCTACTTTCTCATAAAACGGGGTCTCCTTCAAAGGATAGGAGACGGATATGCCGATGTGATCCGGTTGACACTCCTTTACCAACCGCAACGTTTTCCGGATGTCCGAATATTCCTCGCCCAGATAGCCATATTGGAGGAAAAAGCCCACCTCAATCCCCCGGGCTTTTAACCGGCGCCTTGCTTCCCGGATTTGCCCGATGGTTTCATCTTTTTCCATAGCGTCCAATATCCGCTGCGAACCGGATTCCACCCCCAGCCACACTTCCTGACAGCCGGAACGCGCCAACTCATCGGTCCGCTCCTCGGTAATCAAATCTGCCCGGTTTTGGCATTTATAGGGGAGTTTCACTTTCAGTTTTTCCAGCTCATCGGCAAACGTCGTCAACCAGCCCGGTTTTAACCCGAAAATATCATCGGTCATCCAGATATGGTCGGCTTTCAATACCGAAGCCAGGTAGTTCACTTCCTCAGCGGCACGCCGGGCGGGTATGGCTTTATAGGTCCTGCCGTAGAGTGGCTTGGCGCACCAGTTGCATCGGTACGGGCAGCCGTGCGAGGTGGACATATTGATGGAAAAATACCCATGCCTGTTTTGCCACATTTTCCGGTACGGGGTTAAATCCAACTTTTCCCATGCTGGCAACGGGGCGTTTTCCAGCGGAACATGGATTTTGTTTTGCGGATTTTGAATGAGTTCTCCACGGCGGAGAAACGAGACCCCATTCAGGTGTTCGTATGCTTCCGGGGTGGGAGCACGTAAGTAATTGCGGAGGATATCCAGGATTGTTTTTTCGGCGTTGCGATGAACAACCACATCAAATCCGGCGTTGAGATATTTTTCCGCCTGGTCCGACGCATCGGAGCCGTGAGCGATGAACAACCCGTTTTTCGGCGCCTTTGCCAGCACCTCGAAAATCGCTTCCCGCATGTTTTCCAGACACATCTTGGTGAGAAAATTGAAGTCATCATCATACAGGATAAAAACATCCGGCTGGTACTCCTGAATGGCATCAATCAGCCCTTCGGTTGTGGCATCGAACATCACATCGTAAAACTCAGCTTCCAATCCCAATTCTTGCTGAATCCAGGCGAGCAGGGTAATGGACGCCAGGGGAGGGTAGGGCTTTTGGGTGGCGGCTTCCTTGGGATCACGGTTTAAAAAATAGGAATGGGAGACGAATATTTTCATACCATGACCTGCTTTTCAATTTGCCGATGAATTTCGGAATAAATATCCCGGTGATCAACCTTGTTTAATTTTGCCCGCCCTTCGGAAAGGACAATTCCTTCTCCGAACTGGTCGGGAAACTTTTTTGCCAATCGTCGAGCGTAAAGTCTGTAAATCAAACGATTGAGGCGGGTCATCCAGTTAAAAAATAAAAACCGTTTCCCCGGTTTGTGTTTTAACAGGTAGTATGGAACTGTCAACGGTTCGGAATGGGCATTTGGTAAGAATTCGAAAATCCAGGAATTCTGACGCAGTATCTCCTGATGCAGGGGATGTTTTACCAGTGGTAGCATCTGAACAATCTGTACCGCGGTATAATAATTTTTTTCCGGAATTTGAAGATGATGTTCATCCACTGCATAATTAAGGCAAAGGAGAGGTCTTTTTCGTAACAATTTCGTAATAAGCACAATCAATAAATAACAGATCCACAGCCTGTTTGCACTGGTAATGAAAAACAAATCAATATCATCCTGTTCACGACACGACTCGAAGGCATTTGCGCCGGTCAACGCCACAAATTTCACCCAGGGCAGTCTAACCAGTAACCATAAAATTTTTCGATGCTTCCGGAATAAGCGACGACTCCATTCTCTTTTTTGTAGATAAACCTCCTCATATCCCTGGCAGAATACAACATTCTTAACCCGAAACAGCTTTCCGGCGGCTTCCAATTCTTCTAAAACCCGGAGGTATTCCGAAAAAGTTATTTTTAATCTTAAGAATTTATAAACCTGTTCCTCCGTAAAAGCGCTCTCAAAAAAATGGGCTATCTGAACAGTGGTTAAAATTTCTTCTTGATGCAAGTGATGGTCTCCCTTCAGGATGTTAGCAAATGTTGAAACAGGCGAATCGTTTGTCGGGCGGACTTTTCCCATGTCAAATGCGAAATTTCCTTTTTATGAATTCTATTTCGAAAATTATCCTGGTATTCCCGGTAAATAGTGTCTGCCCACTCGGTCACTGAAAAGGTATCAAAAACATAAGAATGCTCGCCAATGATTTCTTCCACGGTATTGTTTTGATATAAGAATGCCGGGCAGTTGTGCTGAATTGCTTCAAACGGGGTAAATCCGAACCCTTCATATTGGGAGGTGTTGACGAAAAAGTCGCTTTTCCGATAGTAAAAATTCAAATAAGCCTCCGGCAGGTATCCACTGTAAACAATATCGTTCCGGTATGGAGATTGACTTATTTCATTCCGTATTTGCCGGTAGCCGTTTGACGGAGTTCCAACCAACAATAGCTGATGGGGGAGCCGGTAAGCTGCTTTCAAATGATTAAACAGGCGAATCAGGAACGGAATGTTTTTCCGTTTTTCCAGGGAATTGACCGCCAGCAGGTAGGGTGGGGGGGGATGGAGCGGGAGGGGCGATTTGCTTTCGCTTATCAATACATGATCGGTGCCGGGATAAATGACACTGATTCTTTCGGCTGGAAAATCCGGATAACACTGTCGGATGGAGTCGGCAGTACTCCGGGAAACCGCCACAATATGGGTGGAACGCAGTAGAAAGGTCTTTAACCGGAGTCTGAAATACATCCGTTTAATCAACGGGTAAAATTGGGGATATAAGATAAATCCCATATCATGAAAGGTAGTGATCAATTTGTAGTCGGGGTGGGGCGGGGGGCAGATGTAATGGGTTGCATAAAAAAGCGATACCCGTTCCCGCAATAAGTAAGACCGAAGTTTATATTCGTAAAAATATAGCTTTTCAGCGCGATTGCGAATCGGAACCGTCACGATTTTATCTCCCGGCTGAAGAAATGGTGCAAAAAGACGGGCATGCTCGGGAGTCGAAAAAATTGCCAGGGGAAATGTTCTTGCCTGACAGAGCAATTCCCGGGTGAGATGATAGATATAGTATGCGGCGCCGGAAAAATTTGCCGGAAGAGATAGACAGTCAATTCCCACATAAGGATTGCTATATCTGCTCTTACCCGGATAGGCAATACCGGAATTCTGTTGTTGGCGGGTATGCATTGATGATAGATTTTTTGGTGCCATTGCTGATGATGAACCTTGCGGAAATACCGACAGGAAAAGCAATTCAGCAAACGTGATACGGGAAAGGCGGGATGCTTCGGCTTACCGGAGTTTCCAATCCTCCCCTTGTGAATTATCTTTGTAAATTTATTTTCCGATCTGAGTTGCTTTCTGTTGTTTCGCTTACTACAAGTTCGAGATATTCATGTTTAAGGATTGCCTGATGAGTATTTTCCCCTGAAGAAAAAACCGGAATATCCGGGTGTTCAACTTTAATAATGAAGGAATAGCTTGTTAAGTTTAATGTGGCTGTCATTTCGGCTGTATCCCGCCGCGATGGGAGGAATGTTGCCATTAAAAAATCAATATTTACAGATAAGAATGCAAGCATTTTTTATCAAGGATAAGAAACCTCTTCGATTTTCTGCAAAATTTCTGTAACTTTTTGTACAAAAGACGCTGGAATCTAACAAGTTGACCAATATTAAACCTTATGAATGGGCAGGAAATACAGACCTCCGACACAATTATCGAAATTCGAAAAGTTCGAAAAACTTACCCGTATGCCGATCAAGCAGCGATACGGGGAGTGGATTTAGAGGTGGTTTCCGGGGAGCGGTGGGGGTTAATCGGTGCCAATGGTTCCGGGAAGACCACCCTTTTCCGGTTAATTTTGAATTTTGTGGTACCGGACTCGGGAACGATAAAAGTTTGCGGAGAGGAAAATCTGGAAAGAGCCCGGCGCTGGATGGGCTTCATCCCCGAAAAGCAGGAGGGGTTGGAAAATTTTACCCCCCGGGAACTACTGGAATTGGCCGCAGATATGTTTTCTATTCCACGGGAGAAAGCAGCCTCTCGCATACCGGAATTGTTGCAGATGGCAGAACTAACCGCGGTCTCCGATACATTGATTACCGATTTTTCCAAAGGAATGATTCAACGGGTGCAGTTGTGCCTGGCATTAATTCATGACCCGAAAATTTTGTTGTTGGATGAACCCATGTCCGGTTTAGACCCCGGAGGACAAAAAGAAATCCACACCCTGCTTCATAAAATTCCTGAGAGAACCATTGTCTATGCTTCTCACAATCTGGAGGAAGTGGAAACATTTTGTACAAAAGTAGCCATTTTGCATGAGGGAAAAATAGTGGCTAAAGTTGATTTGAGCGGGATTCCCGAGGAAGTTTATACATTCGATATCAATCCAGCGATTATCGATCATTTAACCGGTTTCCCGGAAATTCAATACGAAATTTTAGAGCAACTTCCCGATAAAGTCCGGTTGCAACTCACAACCACCCCGGTACAATTCCAGCAGGTAATTTCCCTTATAAACCGCAAAGGATGGCAAATTCAGCGTCTGCGGTCCCGAAGTAAGCTGGAGGAGGTATATCACAAGTATGTGAAGGAATTACCCCTGCGTGAAGAAGAACAATAATGAGAAGGTTAGAGAGCGGTTTTTTTCCGCTTCCCACAGAAAAAATCACGAATGTCACTTGCTTTTTTTTGTGAAAATTGGTAACTATAACCCTAAAAATGCAACAAGTATTATTTAGCAAAAAAACAATATTAGCAGAGGTCATATTTACGCAAATTCTCCAATTTTGCCTGGTGACGATAGTTTG
>Ga0256841_1002967_pt1 | contig 13013 bp, 11 predicted proteins | sample 356308metaG_FD_185971 | JGI IMG/M metagenome (GOLD analysis project Ga0256841, IMG submission 185971) | Hydrothermal vent microbial communities from Mid Atlantic Ridge, Atlantic Ocean - 356-308 | ecosystem: Environmental > Aquatic > Marine > Hydrothermal vents | place: Atlantic Ocean: Mid...
CACGTGGTCAAGCCCGGCCGCAATCTGGGGGTCGCCGCCGGGCGCAACCGGGGCGCGGGACGTGCCAGTGGCCGCTGGCTGGTGTTCGTGGACGACGACGCCTTGTTGGCCGGCGCCGATCCCCTCGGGGTGGTCGCCGAGCACTTTGGGGACCCCGCCGGCCCCGGGATCCTCGCCTTCCGCAGCCTGCTGGGAGACAGTGGGCGCATGGATCGCAAGGAGTTTCCGCACACCGACAAGCGTCGCGATCCGCGACGCCCGTTCGACACTTTCCGCTTCATCGGCGTCGGCTTCGCCGTGCGGCGCGCCGTCTTCGAGGCCGTGGGTGGGTTCTGCGAGGACTTCTTCTATGCCATGGAGGAGTTCGATTTCGCCTACCGCGCGATCCAGGCGGGTTTCCGCATTCGCTACGAGCCACGCATCGTGGTGCGCCACTATCGGCACGCGGCCGGGCGGCTGGAACCCGCGGAGCGATACCGCCGTTATTGGGTGAACAAGATGAAGGTCAACTACCGGAACCTGCCGGCCCGGTACCTGTGGGGCGCGGCGGTGCCGTGGAGCGCCTACGTGTTGTGGCGAGCGGGGCCGCGCGCGTTGTGGGCCGCCGTGGGGGATTTCCTGCGCTGGCGGCGCTCGGCGGCGGCCCAGCGGCACGTGCTGGACGCCCGGGCCATGCGTTACCTGCGCCGAGTGGGTGCGGGGCTTTACCGGTGAGGCGGTGGCTGGCCGAACGGGCCGCGGGGCATCTTCCGCCCGCGGCGTTCAGGCGGCTGCACGCCGCCTACGCAGGGGCCCTGGGTGCCGGCCGACGGGTGCTGGCCCGGCGTATTTCCATGGACCGACTCCTGTGGGGGGGGGAACACGCCGTCCCGGCGGCCCGGTATGCGCGGATCACGCGCAATCTCCTGCGGCCGTCCACGCCGCTGCGCGATACGCCCCACGTGCGGTTTCTCGAGGCCTACCTGCGCGAGGGCCCCGACGTGCTGGAACCCGGCCGGTTCGAACAGACCGCGTACTACGCCAACGCGGTGGAGGCCCTGGAGCTGGGGGGCGAATATTTCGGCTGTCTGCGGCGCTCTGAGCTTCACCACCAGGCCCGTCGTTTCGTGGCGCAGTTCGAAGGGCGGGGGCGGGCCAAGACCACGGACGTGGCACACGACGTGAGCAGTCCCTGGAGCCCCGTGGTGGTACGGCGCATCGCCGACTCCGATGGTTGTTATGAAATCGTCGATGGGCACCACCGGCTGGCCATCGCATACGTACGGGGGCAGCGTCATTGCCGCGCCTACGTGCTGCGGGAACGCCCCGTGCACACGCCCCTGCAGGAAAAGCTCCTGGACGTGTTCTGGACCCGGGGCAGGCGGCTGATCTATCAGCCGATCCAGGCCCCCGAGTTGGGTTCGCGATGGCGGTTGGTCCGCCAATGCACGGACCGCATGGATCTGATGCGGGCCTGGCTCGGGGACCACGGGCTTTTGCCGGGGAACGGCCACCGCTATCTTGACGTCGGTTGCAGCTATGGCTGGTTCGTCCGGGAGATGGGGCGGCTGGGATTCGAGGCGCGCGGGGTGGACCGCGATCCGGCCGCCCTCGATCTCGGCCGCGCTGTGTACGGCCTGATGCCGGGACAGGTATATGAACGGAACATCGTCGATTTTCTGGAGGCCGAGCGGGGGCGCTACACGGTCACTTCCTGTTTCAGTGTGATCCATCATTTCGCCCTGGGCCGTGGACCGATCACCGCCGAGGCCCTATTGGGACACCTGGATCGCATCACGGGACAGGCGTTTTTCTTCGACACCGGGCAGGGACACGAGCGATGGTTCCGAAAAGTGCTCCCCGAGTGGAACCCGCCCTTTATCGCGCAGTGGGTGAAGCGGCACTCGAGTTTCACCCGCGTGGAGGCGCTGGGCGAGGACAGGGATTGGCAACTGCCCGGACAGCAGGGGAACTACCGGCGGACGTTGTTCGTGTGCACCCGGGGCTGATACGGGTCCCGCCTCAGCGCCACCGCAGCCAGGGAATGACGCCCAGGCGTCGCCGTACACGCCAGCCCAGCAGCCCGTTCCAGATGAACAGGTTGAGGGCCAGGGCAATGGCCGCCCCGTGCAGGGGAAAATGCGGGATCAGGAGCAACCCCGTGAGCAGATGTCCACCGGCGGCCAGCACCAGGGCCGCCAGCACATCGCGTTCGTGACCGGTCATGTTGAGGATGACGGCCACGGGACCCATGGCGGCGTTGAAGATCTGGGCGGCGCACAGCAGGACCAGGGCGCCGTAACCCCGATCGAAGCCGGGACCGAGCAACTCCAGGAGCCAATGCCCCAGCAGGAGCAGCAGGCAGGTGACCAGCAGGCTGCCGGCGAAGGCCAGTTGGGTGCCCCGCGTGAGCAGGCGTTGCAGCGTGGCATGGTCCCCCGCCGCGTGCAGGCGGGCGATCTGGGGGGCCAGGGGTGCGGTGGTCGTGAGCAGCACGAAGGGAACCAGGGAGGAGAGCTTGCGGACCATGTCGAACACACCGGCCTGATCGGGCGTGCTCAGCAGGCCCAGCATCAACACGCCGGCCTGTTCGTTGAACATGCTGAACAGGGTGATGGAAGCCAGGGGCAGTGCACTGGCCAACAACCGCCACGGAGGTGGTCGGTGCGCCCGGCCGCAGCGCCCCGGCGGCCCGGAGAAACCGCGCCAGACGAGCGCGGCCCCGGCCAGCGCGGCCAGTGCGGCCGCCGTCACCGCCCCCGACACGGCATTGTGCTCGGTGAGCGCCGCGGCGGCCTTCAGGGCGAGTACCGCGCCCAGGGTCAGGGCGGGAAACAGGAGCAGCAGGGGGATCTGGGCCAGCACCGGGCGGCTTGCGCCCTGCAGGGCGCCCTGGTGTAGTTTGAGCAGGGCGAGCAACGGAATCAACGCCGCCCCGTGCAGGAGCAGTGAAGCGGCCGGCGGGGCGGCCGCCACCGCCCAGCCCGCGAAGAGGGCCGTCACCAGGAGCCCCGTGCCCAGCACCGCGGCGTAGCTCCAACGGTGCAGCAGGCAGACCGCGGCGTCGTCGCCGCGCCCGTGTGCCCGGGCGATCTCGCGGGTCAGCAGCACGTCGAGTCCGAGCACGGACACCACGCTGAGCAGATGTCCCCAGGACAGCACATAGGCGAAATGGCCGTAGCCCTGAGCGCCCAACATCCGCGCCAGCCACAGGCTCAACGTGAAGGTCAGGCCCAGCCCCGCACCCTTGACGAGGATGTTTCCGTAGGTGCCGCGAATGAGTTGTCGGACGGGTGAATCCATGGATCTCGGTGTCCGAGCCGGGGGATCTCTCCGGGCCGTGGCGGGACATCCCCCGCCGCAGCGCCGGCTGCGGCATCATAACCCGGTTGTCGCGTGGTCATCTCCGGGCGTGCGGATGGCTCGCGCAGGTCCGGCACGGGAGGCAGGATGTCACACCCTGGGGCAGGCGAGGCGTTGACCGGCCGTGAAATCGTGGTGGCCATTCCCACCCTGGACGAGGCCGCTCACATCGAGCCTTGCATTCGCTCTCTGATGCAGGGTGATACCCGCCTGGGCCGGGTGCGATTCGTGGTGGCCGACGGCGGCAGCGCAGACGGTACCCGGGACGTGGTCCGGAGGTTGTGCCGGGAGTTCCCCAACCTTGCGCTGATCGACAATCCCGCGCGTGTCCAGGCGGCGGCGGTCAATGCCGTGGCGCGGCGGGCGGCCGGGCAGGGGGCCCGGTACCTGGTGCGCTGCGACGCGCATGCGCAATACCCGGCGGGGTTCGTGTTGCGGGTGGTCGAGCGCCTCGTCCTCCATGGCGTGCAGAGCCTGGTGGTTCCCATGGATGCCGTGGGGCGGGGGTGCTTCCAGCGTGCCAATGCCTGGGTGGTGGACACGGCCCTGGGTTCGGGCGGGGCGGCGCATCGGGGCGGTCGGCGCTCCGGGTTCGTGGAGCATGGCCATCACGCGGCCTTCGATCTCGGGACGTTCCTTTCTCTCGGAGGTTATGACGAGCGGTTCGCGGTGAACGAGGACGCCGAGTACGACCGTCGTCTGACCGCCGCGGGCGGGCGGATCTATCTCGACGCCTCGATCCGGGTGCGTTACCACCCCCGCAGAGGCGCGTCGTCGCTGGCGCGGCAGTATTTCCGCTACGGCGCCGGTCGTTCCCAGACCTTGCGCAAGCACGGTGGGCCGTGGCGTGCCCGCCAGATCCTGCCCCTGTTCCATTTTGGAGCCCTGGCTGTCACGGCGGTGGGGGGAATGTGGATCCCCGGCCTGTGGGTGTATCCGGCGGCCTACGCCGGCACGTTGGGGCTCACGTCGGTGATGCTGGCCCTGCGCCACCGTTCGGTCTGCGGCCTCTGGGCGGGCGTGGCGGCCGGCGTCATGCACACAGCGTGGGCCTGCGGGTTCCTGTATGAGCGCCTGTTCACGCGCCGGCTGGGGTCGGGGCCCTGCCAGGGTTGACACCCTGGTGAGGCTGGAAGTACATTTCGCGTCTCTTCCGGGGCCATAGCTCAGCTGGGAGAGCGCTACAATGGCATTGTAGAGGTCGCCGGTTCGATCCCGGCTGGCTCCACCACCAAGCCGCTCCTTACAATCCGGCAAGGACCAATGTGCGCCCCGACGGCCAGCCGCCGTCGGGGTTTTTTGTGCCTCACGGTCGGCCCGGGGAGGCAGGCTCCGCCGCACAGATGGGCTGCGGGGCCCTCAAAGGGATTCTCGGTGCCGGGAGCCGGTCAGATACACATCGAAGCGCGTGCTGCGGCCTTCGACGGAGAAGTCCGGTTTCCGGGGCCCCAGGGCCGGTGCCCGGCGCGGGCGTTTCACGACGACGCGCCGCCCCGCTCGGGCGAGGGCGGCTTCCAGCAGCCCTCCCCCGTCGGGATCCCCGCCGACCAGGCGTTGCAGGATCTGCATTTCTCGCCGTGCGCGGACTTCCCGGTCTGGAAACATCGGGTCCAGGTAGACCACATCCAACGGTTCGCGGTGGGCCGGCAACCATTGCAGGGCGTCGGCGCAATGCCATTGCACGCGTTTGAGCACGGGACCCAGCGGGCCCGCGCTAGCGCGGCGGAGTCCATCGCCCAGCAGGGCCGCGACGAGCGGGTGCCTTTCCAGGAGGACGACCTGGTGGCCCAGCGCGGCGAGCCCCAGCCCGTCGACTCCGAGCCCGGCCGTGGCATCGACGATGCGCTGCGGCTCCGCAGTCCGGCCCAGGGCGCGTGCGAGGAGATTGTGGGCCGGGCGCCCCGCCGCCAGGCGGTAACCCGCCCGGCCGCGTTCGAAGTCACACACCAGCGCACGCATGCGCCACGCCCGTGGGGGATGCACGGCCAACCCTTCCCTCCCCACCACCAGATTGAACCACCCCGGCTCGGCGCAGCAGCGCAGCGGGAGTCCCAGCTCCAGCGCCAGTTCTCGGGCCTGTGCGGCGTCTTCGGGTCGGGCGGGGCGCACCACGGTGATCCGGCGCCAGGCCCCCCGCCCGGAATGAAAAGACCCCGCGCAAGCGGGGTCCGTTCCAGATGCCGGCCGGGTCACGCCGTGCGGAGGTCAGTCCTGTCCGGTGAAGGCCGCGAACAAGTTCAGCAGATGCACGAACATCACGTACAGGTCGGCGAACAGCGAGACCGTGATCAGGACGTAGTTGGCCTCGCCATCGTGGATCATGCGGCTGGTGTCGTACAGGATCATGCCGGACATCAGGATCACCGAGGCCGCCGAGATGGTCAGCGACAGGGCCGGGATCTCCAGGAAGAGGTTGGCCACGATGGCCAGCAGCACCACGATGAGCCCCACGAACAGGAATCCGCCCATGAAACTGAAATCCTTGCGGCTCACCATGGCGTAGGCCGACAGGCCCACGAACAGGGCGGCGGTCGTGGCAAAGGCCGACAGCACGATCTGGCTGCCATTGGGCAGGCCGAGGTAGAAGCTCAGGATGGGCCCCAGCGTGTACCCCATGAAGCCGGTGAACAGGAAGGTCAGCGGCAGTGCCCAGACGCTGTTGCGCAGGGCGTTGATCAGGAAGGGCATGCCGATGAACACGGCCAGGATCAGCAGCCAGTGCATCGGTTGCGCGCCAGTGGTCATGGCCACGCCGGCGGCCACTGCGCTGGTGGCCAGGTTCATGCTCAACAGCAGATACGTGTTGCGCACGACCTTGTTGATCTGGAGCTCGCGCGTGGCGGTGAAGACGTTGTTCGCAGGTTGGGTGTTCATGGGTCGTTCGTGTTCTCCTCACTCTTCATGCAGGCAGGCGATGCCGTGTAGCATAACGGCTACAGCGGGTTAGACAACCGTGTAACCCGTAGTTCCCCGGAGTTGTCCCTTGGGGGGAATGCGCTATTCTTCCACCTTTCCGGGGGTCTTGTCGGAAGCGATGCCGAACAGCACAGCGCCGCATGCGGCGCTGGCCCCGAAGGGGCGCAGCCCAGGGAAGGGCCGAGTAAAATCGTTGCCCCGCGAGTGGACGGCGCGCCTCGATGGCAAGCCGGTCCGCTGGATGCGGGATCGACAGGACGGGAGAGGTGGCTGAGCGGTCGAAAGCGGCGGTCTTGAAAACCGTTGACCCGCGAGGGTCCGGGGGTTCGAATCCCTCCCTCTCCGCCAAATTGGCTGCGCAGGAAGTGGTGCAAGGGAGGGAGGGGTCGGATTCGGCCGGCTCCGCCACACCCGGTTTCTGCGGCGGCCTCGCTTGGAGGCCGCCTTCGTTCGTGCCAGGCTGCCAAGGGTTGCCGGTGCTGGATCAACAAAGAAAGAGGAGTGCTTCAGGATGGCTGAGCTGTTTTCGGAAGAGTGGTTCAAGAGCTTCATGGAGGCGTGGAACAACGAGCCCGAGCTCTACGAGCCGCTGAGCAACATCGGGTTCAACTCGGTGATCGCCTATGGGTTCGACGGCGAAGACCAGCCGCGTGGCTTCATCAAGGTGGAGAACGGCAAGGCCGTGGAGGCCGGGGCCTACGACGGGCGCGAGGTGAACTGGGACTTGCGTGCCAGCAAGGAGAACTGGGAGAAGTGGATCAGTAAACCACCGGGCATGATGGGCCTGGGCATGGCCTACACCTCCCGCAAGCTCAAGTTCAACGTGGGTGACTATGCGGCCATGATCAAGGATCCGCGCATGGCCGGGCCGTTCATCAAGAGTTTTTCGGTGATGGGCAAGGCCTGATCCGTCCCACGCTGGAATGTGGAAGGGCCACCCGAGGCGCCGCCGGGTGGCCTTTTTCGTGCGCGGTGTCGCGGGTCACGCCCTACCCAGCGGGTCGGAACGGTGGTTCTTCGTGGCGCTTCGTTGCCGGGCGGATCCTGTCGCCCGGTGGCGGAAGCCGAAATTCCCTCGGTCCACCGCAAAGCGTCTATACTCAGAACGGGCAGGTTGCAAACCGGCCCAGGTATCCCGAAATGAATACGACACCACCGAGGAGGTGCCCTGATGGCGGCAACGACGATGAACGATATCCTGCACCCGGATCCGGCCGGACACAGGCGGTATTCGCGGTTTCCCGACTGTCCGGACGACTGGAGTCCGGAACGGGCCGCGGAGGTCGCCGCCAGTGAGGGAATTTCGCTGAACGACGACGCATGGGAGGTGGTGCGCGCCCTGCAGCATTATTTCGCCACCCACGAGTTCCCCAACATGCGCGAGCTCCATGACGCGCTGGACGAGCATTTTCACGTGAAGGGCGGCATGAAGTATCTGTACACGCTGCTGCCCGGTGGGCCGGTAGCGCAGGGTTGCCGGCTCGCGGGCCTTACCCCGCCCGCCGGTTCCGTGGATCCGTCGTTCGGCAGCGTCCAGTAGTTCGCGCAAAGACGCGGGAGACTGGGGCCCGGCATAGCCGGGCCCCAGCGCGTTCAGGCATCCTCCGGCACGTAATGGAGGCCGGTTTCGAAGCGTCCGTCCTGCTGCAGGCGCACCCAGCGGTAGCCCGGCCCTCGGTCGTCGGTGGCGAAGGCCGGCGAGCGGGGGCGGAACTGCATGGCCGTGGATGGCGTGCCGTAGGCCGAGACGGTCCCGATCCGGCCCCTGAATTCCTGATGGGTGTGTCCCCACAGCACCAGGCGCGCGGCGCTTCCCGCGAGCACCCGCTCCAGATCGGAGGCGTTCTCCAGCATGATGGCATCGAGCCAGGGGCTGCCCACCGCAAGCGCGTGGTGGTGCAGGCAGACCACCGCCGGGGCACGGGGCTCGCGGCGCAGGCGCCGGGCGAGCCGCTCTAGCTCCGCCGCGCCGAGCCGGCCCGCGCTGCGGCCGCTGACCGTGGAGTCCAGCAGGTGGATACGCCAAGTGTCCACGGCGAGATGTTCCGCCATCGGTGCGCGGGAGAGCGTGGCGCGCATACAGCGCGGATCGTCGTGGTTGCCGGGCACGGCCCGGCATGGCCAGGGAAGGTCCGCGAGCAGGGCGTTCAGCCGCGCATAGGCCCGCGGGTCCGGCTCGTGCACCAGATCTCCGGTGAGCAGCGCCAGGCGCGCGCGCCGGAAGTGGCGCCGCGCATGTGCGAGCACCCGCTGCAGGCGCGCGAAAGGGTCGATGCCCCAGATCCGCCCGCGTTCGTCGGGCGGCAGGTGCAGATCGGTGAACTGGAGGATCTCGATCGCCATGGACTCGCCGGTCGCGGGATTGCAGAATGCGCCTCGGGCCGGCAACGCCCGAGGCGGGTGGAGCCGGGATTATCGTCTGCCGAGGGAGTCGCGACAATGACCACGAAGATCTTGCTGGAAGAACAGGACATTCCCACCCATTGGTACAACGTGGTGGCGGACATGCCCACGCCCCCCGCCCCGCCGCTCGGCCCGGACGGCAAACCGGTCGGTCCCGAGGCCCTGGCCGCCATCTTTCCGCCGGCGCTGATCGAGCAAGAGGTCAGTGCCGAACGGTGGATCCCCATCCCTGAGCCCGTGCGCGAGGCCTGGCGGCTGTGGCGTCCCTCGCCGTTGTATCGGGCGCGGCGCCTGGAGCAGGCGCTGGGCACCCCGGCCAAGATCTTCTACAAGTACGAGGGGGTGAGTCCGGCCGGCTCCCACAAGCCCAACACGGCCGTGGCCCAGGCCTACTACAACCACGAGGCGGGCATCCGGCGACTCACCACCGAGACCGGCGCGGGCCAATGGGGCTCGTCGCTGGCGCTGGCCGGGCGCATGTTCGACCTGGAGGTTCGAGTCTACATGGTGAAGGTGAGCTACGAGCAGAAGCCCTACCGGCGGTCCATGATGAAGGTCTGGGGGGCGGAGGTGTTCCCGAGCCCGACGGATCGGACCGAGGCCGGCCGCAAAGTGCTGGCCGAGCATCCCGACACCACCGGATCGCTGGGCATCGCCATCTCCGAGGCGGTGGAGGAGGCGGCCGGCCGAGCGGACACCAATTATGCCCTCGGCTCGGTGCTCAACCACGTGCTGCTGCACCAGACGGTGATCGGACTGGAGGCGAAGAAACAGCTCGAGCGGGTCGGCGAGTATCCGGACATGGTCTTCGCGCCCTGCGGCGGCGGCTCCAACTTCGGCGGCATCGCCTTCCCGTTCTTCGCCGACAAGGCCGCGGGCCGCGAGGTGGAGCTGGTGGCCGTGGAGCCGCAGTCCTGCCCGACGCTTACGCGGGGCGTCTATGCCTACGACTTCGGTGACACCGTGGGCCTCACCCCCCTACTCAAGATGTATACGCTGGGTCACGACTTCGTCCCGCCGGGCATCCACGCCGGCGGGTTGCGCTACCACGGCGACTCCCCGCTGGTTTGCCAGCTCTATCACGAGGGCCTGATCCAGGCCCGGGCCGTGGCCCAGCTCGCCACTTTCGAGGCCGGCGTGTTGTTCGCGCGCACCGAGGGGATCGTGCCTGCGCCCGAATCCAACCATGCCATCCGCGCCGTCATCGACGAGGCCCAGGCCTGCAAGGAGAGCGGAGAACCGAAGACCTTGCTGTTCAACCTGTCGGGCCACGGGCACTTCGACATGTCGGCCTACGACAAATACTTCGCTGGCGAGCTGCGCGACTACGCGTATCCCGAGGAGGCCGTGAAGGAGGCCCTGGCGCATCTGCCCAAGGTGGAGGCGGCCTGAACCGCATCGCCCGGAGGCCCATGGCCGCGGTGCGCGCGCTGCGCCGCTGGCTGTTGCTGGCTCTGACGGCCGCGACCGTGGTCGGCTGCGCCGCCGCCTATTTTCACCGCGTGGGATCCTCGCCGGCGCTCACGCGCTTCACGCCGGCCACGCTCCCCTGGCGCGAGGTGTGGATGGGGCTGGTGTTCAACGGGGCCAAGGTGGGATTCTCGCACCTCGCCGTGCGTCCGGATCCGGAACATTCCGGCGGTTACGCGCTGTGTTCGGAGGCGGCGCTGCGGTTCCGTTTCCTCCTGGTGGACAAGGCGGTGAACCTGACGGGCTGTGACCGGGTGGATGCCGGGCTGCGGCTGCGGGATTTCGACGCCCGCATGGAGTTGGATCGTAGCCGGTTGGAGATCTCGGGGCGGGTGGAAGGCGGCGCGTTGCATCTGGAAACCCGCTCCGATGGGCGGGAGACCCGGCAGGTGCTTCCGCTCGCGGGCCCGCTGTATCCGGCCTCGGCGGTCAACCTGGTGCCCGTGGTGCGGGGCCTGCGCGAGGGCGCGCGGTACCGCTATACGGTCTACAGCGTGGAGACGCGTTCGCTGGCGGAGGTGGAGCAGCGTGTCGTGGCCTGGGAGGAGAGCGAACTGTTCGAGGGTCCGGCCTGGCGCGTGGAGACGCGCATGTTGGGCCAGGCGGTGACCACCTGGATCGACGCCGAGGGACGCCCGCGGCTCGAGCTCTCGATGGGCGGTGTCCTCATCGCGGGGCTGGAGAGCGAGCGGCGGGCGCGCCGCTACGTGGTGGAGGCGGCACTGAACAAGCAGGACGTGCTGCTGGAGCTGTCGCGGGTCCCCGCACAGCCGCCCATCCGGCAGCCACGCTCCGTCCGCGGGCTGGATCTAATCCTCCACGGGCTCGATGGGGTCCACCCGCCTTCCAACAGTTGGCAACGGTGCATCTCGCAGGGCCGGGGCGTGCGCTGTCGTATCGGCAGTCTGCACCCCGGAGGGCTTCCAGCGGTGCCGCCCGATCCCGCGCGGGATCGGGCTTCCACCTGGACGGTGCCGGCGCGCAACCCGTTCATCCGGGACCTCGCCCGCCGCATCGTGGCCGGGGTTCGCGAGCCCCACGCCCGGCTGCGCCACCTGCTGGACTGGATCGCCGGACACATCACGCGCACGGCCGAGGACACCTTCTCGGCGTTGGACGTGTTGCGTACCCGCCGCGCCGAGTGCCAGGGACACGCGGCCCTGCTGGCGGCCTTGGCGCGCAGCCTCGGCATCCCGGTGCGCGTGGTCAACGGCTTGGTGTATTCCGGGGCGCACGAGGGGTTCCTGTTCCACACCTGGACGCGGGTATGGCTGGAAGATCGGTGGGTGCCGGTAGACCCCGTTTTCGGGCAGTTTCCCGCCGACGCGACCCATGTGGAACTGCTGGCCGGCGAGGAACCGGCGGCGTTGCTGCCGCTGGCGGGCCTCGTCGGGCACCTGCGGGCCGAAGTGCTCGCCGTGGATCCAGCCCCGTCCGAGGGCAGCGGTGTGGGGGCGGGCCCTTGAACGCCCGGCAGGGGCTGCAGGAACGGCTTGCCCGTCGGTTCCCCTGGTTGGCGAACGCGGCGCCGGAATTCCGCGCGGTGTTGGTACGTGACAGTGCGCTGCAGCGGGCCCCGGTCGGATACGAAGTTTGCGGCGAGGGCCAGGCCTGCGCTGCGCTGGCCATCCTCCTGGAAGGCGTGGTGCGGGTCGCCAAGCCGGGTGCCTCGGGGCGCGAGATCACACTCTACCGCATTCATCCGGGGGACAGTTGCGTGCTGACCGCCTCCTGCATCCTGAGCGCACGCCCGTTCCCGGCCCGGGCCGTGGTGGAAGCGCCGGCCGAGGCCCTGTTCGTCCCGGCCGACCGCGTGCTCGCTTGGCTGGACGTGTATCCCGACTGGCGCCGGCTGCTGTTCGGGCTGGTCGCCCGGCGGCTCACGACGGTGATCTCCCTGGTGGAAGAAGTGGCCTTTCACCGGATGGACGAGCGCTTGGCCGCGCTGCTGCTGGAGCTGCACGCCGAGCATGGGCCGAACCTGGCCGTCACCCACCAACATCTGGCCACCGAGCTCGGGACCTCACGCGAGGTGGTCACCCGGGTGCTGGGGGACTTCGAGCGGAGGGGTTGGCTGGAGACCCGCCGCGCCCGGATCCGTATCCTCGATCCGGACGGACTGGCGCGCTTGGCCGTGTGCTAGATAGCGTCTGTGACCGTGTTACACAGCTGGTATCCACGCGGTGATTCCAATCCACCGCCGACTCATTCAAGAAATCGATCCCGCCCCCTCGGCCTTCGCCTGCCGATGGCCATGGGAGTCATCCTCTTGTTTGTCAGCGCCGCACCCTCGCCAAGACCTCCTGCCAGGCCCGGCGCAGCGCTCCAGAACGTGGATCCCGAGACGGACGGGGTGCGGGAAAGAGAAACTGCCAGCCGAGCTCCCTGCCGGAATTCCGATATTGACAGACACCGCTGCGCTGAGCACCATCGGCTTCGTGGCGCGGGTGACGCCATCCAGCCAGGGGAGGTCGATATCCAGCACCTCACGGTAGAGAAACAGCAGTGCTGCCAGCGCCTGGTTCTGCGTCGAAGGCGCGACGCATCGGTTGACCGCCAAGTGGGTCAGCAAGGCCTCGACCTCGGGCGCACCCCTGTCGGCAGGGTGGCGCTAGCCATGAAAGAGGATGAAGCGTCGAATCCAGTCGACGTACTGCCTCTCGGTGCGAATGCCGTAGTGCTTGACCCGGCAGCGCTCCCGCACCCGATCGAGCAACCGCGGTTGTCTGGACTACTCCATAGCCCGAACCCCTCCCTTGGATATTGCAAGGTTTCTCCATACGGACCACAACAAAAACAGGGTGTTGCGGCGTTCAAAGGAATATTATCCGGTGGAAGTGTCGTGATACAACACGACGTTTCTGGGGCCGAATTTTAGTTAG
>Ga0256841_1002968_pt1 | contig 13006 bp, 9 predicted proteins | sample 356308metaG_FD_185971 | JGI IMG/M metagenome (GOLD analysis project Ga0256841, IMG submission 185971) | Hydrothermal vent microbial communities from Mid Atlantic Ridge, Atlantic Ocean - 356-308 | ecosystem: Environmental > Aquatic > Marine > Hydrothermal vents | place: Atlantic Ocean: Mid...
GGAGAGGAAGGCATCGCTCTCGGCTGTATATTCCATCTTCGCTTTTATCACTGTTCCATTTTTGGTTTTTATAGTCCCACGGATTTACCAATCGCTCCACCCTTCGGACACGGTGGTCAACTCCAGCGGTAAGATCCAAATGCCGCCGTTGATTTTATTTATTTTTATTAGTTCTCTTGTCTGTTTTACGATTTTATTCTTTTGGATTTACAATTTACAATCAAGGATAAACATTTATAGGAGAGGAAAAGAACAGGTGGAATAATATGGAAGCTAATTATGTTGCAATGATTGTAATCCTCTTGATTTGGTTGGGAGTGTTTTTTTATATATTTCGATTGGACAGGAAAGTCCAAAAACTCAACAATAAACATAAAATCGAATAAACTGAGGTAAAAAAATAGGATGGTCAAAAAAGTTAGATTGATTTTAGCCATAGCAATTGTCATAATTTTCGGATATATAGCATATTCCTCATTTAGCGATCAGATGACGCCTTATGTAGACTTCCGGCAGGCGCGTTCTTCGGGTAAGACCGTTCAGGTTATCGGGGAAGTGGTAAATTCGTATTCGGAAATAGATACTACAACCGGAGCTTTGAAGTTCGCTTTGCGGGAGGATGATTCCGGTGATACAATGGAGGTTGAATATCTTGGGGGACCCAAACCGGGTAATTTCGATCAAGCCGATAAAATTGTAGCTATCGGAAAATACGAAAGCGGGGTATTCCATTCAAATCGTCTTTTAATTAAATGTCCTTCCAAATATCAAGGGATGGAGTCGGATAAAGATAACAGCAAGGGAATTTAATGCTTGGAAATATTTCCATATTAATATCATTTGGGGGAGCACTTCTATCGGTAGTTCTTTATATTGTCATTGGCAGGAAAGAGGAGCGAAGCTTAATTTCAGCCCGTATTGCTTATTATATCTTTGCGGGATTTATTGCGATTGCAGTCGGTTATTTGTTTTATCTGTTTTTGAGCAATAGATTCGAGTATCGCTATGTTTATGCATACAGCAGCACCGATCTTCCTTTGTTCTTTAAGATTTCCGCACTATGGGGAGGGCAGGAAGGAACCTTCTTGCTCTGGCTTTTCATTGCTGCTTTGTTAGGCTTTTGGGTGATGTATAAATCGGGGAAGGATGAGATATTAGTGATGCCGATTTATATTTTAACGCAATTTGTTTTGTATCTTTTACTGTTTGTAAAAAATCCCTTTACTCTAAATTCGGTTATCCCGCCGGACGGAAGGGGCCTAAACCCGCTCCTGCAGAATTTCTGGATGGTTATTCATCCTCCAATTGTATTTATAGGGTATGCGGCGTTATCGATTCCCTTTGTTTATTCGATAGTTGCACTGATAAAAAATAAGTATGATAGTTGGGTTGGGAAAACAATGCCATGGGTGGCATTATCGACAATGGCACTTGGTTTGGGTATCTTTTTGGGGGCATATTGGGCTTATGAAACTTTAGGATGGGGTGGTTTTTGGGGTTGGGATCCGGTCGAGAACTCCTCTTTGGTTCCGTGGTTATTTTCCGCCGCTTTATTGCATGGGATGGTAGTGGAGAAGGCACAGGGTGCTTTGAGAAAGACCAATTTGTTTTTAGCTTCTACTGCTTATGTAATGGTATTATATGGTACCTTTCTTACCCGTTCAGGTGTCCTTGCTGATTTCTCCGTTCATTCCTTTGTGGATTTAGGGTTAAACAATTATCTATTGGGATCGCTCGGCTTTTTTGTGATATTCTCTTGGGGATTCTTATTGTTCCGTTCGCGAAAAATAGATTCCGCCCCTATTTCAAAATCTTATTTCTCCCGCGATTTTTTTGTGTATTTAACTTTGCTGTTCCTAACTTTATCGGGTGTTATAATATTATTGGGAACATCCGCCCCGATTATTACCGGGATTTTAGGGAAAGCGGCTGCGATTAGATCTCGATATTATATTACTACTCATATTCCTCTGGGAATACTTATGACCGTAGCGATGATGCTGTTCCCCTTTTCCATATGGAAATTCAAAAGGGGTTCTTACCTGAATAAAAGGATAATCGCTATAATCGCTTCGGCTGTTGTCTCTACGATAATAGGGATAATATACAGGATGGAATTTATGCATTTATTTTTGCTTGTTTCATCCGTAGCAGCTGCTATGGCGAATGGGATATTATTCTTCGAACGGCTTAAAGGGGATATAGGCCTGACGGCGGGAATGACCGCCCATATCGGGGTTGCTTTGCTAATAATAGGGTCGATTAGTTCTACGGGTTATTCGGATTCAAATAATCTTGTTGTTACTTCCAAAGGTGGCGATTATGCTTTTGGTAGGGACTTTAGTTTAAGGGGTGTGGAGCATATCAAAAGGAATAAAGATAAAATTAATTTGGCAGTTGCTGAAAAGGGTAAAGATTTTATCGCCGAATTAGACTTTACGGATTCCGAAGCGGGGATGGTAAGAACGCCCTACATTAAGAAATATCCATTTTATGATTTATATATATCTCCTTCACAATTGGATATTCCAAACAAACAGGTGCATCTCTCATTTAAAAAGGGAGAGGTAAAGGAAGTAGGGAATTATCGGATCGAGTTTATCGATTTTAATGCTAAAATGAACGCTAAAGATGGTGGAATGAATTCGGTTGCGGCAGAATTGATTCTTTCTTATGATGATACATCTTACACCATATTTCCAAAAATTGAAAGGCATTCGGATGGTTTTCATTCGGTACCCGCTCATACTGATTTTGGTGGTGTAATACATATCACCGGTTTGCAAGCCGATAATGGCGAGATAGCTTTGGCTTTTGAGGGATTTAATACTTTGGATGAGGAAGGTCAAACGACGCTGTATTTTCAAGTCTCGAAAAAGCCATTGATAAATTTTGTTTGGTTTGGGGCGATTTTGATTGTTGTGGGAACTTTATTATCTTTCAGACGGAGATCGATAAGCTTAACATCAAAGGAATGAGATGGCAAATAACAAATCCCCTTTATATATCGGGCTTGATATAGGCTCGGTTTCAGTAAATGCAGTTGTTTTAGATAACGATTGCGATTTTCTTTATGACAGATATATCCGCTCTCGAGGGAAGCCCCTTCAAGTGGTGGCGGATACTTTAGCGGACATAAGGGATAAATTCCCTCCGAGTCATATACGGACAATGGCGGTAACGGGATCGGGTGCGGAATTGGTTACTAAGGTTTTTGGTGGTATTAAAATAAATGAGGTCATAGCGCAGGCTCAGGGGACTCTTCATTATTATCCACAAGTAAAATCGATAATCGAGATGGGAGGCGAGGACAGTAAGCTCATTACCATTAAAAACGGCGTTTTATCGGATTTCTCCATGAATTCCCTTTGTGCCGCCGGAACCGGATCCTTTCTTGATCAGCAAGCGGCGAGATTAAATATTAATATCGAGAATCAATTCGGGGAACTTGCCCTGAAGTCCGAAAACCCGCCCAGAATAGCGGGCAGATGTTCCGTGTTTGCCAAATCCGATATGATACACCTGCAACAAATAGCAACACCGGATTATGATATTATTGCGGGTTTGTGTTTTGCCGTCACCCGCAACTTTAAGGGGACTGTAGCGAGGGGAAGGGTTTTGGAGAAGCCTATTAGTTTTCAAGGGGGAGTTGCCGCCAATGCGGGGATGGCTCGCGCCGTTAAAGAGGTGTTTGATTTAAAAGATAATGAGCTGATAATACCCGAAAGATATGCTTCTATGGGTGCTGCCGGAGCGGTTATAAGTGTTAAAATATCCGGAGAAAATGGTTTTATTTTCCCGAAATTGGAAAATATTATCATTAAGCCCCCCGAAACCGATAACAATAATGCTCGTCCACAATTGAGATTTAATTTTCCTGATAGGAAATATTATAGAATAACCGAATCAGTTGATAATCACACTTCGGTTAATAGCGGATATCTCGGAGTTGATGTCGGTTCATTGTCCACTAATGTGGTGGTAATTGATGAGAATAATAATGTATTGGCGCGTGAATATTTGATGACTGAAGGAAGGCCACTTGATGCTGTTTGTAAGGGATTGGAGTTGGTAGAAAGTAAATTGTCTAAAAATTTCAAGGTGTTAGGTGCGGCTACAACCGGTTCCGGTAGATATTTGACAGCTGATTTCATCGGGGCGGATTTGGTGAAAAACGAAATCACCTGTCAGGCTGTCGCCGCCATTTCTATTGACCCTAAGGTGGATACTATTTTTGAAATAGGCGGCCAGGATAGTAAATATATAAGCATCGATAACGGTGTCGTAATTGATTTTGAGATGAATAAAGTTTGCGCCGCCGGGACGGGATCATTTTTGCAGGAGCAAGCAGAAAAGTTAAATATAGATATAAAAGATGAATTCGCCGATTTGACCTTTAATTCCGAGAGGCCTATCAGTTGTGGGGAGCGTTGCACCGTATTTATGGAATCCGATTTAGTAAGTCATCAGCAAGCCGGTGCGGAAAAAAAGGATTTAGTGGCTGGCTTGGCGTATTCTATCGTTTATAATTATCTTAATAAAGTGGTAGGTGATAGGCGAATAGGGGATAGGATATTTTTTCAGGGTGGTGTTGCATGGAACAAAGCTGTTGTGGCTGCTTTTGAAGAGGTATTGGGTAAACCTGTTATTGTCCCTCCCCACCACGATGTTACCGGTGCGATCGGGGCGGCTATGTTGGCGCGGGAGCATATGAAAAGCATTGAAGATGCCAAATCCGGCTTCAAGGGTTTTGATATTCATAACAGAAAATACAAGATAACGAGTTTCATTTGTGAGGATTGCCCCAATTCCTGCCATATCCATAAAGTCGAAAGGGAAAATGATGTCGATTTATATTACGGGAGCCGCTGTGAAAAATATGAATCGGGCAACAAACCAAAACACCTCCCAAAAGATACAATCGCCTTGCGAAACAGGATAATGTTTCAAGCAGGAAGGAAATTGAGGAATGGGGTAAAAAATATTGCCATACCTCTATCCCTATCAACCTGGGAGTTATATCCATTCTGGGCGGAGTTTTTCTACCAATTGGGGCACAAAATTACGCTTACGAAAAAGACAAACCGCGAGGTTATAAATATAGGGTGTGATATAGTCGCTTCGGAAACCTGCTTCCCCGTAAAGATAGCTCATGGTCATATTGCAAATATCGATATGGAAAAGATAGATTATGTTTTCATTCCTTCAATGATAACTATGTTTAGGGGTCCGTATGATGGTAAGTACAAGCGGTATTTTTGTCCGTATGTTCAATCTATGCCCTATATTTTCAAATCAGCTGTTAGGGGAAAACGGGAAGATCTAATTGATAAAATAATATCCGCTGATATCGAATTGCATCTTGGTGAAAAATCGGTAAGTAGGCGTTTGTACGGGCTTAGCGAAAAATTGGGGAATAGTAAGCGGGAAATAAGAAAAGCCGTTCACAAAGCTTTCAAAAAATATGAGGATTATAAAAAAAGGCTTATTGATGAGGGAATAGAATTTCTCAAAAAACTTCCCGAGGACGGCAAGGCTTTGGTTATTGTTGGCAGACCTTATAATATATGCGATTATGGGGCTAATATGGAGCTTCCGGATAAAATCAGGCAGTTGGAAGTCCAGTTTATCCCGATGGATTTTATCCCCACCGATGAGATAGAATCCCGTACCGATTTTTCTATGTATTGGAATTATGGACGACGGATATTATCGGCGGCGGAATATATTGCCAAAACGCCAAATCTTTTTGCCGTTTACCTTACCAATTTCGGTTGCGGTCCAGATTCTTTCATCACTCATAAATTCAAAACGATAATGGGGGATAAGCCGTTCCTCCAATTGGAAATAGATGAGCATTCAGCGGATGCGGGCTTCATAACCAGAATAGAAGCATTTTTGGATAATATAAAGGGCGTAGATGGTAAGAGGTTTGATGTTGGGACGATTGCAACAAGGCAACGGGATATAACCGAATATAAAATATATATGCCCAATATGTGTGACCACGCCTATGGATTTGCTGCGGTTTTACGCAAATACGGGGTGGACACCGAAGTATTGCCGGAACCCGATGAGATTTCTTTAAACTATGGGCGCAAATTCACTTCCGGGCGGGAATGCTTTCCGGCAATAGTAACAACCGGTGATTTGGTAAAGCTGGTGAAAAGCGAAGGATTTGATCATACCCGCAGTGCCTTTTTTATGCCAACATCGGAGGGACCCTGCCGATTTGGGCAATACCAAAGCTTGCATCGAAAAGTATTGGATGAATTGGGATTTAAGGATGTGCTGGTTTATTCACCAACATCGGGGGATTCATATTCTGAATTAATCGAGGGAAAAAATAATTTTAGAAAAGATGCTTGGGTTGCTATGGCTTCCACCGATATACTCCTGAAGATGCTTCACTATACAAGGCCCTATGAAACAAAGGAAGGCGCGGCGCAGGAGATATATAATTCGGCAATAAAAAGATTAGAGGAGGTTTTGGAGGGGGGGGAAGATTGTAGTAGGGGATTATTGGAGGAAGTCGCTGAATCTTTCCGCAAAATTCGTTCTTCGGGAAACCGAAAACCTGTTATTGGAGTAGTCGGCGAAATATATATTCGGAATAATCGTTTTTCAAACAACCGATTGATTGACAAGTTGGAAAAATTGGGTTGTGAGGTTTATTTGGCGACTTTTGGTGAATGGGTTCTATATACATCTTTTATGTATGGACAAAATAGCAGAAATAATAGGGATATTATCGGCGTCATCAAAAGCAAATTGCAGGAGCATCTCCAGTATGCGGAAGAGCATCGTTTATACGAGGTATTGAAGCGGTTTCCCGATATTTTCAAAGAAAAACCGATTAATGAAATCCTTAAACTGTCGGAAAAATATCTCTCCAAAAATATTGGTGGTGAAGCAATCCTTACTGTTGGAAAGGGAGTTGATTTAATAAACTTGGGGGCGTCGGGTGTAATAAATACTATGCCCTTTACCTGTATGCCGGGGAATACGGTAACCGCTCTGTCTCGAAGCATTCGTGAGGATTATCCCGATTTTCCTTGGTTGAATATATCCTATGAGGGTTTGGAGGAAACGGGAGAATCAATTCGTTTGGAGGCTTTTATTCATAGAGTCAAGGAATATGGCAAACATTTATCTTATGCACATAATTAGTAGTGTATCGAATGGGATTACTGCATAATATACAAACGATTAACAGAATTTACCTAAAGTATTGGTTAAGGTCTATTTAGTATTTTTGTTTTAGTTTGAAAAATAGCCAATCTCTAAAAACAATTTTATTCCATTTTAGATTCGAGGAATTTGGAAGTCTTATTTTTTTGCTTCCGATTCTGTTTTTTCTTGTTTTTAACGGGAAATATCTCAGCCTTTTCCACGATGCGGAAAAAATATCCTTGTTGATCGCTTTAGGAATGATTTTAATTTTCGATGCAAAACCTAAATTACAGATTGGAAGTAGATTTTGGGCGGTGCTGCGTGACTTTGCGCCGCTTTTTTTTGTTTTAGTCGTTTATTCCAATATATCGATTTTGATCGATAAAATTAATCCTAAAGATATGGATAATATCCTTTCAAAGTTGGAAAAAACAATTTTCGGAATGCATTATTCCGTTTATTTGCAGAGATTCCTCTTTGAGCCTCTGATTAGTTTCGCTACTATTTCTTATGCGACCTATTATTTTTTCCCTCCGGTTTTGGCATTGATGTTATATGTCAAGGGAAAATATGAACCGTTCAGGCGTTTGTCGGCGGCGGTATTGCTTAGTTTTTTTATTGGCTATGTGGGTTATATTTTAGTGCCGGCGGTTGGTCCGCGATATATTATCGCCGATCAATATTCCACTAAAATAAAAGGCGGAGGTTTATCGAAAACCATCCGTCAAAAGTTGGATGATTGGGAATATACCAAACGCGATTGTTTTCCCAGTCTTCATAATGCCGTTATCTTATTATGCTTGTTGTTCGCTTTCAAGTATGAGAGAAAATTCGCTTGGTTTTTTCTGCCGTTTGCATTGGGGTTGTTTTTTGCGACGGTGTACCTCCGTTATCATTATATGATTGATGTTCTTGCTGGATGGGGTGTAGCCGTATTTTGTTTTTATTATGGACCCAAGGTATTTCATTATTGGAATTCAAAGAGAAGATTATATGGTTTTGAAATATAAATCGGCTTGACTTTTAGTAAAAGATTTGTAAATTAAATTGAGCCTTCGGGGTGAGGTGAAATTCCTCAGCCGGCGGTAAAAGCCCGCGAGCAAAAGCTGAACTGGTGGAATCCCGGTGCCGACGGTTAAAGTCCGGATGGGAGAAGGTTGATGGTAAATTATATACAACTGTTTATATCATCAACCCTGTAGTATATCCTCGAAGCAGGTTTTTTTTATGGTTGGATTTGACGGAAAAGATAAAACTTTTATGGAAAGAGCGTTTGAGTTGGCTTTGAAGGGATGGGGAAGGGTCTCTCCCAACCCTATGGTTGGGGCTGTTTTGGTTAAAGATGGCAAAATAGTGGGAGAGGGATATCATAAAAACTATGGAGGTCCCCATGCCGAAGTCAATGCGATTAAAGATGCTGGAGATTCTGTGAACGGCTCAACCATTTATTTGAACCTTGAACCTTGTACACATTACGGCAACACCCCTCCCTGTGCGGATGCGATTATTAGAGCGGGCATTAAAGAAGTCGTCTGTTCCAATCGCGATATGGATCCTCGAGTCTTGGGAAAAGGATTTCGCAAACTTCGGAGGAGTAAAATAAAAGTGCGCATCGGTTTAATGAGGGATGAAGGGCTTAAGCTTAATGAGATATATTTCAAAAATAAACTAACCGCCAAACCTTTTGTCACTGTTAAGGCGGCGATGTCATTAGACGGATATATTTATTCTCCGTCCTTTGGCGACCGCTATCTTTCCGGACGGAATTTTCTTAAATATGTGCATAAGCTTCGGTCGGGATATGATGCGGTTTTAGTTGGGGCGAATACCGCAATTGTGGATGACCCGAGCTTGACGGTGCGACATATTAGGGGGCATAATCCAAATAGGATCATAATTTCCGATGGAAAAAAACTCCCATCGAATTTAAAATTATTTTCAAATAAGACTAACCGATTACGAACTATAATCGCAATCTCATCCAATGTTTATGGTAAAGGCTTTGAAATTTCCAATGGGGTTGAGGTGTGGGTTCTTGAGTCGAAATCGAAGAGGTTTTCAATAAACGCTCTGCTTGAAAGGGCGGCGGAAGAGAATATAAATTCGATATTGGTCGAGGGTGGGGGAGAGGTCTTTAATTCTTTTCTAAAAGAGAAAGCAGTCGATAAAATTATTCTCTCCCATACACCTTATATCTTTGGAAAGGGGACCCATTTTATAAACGGTGGAGCCTTCGGATTAAAAATTATCGATTTTGATGATTTTAGTTGGGAAACGATGGGGAAGGATTCGGTTTTTATTGGATATCCCAAATACAATTGATAAGGCGGAATTATGTTTACGGGATTAATCGAAGAAGTTGGCAAGGTGATAGCGAAACGAAAGAGGGGGAATGGAATCATATATCGCATAAGCTCCGCCACTGTCATCAAAGATGTGAGAGTTGGTGATAGCATAAACATCAGCGGAGTATGTCAGACGGTTATAGCTTATGATAGGGATTCTTTCGAGGTGGAGGCTGTTGCCGAAACTCTCAAAAGAACCAATATCGGTGAATTGAAAGTCGGTGATAAAGTCAACCTTGAGCGATCGATGAAACTTTCCTCGAGATTGGGGGGACATCTTGTGATGGGGCATATCGATTGTGTCGGGAAAATTAATAAGATAAGCCCGATGCGGGAAGAAGTTGATATCACAATCTCTTACCCACCGGAATATGGCAATTATTTGGTTATGAAAGGTTCGGTTGCGGTGGAAGGAATAAGTTTGACTGTGGCTGATGTCTCTTCCTCTGATAAATTCTCTGTGAGTGTCATTCCACATACACTGCAGAATACAAATTTGGTTTTTAAGAAAATAGGAAATATCGTAAATATAGAATTCGATTTAATCGCTAAATATGTAGAGAAAATGTTTACCTTTGAAAATAATAAAAGCGGATTGACCTTGGAAAAATTAAAAGAGAAGGGTTGGTTTATATAATGTACCAATTTGATAAAATTGAGGATGCGTTAAAATCTATAAGAAACGGCGAAATAGTGATTGTCGTTGATGATGAGGATAGGGAAAACGAGGGCGATTTTATAATGGCTGCGGAGAAGGTTACTCCGGAAGCGATAAATTTCATAGCAAGAGAAGGAAGAGGTTTGATCTGTTGCGCCTTGCCGGTTGATAAATTGCGGGAGTTGAATTTGGAACCGATGGCTTCGGTTAATACCGCTTTACACGGAACAAAATTTTATGTCTCCGTCGATGCGGTAAAGGATACCACAACCGGCATATCCGCAGCTGATAGGGCGCAGACTATAAAAGTTCTAATCGACGATAGCACCGAACCAAACGATTTGGCTCGCCCCGGGCATATATTCCCGATAAGGGCAAGGCGTGGAGGGGTGTTGACCCGCGCGGGACATACTGAAGCATCGGTGGATTTATCGCGTTTGGCGGGATTGAAATCGGGCGGTGTGCTTTGTGAAATAATGGATGATGATGGTAATATGGCAAGGGTTCCCAAATTAATGGAAATCGCCAAGAAATTTAATCTTAAAATCATAACTGTTAAGGATCTCATTGAATACCGTCAAAGAAACGAGAAATTAGTAAAGAAAGTTGCTGAAGCCGACCTACCGACCGAGTATGGACATTTTCGATTATATTTGTATAGCAGTGATATCGATAAAAATGACCATGTCGCTTTGGTCAAGGGGGATGTTGGCGGTAAAGAAAATGTTTTGGTGCGAGTGCATTCTCAATGCTTAACGGGAGATGTGTTCCATTCTTTGCGTTGCGATTGTGGGGAGCAGTTAAAGGAAGCTATGAAGATGATTGAGAAGGAAGGGTTGGGCGTACTTTTGTATATGCGTCAGGAGGGGCGAGGAATCGGTTTGGTGAATAAAATAAAAGCGTACCATCTTCAGGAAAATGGGAGGGATACGGTTGAAGCGAATATCGAATTGGGATTCAAGGCGGATTTGAGGGATTATGGGATAGGGGCACAAATATTGAGGGATTTGGGCTTGACAACTATCAGGCTTTTGACCAATAATCCCAAAAAGATAATCGGGCTTCAGGGTTATGGATTGAAAGTTACCGACAGGATTAGAATTGAGGTTAAGAATAATAAATACAATCTCCATTATTTGGAAACCAAAAGGGATAAATTAGGGCATTTGCTTGAATTAAAGAAAAACAAATAAAATGAGGATATTATGCCGAAGATAATTTCTGCCGATTTAGCGGCAGGCGGAAAAAAATTCGCTATCGTCGTTTCGCGTTTCAATGAATTTTTCTCGGAGAAACTTCTTGAAGGAGCATTGGATTGCTTGGATAGGCATGGGTGTGAAGATGACGATATAACGGTGGTCCGAGTCCCCGGCTCGTTTGAGATACCTTATGCCGCAAAGAGACTCGCCGAATCGAAACAATTCGATGCCGTAATTGCTGTCGGCGCAGTCATAAGGGGAGGCACTCCGCATTTTGATTATATTGCGGGTGAGGTTGCCAAAGGCATTGCAAAAGTTTCCCTCGATACGGGAGTGCCGGTAATTTTTGGTGTGATTACCACCGATACCCTTGAGCAAGCTATTGAAAGGGCTGGTACAAAAGCAGGGAATAAGGGTTGGGATGCCGCCGTTTCGGCTATTGAGATGGCTAATTTATTTAAAAATATTTAACCGAAAGCTCTGTAATTGGGTTAATAAACCCCGTTCCTTGAAAAAAGAATATGAGTCCAAGAAGCGAAGCAAGACAAGCTGTACTTGAAGCTCTTTATGCGGTAGATGTGGGTGAATTCGAAGAGGATAAAGAACGAATTCGCGAAATGTGGGAATACTGTGTTTTGCAGCACAACCTAAAGGAAAAAGCCGCATTATTTGGCGAAAATCTTTTTAAAACCACCCTTCGAAATAAGAAAAATATTGATGAGATAATAAAGCTAAATCTCCAAAATTGGATTTTCCCTCGTGTGGCGATGATCGATAGAAATATTCTTAGGATAGGGGTTTGTGAAATAATCTTTTTCCCCGATATTCCTAGGAAAGTTGCTATTGATGAAGCGATAGAATTAGCCAAAACATACAGCACTAAAGACTCGGGTCGCTTTGTAAACGGCATATTGGATAATATTACCGAAAAGTCTTTTGATGAATTAAGTAGCCATTAGTGATTATATACCTTCCATATCTTCAAAAAGTTTTTTGAAGTCTCCCAATCCATCAGAAAGGTGAACTCGAATTATTTTCCTTTTATGGGCGATAAGGGCGTGGAAATCTCCCAATGCCTGCATATCGATTAAATCCCCAAAACTATAGGGTAACCCCGGAATAGGCAACTCCGCGGAGTGTGATTCCGTAATTTGGATATACAAACCATTATCCGGTCCTCCTTTATGCATTTGTCCTGTGGAATGTAAAAACCTCGGTCCGAAGCCTAAAGTTGTAGCGATATGAAATTTATTCCTGATAATTTTGCGTATCTCAAAAAGCATATCCCGATTCTCCGCCGATGGATTTATAAATGCCATCAAAGCGATATAATCTTTTTTTTGGGCTCTCTTTATAAAATGTTGTATGGCTGTCTTGATGTCGGAACCTTCGATTTCACCGAATAGTGAGATATTCCCCTCCGATAATTCTAATTTTCCGAAATCGATGTTTCCTTTATCGACGTAATCGGCAATGAATTTCTTGGCAATATCTTTGCTCTCCTGCACATTGGGCTGGTCGAAGGGATTTATTTTCAACACCCAGCCGGCGACAGCGGTTGCTATTTCCCATCTGAAGAATTCCTGAGGTAGCGATTCGGGAAGGGGGGTATTGATTTTTATAATTGGATG
>Ga0256841_1002969_pt1 | contig 12998 bp, 12 predicted proteins | sample 356308metaG_FD_185971 | JGI IMG/M metagenome (GOLD analysis project Ga0256841, IMG submission 185971) | Hydrothermal vent microbial communities from Mid Atlantic Ridge, Atlantic Ocean - 356-308 | ecosystem: Environmental > Aquatic > Marine > Hydrothermal vents | place: Atlantic Ocean: Mid...
CGGGTTTAGGATTAATCTACTCGACAACTGCTCCATGCGTTGCTCTACCTCCTGCATCCATGCAGTCGTGCGCGGGTGGGAAAGCGGTCCATTTTTCCTCGATTTTTCGTTGCATAGGCCCACTATGTGCCTCAAAATCGAGAAAAACTGGCCTCGCTTTCCCACCATGCTCGCGACGATCACCTAAATCCGACAGACTCCTAGAAACGAATATACGTTTTTCGCAAAAGCGATACCGGCGCCGAGGACGAGGGCCAATGCCAGCAGCCAGCCAAACGGCGTCAGATGCCGGCATGTTTTTTTTCGTCAGCGGGGGCGCATGGGACGAAGCCTACCTTTTTGTCAGGAAAGGCGGATTCTTCTCGTGAACAGGAACAATGAAAACCATCTGGGCCGCGGCGATGAATGGGGGATATACACGCTGTTGCCAGGGGGGTGCGGGTATGCCGTGGAGGGTGCGAAAACATGGGGCCAATCATTGTAGAGCAGCCGCTTGATGGTATCTTCGTAAAACACTCCCGGCAAGAGCGGAATGTGTAGCGCCAGAGCCAGGCGTCACGAGGTGGTTCCGTAGTTGAGTCAGTCCGTCTGCCAGGAGGGTGACACAGATTGGTGCCGGGTAAACAAGGGTTCAGGAGACTTGCCCGCCAGTGGTCCGCGGGGTGGTGTCGAAGGAGAGGTTTCCGGGATGCGACTGGGGCGCCCTATGGCGCCCCAGCCCCGATGGATGATTACTCGCTGTTGCGTATCCCTACCATTGCTTGGTTTCTGTCGTTTCGTAGTTGCCGTCACCGTCGGCGTCGACTTCCATCGTGTATTCCCTGTTGTTCAGCGGGCTGATCTGGATACTGCCGTTGCTGCCAAGCAGCTGCATTTTGCCATGGCTGGGCCAAGAGTCCCCAGGGTGGGTGTACAGACTGTAGATCGATTTGATGTCGATGCGCTGATTGTTTGCGTCATAGTATCTGCCAGTGATCCATACGGGGGAACACAGGTTTTTCTGGCCCGTCAGATATTGGCAGTCGGTGCCGGAGATTTCGTAGTTTTCCAGTTTCTCGCTCTTTCCTGTGCTGTTGTCCGTGATCGTGAGGTTGGAAAGCGTGGTCAAGGCATCGTTGACAAGAGAAATCGACGTGTCACCCGAGAGGGTTCGCGTATCGCCGTTTACGGTTGTGGCGATGTCTTTCAGTTGCAGGGTTCGCCAGGTGAAGCCGCCGGTCGCCGCATCATAGTCGCCGCTGAAATCCAGGGGGCCGTTGAAGGTGATGCCATGTTCCTTGCATTGGTTGAACGTCACTGTACCGGCGATATCGCCTGCAGCACTATCGTAATTGACGGTCTGTTCCATGGTGCCGCTTGTGCAGTTCTTCGTTGTGGTGACGTCTTGGCCCGGTGCGCTGAGCGCGCCGGTGAGGTCGATGTCGTACACCATGAGGTTGGTCATCGAACCGATCCCCGCAGTATTGAGGGGCTTGCCGCCATTGGCCGCGCCTCCCCCAAAGGACCCGAACGCCCCTTCGACCATTGCCTGGGCATTTTGGGCATCGATGACGGCATTACCGTTGATGCCCGTTGATCCATCATTGTTAGGGGTGCCTGTTGTCGTGTTATTGCCGCTATCCCCGTTGTCACCTCCGCCGCACGCGGTCAACAAAGTGGACAGAAGTGCCATTACAAGCCAGTGTCTCGAATTCATTTTTTCCGACTCCTCAGGAGTGTGGTGGTTCGTGTACTGGCTGATAAGTGGATCACATATCATTGAATAAGTAAATGCAACTATATGAATTTAAGAATAAAAATACTGCAAATTAAAAATTTTGTATCCAGGTTGGCACGTATTTTTTACAGCGCAGGGACGACCAAGGGCGGCATGAAGGGGTGTCCGGTCGATGGCCGCCGTCGAGCCGCCGTTCGATGAGCCCCCACCCCATGGCATCTGGGGTATAATCCCCCGCCTTTACCGACGAGTGAACCCGGCATGGGGAGTGAGAAGATGGCGCAAGGTGACATCAAGAAGGTGGTGCTGGCCTATTCGGGCGGGCTGGATACCTCCATCATCCTGAGGTGGCTGCAGGAAGAATATGGTTGCGAGGTGGTGACCTTTACCGCTGACATCGGTCAGGGAGAGGAGGTGGACCCGGCGCGTGCCAAGGCGGAGGCGGCCGGGGTGAAGGAGATCTATATCGAGGATCTCAGGGAGGCGTTCGTGCGCGATTTCGTCTTTCCCATGTTTCGCGCCAATGCCATCTACGAAGGGGAGTATCTGCTGGGGACCTCCATTGCCCGCCCCTTGATCGCCAAGCGGTTGGTGGAGATCGCACGCGAGACGGGCGCGGATGCCATCGCCCATGGCGCCACTGGTAAGGGTAACGATCAGGTGCGTTTCGAACTGGGGGCCTATGCGCTGATGCCGGAGGTGAAGATCATCGCACCCTGGCGGGAGTGGGATCTGCTGTCGCGGGAGAAGCTGATGGCCTATGCCGAGGCGCATGGCATCCCAGTAGAGATGAAGCGTGAGGGAAAGAAGTCGCCCTATTCGATGGATGCCAATCTGCTGCACATTTCTTATGAGGGTTACGATCTGGAGGATCCCTGGACGGAGCCCGGCGAGGATATGTGGCGCTGGACGGTGGCGCCGGAGCGGGCGCCGGACGCCCCGACCTATATCGAACTGACCTTCGAGAAAGGCGACATAACCGCCATCGACGGCGAAGCCATGAGCCCGGCGACGGTGCTGGCGACCCTCAATCGCATCGGTGGGGAGAATGGTATTGGTCGCGACGATATCGTGGAGAACCGCTATGTGGGCATGAAGTCGCGCGGCTGTTATGAGACCCCCGGCGGTACCATCATGCTCAAGGCCCATCGGGCGATGGAGTCCCTCACTCTGGATCGTGAGGCGGCGCACCTGAAGGACGCGCTGATGCCGCGCTATGCCGAGTTGATTTACAACGGCTACTGGTGGAGCCCGGAGCGGGAGATGATGCAGGCCGCCATCGACCAGACCCAGGCGGTGGTCAACGGCGTGGTGCGCCTTAAGCTCTACAAGGGCAATGTGATGGTGGTGGGACGCAAGTCCGAGACCGACAGCCTGTTCGACGAGTCCATTGCCACCTTCGAGGACGACGCCGGCGCTTACGACCAGAAGGATGCGGGGGGCTTTATCAAGCTCAATGCCCTGCGCCTGCGGGTGGCGGCGAAGCGGCGGCGGAAATAGGGCATCACCGTTACCATCCAGTGGTGTGCCGCTGTGCCAGCCGGGCCAGCAGTTCGACATGCGTTGAACTGTCGTTGAGGGCGGGGATATAGTGATATTCCTTGCCACCGGCGTTGAGAAAGTAGTCGCGGTTCTCCACCGCGATCTCTTCCAGGGTCTCCAGACAATCGGTGGCGAATCCAGGGCAGATCACATCCACGCGCCCGACGCCATCGGCGCCCCATTTTTTCAGGGTTTGGTCGGTGTAGGGTCTGAGCCATTCCTTGGCGCCCACCCGGGACTGATAGGTCAGTGCCCATTGGTCGTCCTCCAGTCCCAGGGCATTGACGACGTGGCGGGCTGTCTTTTCGCACTGCTCAGGGTAGGGGTCGCCTGAATCGGCATATTCTTTCGGCAGGCCATGGAAGGAAAACAGCAGACGGTCGGGGGCGCCGTACTCTTGCCAGTGGTTGCGGATGGTGGTCTCCAGCGCGCTGATGTAGTGGGGATCGCTCTCGTATTGATTGACGAAACGCAGTTCAGGAATGCGACGCCAGCGTTGCAGTTCCGCGGTCACGGCATCGAATACAGAAGCGGTGGTGGTGGCGGAGTATTGGGGATAGAGGGGAATCACCAGCAGTCGCCGGACCCCCGTCTGTCGCAGTATTTCCAGTCCGTCGGCGATACTGGGGTTGCCGTACCGCATCGCGAGCACCACCCGCGTTGGCCTGTCCGAATGGGTGTCCAGGTATCCCTGGAGTCCCTCGGAGAGCCGTCGGGAGAGATGCAGCAAGGGTGAGCCCTGTTCTGTCCAGATCGTGCGGTAGGCGGCCGCCGAACGTCTCGGGCGAATGCGCAGGATGATGCCGTGCAGGATGGGCCACCATATCAGCCGCGGTGTTTCGATGACGCGAGGATCGCTGAGAAATTGGTCGAGGTAACGTCTGACATCCGCCACCGAGGAGGAGTCGGGGGTGCCAAGATTGACCAGCAACACGCCCATGCGCTCTGCTGTGTTATCTGTTGCGGGGGCTGGATCGAGGTATTTCATGGGGGAGAGAGTTTATCACCTCCGCGATGGCGGGTATGGCTGATCTGCGCGGCCACCCGGTTACGAACAAACAGTGGCTTGTCGAGGATGTCGGGATAGAGACGCCAGTGGCGCGCTACCGCTTCCGGCTGTGCCGATGCCACTCGCTCCAATCGTCTGCGGGTTTCGACGCTCAGCATGGGCAAGGTGAGCAAATGGGGGGCGAGTTGATCGAGGTAGGTCCCGAGGGCAGCGTGGAGGGCCCCGTCTGTCGATGCCAGATTGAAGGGCAGCTCCGGTAGCGGCGGTGACGGCCGGGCTTTTCGTTCGAACCAGTGCATCTCGGGTGAAGTCCCCGCCATCTCTTTGAGGAGGTGACTGACCTTGAGGGCGATATCCCCCGAAGAGCCCGTCAAATCGGGAAAACGCCAATCGATTGCGGGCAGGGGTCCGGAAACGGCCTCTGTGGTCGCGATCATATAAAGGGGTTGCTTGTTCAAGGGGTTCATGAGCCACAGTTCATGTGGCGCCTCGAAAGCGAAGGGGAGTTGTTGTTCCGCCTCCGGCAGCGATGCGATCAGTGCGTTCGATGCCTGGATCATGGCATGGGTGTCGAACAAGGGACTCAACGGCACCTCTCGCAGCCCCGTGTCACTGCGCCATTCGCCAAAGGCGTAGTACCGGCGTCCATCGGTGGGGCGGGTTTCGGCCCATAGGTCCCGCGGCGGCGATGCCAGGACCTCGATCCACCAGCGGCGCCCGTCTCTGCTCCAGGCCCGTGCCTCCGGACTCTCCACCACAGCGATGGCGCCCCGGAAGGGATTCAGCACTAGGCGGCTGTAGCAGCGGATGTTGGCAGGGGTGAGATATTGCATGCAACGTTCTACGCAGGAATGGAGGCAACGAGCTTACCATAGGGTGGAGTGACCATAATGTTATGCGGAATATAGGAATAAGTAATAACCATATGTATTAAAATATAAATCCAGTAATTGTTGTCCCTTCACTTTAAAAAACACCGGCGTCTCCTTTGAGGAACGGGGGGAATGTTGGTATCTTTTTTCCTTCCTGACACGTTTGACGGCCTATTTCGTGGCCGGTATGGAATAGAGTGCCGTTCCGCCCACTGTAATGCAGTGCATTCAGAAAATAATAACCCGGAGTAGAATATGCGCGAATCCCCGAGAGACCACAGCGACTTTGGCCTGGAAAATCATGGCCTCTACAATCTGAACGACATCTACTGGAACCTGCCTACGCCCGAGTTGTATGAGCAGGCGATTCTGCGCCATGAAGGTATGTTGGCCCACATGGGGCCCCTTGTGGTGCGCACCGGACACCATACGGGCCGCTCGGCAGATGACAAATTCACAGTGGAGGAGCCGGGGAGCAGCGAACACATCTGGTGGGGGTCCATCAACAAGCCGATCACAGAGGCGCGTTTCGACGCCCTCCATCATCGTCTTGCGTCCTATCTGCAGATGAAGGATGTTTATGTGCAGGACTGTTTCGTCGGCGCCGACAAAGACCACCGCATGCCGGTAAGAGTCATCACTGAGTATGCCTGGCACAGTCTGTTCGCCCGCAATATGTTCATCCAGGCCCGTCCAGAGGAACTTGCGCACCATGTGCCGGAGTTCACGGTCATCAACTCGCCCCGTTTTCACGCGGTGCCGAGCATGGACGGCACCAACAGTGAGACCTTCATCCTGGTCAACTTCGCCAAGAAACTGGTATTAATCGGTGGCACCAGTTACGCGGGAGAGATAAAGAAATCGCTGTTTAGCGTCATGAACTACCTGCTTCCGTTCAAGGGCGTGCTGCCGATGCATTGCTCGGCCAACATTGGGCCAGATGGCCGTTCCGCCCTGTTCTTCGGTCTCAGCGGTACCGGCAAGACGACGCTGTCAGCGGATGCATCGCGGACTCTCATTGGAGATGACGAGCATGGCTGGAGCGATAACGGTATCTTCAATTTCGAGGGGGGGTGCTATGCAAAGATGATCCGTCTCTCCCCCGAGGCGGAACCCGAGATCTACGGTACGACCCAACGTTTCGGGACGGTGCTCGAAAATGTAACGGTTGAGGCGGAGACCCGCCGCCTCGATCTGGATGATGACTCGCTGACCGAAAACACCCGTGGCGCCTACCATATCAGCGCCATTCCCAATGCCACGCTCGAGGGTGTGGGCGATCACCCGAGCACTGTGCTGTTTCTCACCTGCGATGCCTTTGGGGTGCTGCCTCCCGTTTCCCGCCTCAGCCCGGAACAGGCGATGTATCATTTTATTTCCGGCTATACGGCGCGCGTCGCCGGGACCGAAAAGGGGGTTACCGAACCTTCGCCTGTATTCAGCGCCTGCTATGGCGCGCCGTTCATGCCATTGCACCCCCAACGCTACGCCAAGCTCCTGGGCGAGAAGATTCAGCGGCATGGCGCCTCCGTCTGGTTGATCAATACGGGATGGATTGGCGGCCCGTATGGCGAGGGTGAGCGTATCGACATCCCTCATACGCGCGCCATGGTCAATGCCGTGCTGGACGGCAAACTGGATGATGTCCCGACGCGGCGGCATCCCGTCTTTGGCCTCGAAGTGCCGGAGAGTTGTCCCGGCGTACCGGCCGATATCCTCGATCCCCGCGGGAGTTGGAGAGATCCGGTGGCCTACGATGCCCAGGCGCGCAAACTGGCGGGCATGTTCCAGGAAAACTTCAGTAAATTTGAGGATGAAGTGACCGATGAGATCAAGGCGGCGCAACCGGTCGTGGATTAGGTAGCTTTTATTATTATCCCGGCAACAATCTATATCGTATTCAGTCGCGGCCTGTCTTTGAATATCATAGGGTTAGGGGCTTCAGGCAGGCACCGGACCTGCGTTCCAGCGCGCTGGACAGGATGTCCAAGTGTCACGAGTGCATGGATGCACTGGAGCGACCTTGGCAAGGGAATGACCCTTGCCTGCGCACTGCGCCTTTTTCCGGCGCCTGCCTGAAGTCCTGAAGGCGATATATATTGTTGCCGGGTTAATATTTAGGAGAGCACGGGATGATGTCAGGGTCTTCGCCTGCAAAGGGGGAAGGCCCCTTTTTTGATTTGAGCAGTGGTTCGATATCGAAACCCCGGGTCGGTGTCAGTGCGTGCCTGATGGGTGAGCCGGTACGTTATGACGGGGCGGATAAATACAATGCCACCGTTGCGGAACGCCTGGCGGAGTCTTTTGATCTTCGGCCCCTATGTCCGGAAGCAGATGCAGGACTGGGCGTACCTCGTCCGGCGGTTCGGCTGGTGAGGGTGGAGGGGCGTCTGCGGGCGTTGGGGGTCGATGAGGGTGGGTTGGATGTCACAGTCGATCTGGAGCGGTTCAGCAGCAAGATCATTGCCCGGCTGGATGTGGCCGGCTTTATCCTCAAGTCTCGGTCGCCCAGTTGCGGGAAGATAGACACGACAATCCACGATATGGACGGCCGTGTCATAGGACAGGGGAGTGGTCTCTTTGTGCATGCCTTGCGCCACGCATTTCCGTTTCTACCCCTGGAAGATGAGCGGGTTCTCGAAAATGAGGGGGCGCGGGAGGGCTTTGTGGACCGCGTGTATCTCTACGCCGCCTGGCGGCATCTTGTGGCGGCGGCCAGTGATCGCGCCATCATGGGCACGTGGTCGCCGCATGAGTATCTTCATGCCTGCCACGCGCACCATGCCCGCAGGCTGATGAAGCGGGCGCCGGACGTGGGAGAGAGGCTGGCGAGGATCGTTGAACAAGCGGATCGAGCCGGCTTGAAAGCATCATTGCAAGGCTATGCGGAGGTGATACGGGAGGTATTGGTGGAGCATGTTTAAGGTATAATATAAGTATAATAATTTAACATTTTGATTGTAGAGGTTTTTGTGTTTCCCTTATATTTTGAGGGGTGGATGGCCCCGGCATGGTGGCGGGGTCTGCAAACCGGAGGAAACCGTTATGGGGATGTTGCAGGAGTTTAAAGAATTTGCTGTCAAGGGCAATGCGGTCGATATGGCTGTCGGTATCATCGTGGGTGCTGCATTCGGGAAGATCATCTCTTCCCTGGTGGCGGATGTGGTGATGCCGCCTATTGGGGTGCTCATGGGCGGGGTGGATTTCTCCGACCTGGCGATCACCCTCAAGGCCGCGGTGGGGGACACGCCGGCGGTGAAGCTCAACTACGGCAAGTTCATCCAGACTGTGATCGATTTCATCATCGTCGCCTTTGCAGTGTTTCTGATGGTCAAGGGGATCAACTCGCTGAAACGTGAAGAAGAAGCCGCACCTGAGACACCGCCGGAGCCGCCGAAGGAGGAGGTGCTGCTGACGGAGATCAGGGATCTGTTGAAAAACCGTTGATTCCGCTTTTCGCTGTAGATCGATATGGCTGTCTTGAAGGAGTCTTGGGTTTCTTACACGGCAGGCGTGGCCATCAGACCCTCGGTTCGGTGAGGAAGAGGGGCTGGTGGCGACCGCGTTGGACGTTCACCCCCTGCAATCCCCTGTGGGTGAAAGATCTGGCGGCGTCTATTTGATCTCTTCGATGTAGGTGCGGGCAATCGGTGTCTGCACATAGAATTTCTTGCCGTTTTCCTGGGCCCAAAAGAAATAGTAACCTTTGGCGGGCTCCGAGGTGACTTTGCCATCCTTGACTGTCCATGTCTTCTGGAAGTTTCCCTCCGTAAAGGTCACCTTGTAGTCGCCCTCCAGCCAGGAGATGCCGATTCGGGAGAGACGGTTCTGCTGCTCCTGGGAGCAGGCTGTGAGAAGCAGCAGCGGTAGAGTGAGAAGGACGTGTTTGATTTGCATGGTCGGAAAACCTCCGTTGTGTTGACAGACGTGCCTTGTTACCGGCTTCCGCCGCCGGATGTCTTTAGCAACACCCGGTCCAACATGCGGGTGGACAACAGGCGTTTCAAGGTGCCGAAAAGGTAGGTGGGGAAGGTCACGTAATAGCGCGCTTTCGGCCGGGGGCTCTCCAAGGCGTGGATCACCCGCTTCAGTACCGCTTCCGGCGGCAGGGTGAAGGGCACGACAGGCCCCTTCTTGGTAAGGCGCGCTTCCATGGCCTTGTATTGAGCGCGGTGCGGGCTTGCCGAAGGATCGATGTGCTTCTTGAACATCAGGTAGGCGTTGGCGCGGAAGCGGCTTTCGATGGGGCCCGGTTCGATCAGGCTGACATGGATGTGGGTACCGCGCAGTTCCAGCCTCAGGGTGTCGGTCAACCCTTCCAGCGCAAATTTGCTTGCATTGTAGGCCCCACGGTAGGCCATCGCTACGAAGCCGAGTACCGACGAATTCTGGATGATGCGTCCTTCACCCTGACGCCGCATCGCCGGCAACACGGCGCAGGTCAGCTCGTGCCAGCCGAACAGATTGGTTTCGAATTGGGCGCGCAGCGCGTCGCGGGACAGATCCTCCACCGCGCCGACCTGCCCATAGGCGCCATTGTTGAACAGGGCATAGAGGCGGCCTTCGGTGGCGGACATCACCTGCTCGACGGTTTGTTGGATACTGGTGCTGCACGTCAGGTCGAGCGGAAATGCCTCAAATCCCTCCTTCTCCAGCATGCCCACGTCTTCCGGTCTGCGTGCCGTCGCGAAGACCCGATGACCGCGTGCCTTCAGCCCTTGCGCCACACAGAGGCCGATCCCGCTGGAGCAGCCGGTAATGAGGATGGTTCTGGGCGTTTCGGGCACGGCGTCAGTCCTAAAGTTTGCGAATTTGTTTCCGATAGTTACTACAGCATGTTTCCACGAGAATGCATATCTTACACGGAATTATCGGATTCAAGGGGAGTCTAGCGGGTGGATATAGCCACACTCATCGGATTGTTGGGCGGCTTCGGTATCATCATCGGCGCTATCGCCACGGGTGGCGATGTGATGCTGTTCGTCAACATACCTTCTCTCCTCATCGTCGTGGGGGGAACCTTCATGGTGACGCTTATGCAGGTCTCGCTGAAGGATTTTCTGGGGTCTTTCAAAATGGGCATGAAGGCCTTCTTCTATAAGACCGATGATCCCCAGAAGCTCATCGAGGAGGCCGTGCAACTCGCGGACGTGGCCCGCAAGAACGGTCTGCTGGCGTTGGAAGGGCAGGAGATCAGCAACGACTTCATGAAACAGGGCATTGGCCTGTGCGTGGACGGCCATGATCCCGCGCTGGTGGAGAAGATGTTGACCAAAGACATTAATCTTACCATCCAACGGCATGAAGTGGGGCAGCGCATGTTCAAGAATATGGCCGTGATGGCCCCGGCCATGGGCATGATCGGCACCCTGGTGGGTCTGGTGCAGATGCTGGCCAACATGTCCGATCCGGCGAGCATTGGTCCGGCCATGGCGGTGGCGTTGCTGACCACGCTGTACGGCGCCGTCATTGCAAATGCCTTCGCCCAGCCAATCGCTGACAAACTGGCGCGCGCCAGCGAATTGGAGAAGACCAACAAGTCATTGATCCTGGAAACCATTGCCGGCATCCAGGAAGGCATGAATCCGCGGGTGCTGGAACAGCTGCTATCCACCTACCTGCCCGCGAACAAGCGTTCTAATGGTGATGGAGAGGGTTGACGCGACGACTCATGAGCGACGATTGTCCACAATGTGAAGACGGATTGCCCGCATGGCTGGCGACATTTGCTGATCTGATGTCGTTGCTGATGTGTTTCTTCGTGCTACTGCTCTCCTTTGCCGAGATCGACGCCGTCCGCTTCAAGAAGATGGCGGAGTCGATGAAAGACGCCTTTGGCGTCCAGCGCGAGGTTCCCGCCAATGAGATCGTCAAGGGCGTCAGCGTAGTGAAACAGGAATTCAGCCCCTCGATCACAGAGCCGTCGCCGACCGATGATATCCGGCAACAGACGACTGACGAGACCCAGCAGGATCTGGAGATCAACGACAAGGTCATGGATGCCGTCGCAGAGAAGATAAAACAACAGGTGCAACAGGAAGCGGAGGAGCTGCGCGAGGCGCTTGCCAAGGAGATCGATGAGGGTCTGCTCAACATCGAGACCCAAAACACAAAGATCATCATCCGCATCCAGGAGAAAGGGTCGTTTCCGTCAGGCAGCGCCCAGCTCGATCCGGGTTTCTTCGATGTCATGCACCGGATCAGCAAAACGGTGGCCAAGACGACCGGAAAGATCATCGTTGCGGGGCACACCGACGACATCCCCATCTCCACCAAAAGATTCCGGTCCAACTGGGAACTGTCGGCGGCACGTGCCGTCACCGTGGTGCATGCGTTGCTGAGCAATCCCGAAATCGACCCGGGCCGGGTGTTGGTGGAAGGGCACGCCGACTCGCAGCCGTTGGTGCCGAATGACAGTCCGGAGAATCGGGCCAAGAACCGCCGTGTCGAGTTGATCCTGCTGCGTGGTGAGCAGGACCAGGAGGGCGGAAAAGTGATCACTATCGACGGGTCGAAGAAAGGCTGAGCCTGGAGAGAAGAGCATGGCGAGAGGACAAAACGACATCATGGATATCGATAAGGACCGGCGGGAATACTTTCGCATCGACGATTCCCTCCACCTGAGCTATCGGGTGGTGGACAAGGAATCGGTGCCGGAACTGGCCAAGCGGCTCCAGGCAGGTGAGGCGAACGCCTTTTCTGTGATGGCAAACCTGTGCGCCATCGGCCAACAGCTCAATGCCAACATGCGTCGCATCGAGCAGACTCAGCCGGATGTGGCGGCCTACCTCAAGTCGCTGGACAAGAAGATCGATCTTTTGGGGCGGGTCTTTCTGGCCAGCGAATCGGATCTGTCGGCACTGCCGGCACAGCCGGTCAACCTCAGTGGCGGTGGCCTGGCGATGCACAGCAGAGAAACCCTCGCATCAGGGGTCAGCGTGGAGATAAAGATCCTCCTGGACGACACCTTTACCGGCATCGTAGCCTATGGCGAGGTGATCGATTGCAAGCCGACCGAGGAAGCTGGAGACTACCCTTACCTGCTGAGAATCAAATTCACCCATATCCGAAGCTGCGATCGGGATGCGCTTGTTCGTCATATCCTCGCGCGTCAGAGCGAGATGATCCGCCTCGAACGGGAGCGCAGGGAAAAGGGATAGGCACGACCCTCGATCTCTCCCGTCCTCTCTGACCGGACTGGACGGCCATCCCCCGGTCCCGATGTGATATATATTGTTGCCGGGTTAATAATAAGACTTCCCATTCCGCCACCATGACGAAAAGAGGGACTCTTTAGCCGTTGTCCACATGAAACAGCCCTTTTCGCTTTTCGGGATCTGCGGAGTGATCCCCAGTTATTTCAACTTGTATTCCATACCGAAACGTATGCGCATCGGAGGATCCAGTGTATCGGGAGGCGTGGGGAGAGGACGCGACCGGTTCATGGCCCGGCGGGCAGCCTTCCTCAGGAGCCGGTGGCCGTCGCTGATCTTCAGATGGGCGATTCGTCCATCTTTGAGCAGCGTGAAGGAGAGATGGACAGTGCCCTCGATGCCGTGTCTGCGCGCGGGTGTCGGATAGAATTTGTGGGCATCGATGTGGGCGATCAGGCGGGCGATGTAGCGGCTTCTGATCTGTGCCTTGTCGATCATGGGTTTTTTTGCGGGTGCAGGAACTGGGAGTGCCTGCGGCGCCTTGGTGGAAGGTCGCAAATGCGTCGGGGCCAGCGTGGGTTGCGGCGCCGGTGTTGACTTGGGCTGTGCCTCGGGACGATGCTTTTTTGGCTTTGGCTTTGGCTTTGGCTTTGGCTTTGGCTTTGGCTTTGGCTTGGGCTTGGGCTTGGGCTTGGGCTTGGGCT
>Ga0256841_1002970_pt1 | contig 12997 bp, 13 predicted proteins | sample 356308metaG_FD_185971 | JGI IMG/M metagenome (GOLD analysis project Ga0256841, IMG submission 185971) | Hydrothermal vent microbial communities from Mid Atlantic Ridge, Atlantic Ocean - 356-308 | ecosystem: Environmental > Aquatic > Marine > Hydrothermal vents | place: Atlantic Ocean: Mid...
CAAAGAAAATTGCATTGTTGGAGAACAGCGCAAGAGTATTAATATTGTAATGAGAGGTTAACTTTCAGTCTATATTGATATCATTATAGAGGAAATATTTGACAACAGTACTTTAAAATATTTTATTGATTGGAGCGAAAAATGGAAGAGTTGATAAATAGGTTTGAAATTGCAAGATTGGCTACAAAAATATCTGATCATGAAACTATCGCCCTGCAAGCAAAAAAACTTCGAGAGATTAGCACCAATGATGAATTAAATGACATAGTTTCAATGCTGGAGAGTAGAAATTACAGGCAAGCTCTTTTTGCGATGAAGGAGTATCTTGACTCTGCTGAGAGCAGTTTTTTGAATATGCCAAAATATACTGATTCAGAAAAAAAGAAAATGTCACAAAAAGAATCGGAACCGCAAGGCAGAGATGAAGCCGAGGAGGGGACCAAGACGGAACCTGAAAATGAACCGGAAAAACCAACAAATCTGTTTGACTGGGATTTAAATACAGAAAGCGAGAAAAAAGTCATAAGTCTTGATGAAATGCTTCATCTGACTGAAGAGTCTGCAAGTGAAACAATTGTAGTTCATGATACAGTAAAAGATATTGAGGAGTATGTGGAGCAGACCAAAGATGAAATCTCAAAAGATGATTCTACTCTTAACATATACGAGGAGGCTGCAGGTGCCCCAGAATCCAAATTGGAAGAAGAGGTTATGCAAGAGTTATCATCGAATGTTTCCGATGAAATAGGAGATACAAAAGAGATTGAAATAGAAGAGAATGAAAATTTGGAGAAAAATATTGATAATGATGTATCAGAAAAACCCGAAGTATCAGAATTAGATATAGTCTCAGAGAATATTGAATCTTCAGAGGAGGGGCGCGAGGAGCATGACCAGAACGAGAAGCTCAAAAGTGATCATGAAGAGATGCAAAGTGAAATACCTATGCCAAAAAAATACTCCTCAATATCATATATAGAACAGAAGTATAGAAATATGTTGCATCAGTTTCCACAGGTAGAGGAGAGAGAAGAGGGAATAGCCGAGGAGATTAATAAATATTTAAAACAATTTTCAACCTCAGGATATGATGATAATGATATCAACAATATTCTTTCAATGTTTAAAAGCAGTAAGGAGAGTGGGGATATAGCAAAAGCCGCACAGTTTATTTTGCTGGCTGCTGCTACAGAATCAAATTTGGCACAACTGCTGCTGGCTCGAGAACTATTCAATGGCACCGTCTTGAAAAAGGATCTGCCGGAAGCATTTACGCAAATCAACAGATTGGCAGAACATGATTATCCCGAAGCAATTTGTGATCTTGCTCAGCTGTATGAGTATGGGCATGGCATCAAAAAGGATAAAAAAACAGCGCTTCTACTATATGAAGAGGCCCTGGAGATGGGTGTAGAGAGAGCACGCAAACATGTAGAGAGGCTGACTAACTCCAAACCACTGTTTGGGGGGTTGCTGAAAATATAATTTTTTCTGCAAACTGTATAAATACAAATGACATTTTGTCAATTATTTTTGTAAACAATTCATACTAACCAAGTCTTAACCACTTCTTTAATAGAATATCAGCAAAATATATGTTAAGGCAGAGAGAAGATGATTACATGGATGCAAAAACACAATAAATACTTGGTTATAACCATTTGGGTAGCTACAATAGCCTTCATAGGTGCAGGTGCAGTAGGTTGGGGTAGAGGAAAATATGGCTCAAAGGCAACATCATATGGCAGAGTCGGCAATATAGATATCGGCAGATATAAATTTAACTCGACATATAGAAATCTTTACAATCAATACAGCGAGAAGCTTGGCGGCAAATTTGATGATGCAAAAGCAAAGGAGCTTGGATTATACAAGCAGACTTTTGATATTTTGGTTTCCCAGGCACAACTTTTAAATATGGCAAAAGAGTACGGCATCATAGTATCTGACAAGGAGCTTTCAAAGTATATCGCCTCTATTCAGGCTTTTCAGGAAAATGGTGTTTTTAAAGATACTATATATAAGAGTTATCTCAAAAGCAGAAGTATCAAACCTAAAGATTTTGAATCCAGCCTAAGAGATGATCTAACTGTGCAGAAATTGATGAAAATCATTGAGACCAAAAGTACACCCTTTGAAACAAATGCAATAGCAACAGCCCTGAATATATCTGACAAAATAGCATATAAAGTGGTTAAGCCATCTGAGATAAAAGTTGACCTTGATGAGCAAGAGATCAAAAAATATTGGGAACAGACAAAAAACAATTATTTGACATCGAAAAAATATAAGGTAGAAATGCTTTGGACTGATACTGTAGAGATCAAACCAACAGAGAAAGAGTTGAAAGATTTTTATGATCAGAATAGTTTTAATTATGTATCTGCTGATGGAAAACAGTTTGACTTTGAGCATGCAAAAGAGCTCGTGAAAGAAGATTACAAACTCAAAAAGGCAAAAAAGCAGGCTTTGAGAGATTATGTTGCTTTTAAAAAAGGCAAAAAACAATCAGAAAAAAGCATAGTTGTAAATGATGGTGATAAGCAGTTTAGCAAAGAGCTTTGGCAGAGGATAAGAGAGGCAAAAGAGGGCGACTATATTAAACCAAAAGTTGTTGACTCAAAATACCTGACTTTAAAACTGGATCAAGTAATAGAACCGAAAGTCATGAGTTTTGATGAGGCAAAAGACGCTGTCAAAAAAGAGCTCAATGTGCAAAAGAAAAAAGAGAAAATGTCGAGCGTAGCAAATGATATTCTTAAATCAAATAGCAACAATGACATGAGAAAATCTGACTGGATTAAAATAAACTCTGCAAAAAAATTGACAGATTTAAGTCAACAAGAAAGTTTACAATTTTTACAAAAATTATTTAAAGCTTCAGCAAAAGATGGTATAATTGCTCTATCTGACAATTTAGTAGTTTACAAAATTGTGGATCAAAAGTTAAACGATGTTGACAGTAATCTGTCAAAAGTTGTTGAAAATGATGCAAATAGGATCAAGAAGAGTGTGTTTGAATCTAATCTCTTCAAGGTGCTTGGCAAAAAATATCAAATTCAAAAGTTTGTGAAAGGGATCTGATGAGCAAGCCTATTTTGGCTATAGATATTGGTTCTACGAATGTTAGTGCTGTTGTAGCTGAAATAGATGGAGATGATATCCAGATAGTCGGCTATGGTGTAGCCAAGTCGTATGGTGTTAAAAAAGGCATCATTACAAATATTGAGCTTGCAGCCAAATCTATCAAAAAAGCATTGGCTGATGCCAGGCGCATAGCAGGTAGCAATATATCTGTTGCCACGGTATCCATATCAAATGCTTATGCCAGAAGCTTGAACTCTACCGGTGTTGTCAATGTGCCTCAAAAGGATATATCTACAAAAGAGATCAATCGTCTTATGGAGACGGCACTTTATAACGCGAATATACCCAACGAGTATGAAGTCATCCATGTTCTTCCGTATAATTTCCGTGTAGATGATCAAAATTTTATTGAAGATCCTTTTGGAATGAATGCAAGCCGCTTGGAAGTGGATGTAAATATTATAATAACCCAAAAATCAAGTTTAAGTAACCTCAAAAAGACTGTGAGACTTGCAGGTGTTGAGATTGAAGGAATTGTACTAAACAGTTATGCCTCGTCAATTTCAGTTTTGCAGGATGACGAGAAAGAGCTGGGGGTTGCTCTTATTGATCTGGGAGGTCAGACAAGCAGTCTCATCATACATGTAGGCAACTCTATTAGATATAACTCTTTTCTGCCTGTTGGTTCTAACAATATCACCAATGACCTCTCTATGGCCCTTCATACTCCTTTGCAAATAGCAGAAAATGTAAAGATCAGGCATGGAAACTTGTTAAATGAGTCAAATGAAATAATAGAGCTTCCGGTAATAGGTGACGAAGAGAGTAGAAACAGTATATCCTTGGAGATGGTACATAATGTTATTCTTGCAAGAGTTGAAGAGACGTTGTCTATCTTGGCGAATACAATTGAAAAGAGTGCGCTTGAAGATCAGGTAGGGGCAGGTGTGGTATTGACCGGAGGTATGAGTAAATTAAAAGGCATTAGAGAGCTCGCACAGGCAATTTTTAGAAATGGTCCTATTAGGGTTGGATATCCAAAGAGTATACCTGGATTGACAGAGGAGCTAGATGATCCACAGTTTGCGACGGTAATAGGTCTTTTGTTGTATGGAAACGGCAAGCATGCTCAATATGAACTGAATAATGAAAAGAAAATGCTACATACCAAAGAGGATATCAACGAAACAGTGTTAAATGATATTCGAATAGATGGGAGCGCAACACCAGGCGATTCAGTAAACGCTCAAAAAGGAGATATAACCACAAACAGAAGTGACAACAGTTTGGACTATACAGAGGATGACTTTACTTTAGATGATCTGCCTAAACCTGATTTCGAAGGCGGAAATCTTTTTTCGAAGATAAGCAATTGGGCAAAACAACTATTTTAAATAAGGGGACAGTGAATATGATTGATATAGATAATTTTGATATTGAGGTTGAAAAGAGCAGCGTGGCAAACGATGATATTGTGATCGAATCGGTTGTTACGGCGGAAGGCGCCAAGATAAAAGCTATTGGAATAGGCGGTGGTGGTGGCAATATGATCAACAACATGATAGCTGAAGGGGTTACCGGTATTGACTTGATTGTTGCAAATACAGATGCACAGGCCCTTGATGCCTCCGCGGCTCCAACGAAGCTGCAACTGGGCATTAATGCTACCAGAGGTTTGGGAGCTGGCATGGTCCCCGAAAAAGGAAGAGAAGCAGCACTTGAGAGCTTTGATGATATTAAAAGTACGCTTGCCGGAGCTGATATTGTATTTTTATCCGCAGGAATGGGCGGTGGAACCGGTACGGGTGCTGCTCCTATTGTAGCCCAAGCAGCTAAAGAGGTTGGCGCATTGACGGTATCAGTAGTCACTACCCCATTTAAATTTGAAGGGCGAAAGAGAACAAAACTTTCAAAAGAGGGACTTGAGGAACTCAAGAGAGAAAGTGATTCTATAATCGTAATTCCAAATGAGAAACTTCTATCTATAGTTGAAAAGAATTTAGGAATAAAGGAGAGCTTTAGACTTGTCGATGATGTATTGTGTCAGGCGGTCGCCGGTATCTCCAATGTAATACTATCGCATGGTCCAAACGACATTAACCTTGACTTTGCTGATGTTAAGACGGTTATGGGTCACAGAGGTCTGGCTCTTATGGGCTCAGGAAAGAGCGAGGGAGCAAATGCAGCTTATGATGCGGCCAAGGCAGCTATTGATTCTCCTCTTCTGGACAATATATCAATAAATGGTGCAATGGGTGTACTCGTTCATTTCCATATTCATCCAGACTATCCTATACTTCAGATATCAGAAGCTATGGAGACTATTGAAGACCATGCACATGAAGATGCAAATGTTATCTTTGGCACAACTACAGATCCAAGTATGGCTGAGGATGAAGTCAAAATCACAATAGTCGCCACAGGCTTTGATGCAAATGAAAATGTTGCAAAAGATCAAGCAGAAAAAGTAAAAGAGGCAAGCAATCTTCTTTCTGGAATGAGCGCAAATACCCCTTCTGTGAAAAACTCTGTTGCATCACAAAGTCGCAGAGTTGTTGGCGGATACAATAATGAAAGTGACGATCTCCTTGATGTCCCTACATTTTTAAGAAAGCAGATGGACTAAGCGGGTCCTCTCTTTCTCTATTTATTAAAATTTAACTCTTGAATACTTTTGCAAGCATTCGACATACCAAACTTGTATAACTATATTACCACAGAGAGAATTGTATGATTAAAAGTTTTTTTGGAACTAAAAAGTGGGCACTTTGGGCTTGGGGAGGTGCACTCTTGCTAACAGCAATGATATGGACACAGGTTGAACTTACCGTTAAATTGAATGAGTGGTATGGAAGGTTTTACAATATTTTGCAAAAGGCTAAAGATATAAATGCCTTTTGGGACAGCATGCAGGAGTTTGCTTATATAGCTGCCGCTTTGATTGCTTTGGCAGTGGCTATCTACTACTTTACCCAACATTATGCTTTTAGATGGCGCGAGGCAATCACTTACTATTATTTGCCCTACTGGGAGTCGACAGAAGGCAATATAGAGGGAGCATCACAAAGAATACAGGAGGATACTTATAGCTTTTCGAGAAGCCTGGAAAGCCTTGGACTTGGGATGTTTAGAGCCATATTGACCCTTATAGCATTTATTCCAATTTTATGGGATCTCTCCAAAAAAATCACCATACCGTGGCTTCAGTCCTATGATGGTTCTTTGGTATGGATTGCATTGATTACTTCATTGGGAGGGATGCTTGCCTCGTATCTTGTCGGTATCAAGTTGCCCGGACTAGAATATGAGAATCAAAAGGTCGAGGCAGCTTATCGCAAGCATTTGGTCTACTCTGAAGATGATACTATGTATAGAAGCCTACCGGCGATTTTTGAACTTTTTACAGGTCTTAAGCGCAATTATTTCAGAATGTTTAACCACTACTCGTATTTTACACTCTGGAGTGCAATGTATGCTCAGGTCATGATCATAGTGCCTTATCTTTTGATGGGCCCATCATTATTTGTGGGTGTTGTTACCCTGGGTGTAGTTACGCAAACCGGAAATGCTTTTGGCAAAGTCAATGACAGCTTCTCATACCTCATAGATCATTGGACGGAGATCACAAAATTTATCTCTGTAATTAAACGTTTGAGAGAATTTGAAAAACACCTGATCAAAAATTAAGATTATTAAAAAACAGTTAAACTTTTAGATTTATTATTCGGATATCTCAATAAAAGGAGTTATCAGATGATAGGTAAAAAAGTTTTGATTCTTTTGACTTCAGTGGCTACTTCCGCATTACTGTATGCGAGTGATCCATTTGCAGGCGATCCGTTTGGTGATGATATTTTCAAGGAGATGATGCAAATGCAGCATCAAATGGATAAAATGTTTGAAAAGATGCATCAGCGCATGATACAACGCTCATCAGCGCTCATCAGTCCTTTAGGCTCGTATAAAATTGCGGGTAGGAGCCAGTTCGTCGACAAAGGGAACTTCTATGAATTGGTTACCGACATACCACAGTCCAAAGACAATAATATTAAGTTGACACTCAGGGATCATACATTAAATATCAATGCCAAGATTATTAAAAAAAGCGAATCAAAAGGTGCTGGGATAAGTAGTTTCCAAAGCTATATGAGTGTGTATCAAAGAAGTATGACTTTACCTCAGAATGCTGATGAAAACAGTATGAAGAGTGATTATAAAAATGGTTATCTTGTAATTACTTTTAGCAAGAAAAAAGATATATCAAATAGGCCTAAAACTTCAACAAATGATAACAATAAAACAGATAAAAAGCAGGTCAATAGTGCCAAAACATCGATGGGCTAAGAGCCATTTTTACTATGCTTATACCGTAATACTTCAGCGGTATGCATAGTAATCAGCCCCTCTTGTATAACATCATCATATTTTTGTAAAAAGTCATTTATTTTCTCTTCGTCATCTATCATTTCAATTATAACAGGAAGTTTTTGAGAAAGCGACCAAATCTCAAAGGTGTGAAGTTCAGAATGGGCACCCATGCCTGCAACACCTTTAAAAACAGTTGCACCACTTATGCCATTTTGTTTGGCGTGATGCACCAAATATTGCCAGAGTGGCTCACTATCAATAGTGTCATTATTGTCAATGTATATTCTGAGAACTTTTTTTGCACCAAGATATCGTTTCATTTTGACTCCTTTATCTCTTTATTATTTTTCGGACGTCATGTATACTGAATGGTTTGGTAATAAATGCATCATAGAGCTCTTTTTCATCTTCTGAAATATTAGGATCTCCCGTAATAGATACAATCAAAAGGTTGTCACTGTGGTCACCTTTATTCATATCTCTGTATTTTTTAACCACCTCTGTGCCGGAAATTTTTGGCATATGTTTATCTATAAAGAGTATATCGTAAGGTTTATTGTCTGCACGTGCACTCAAGAGCATATCTAGTGTTTCTTCTCCATTTGAGGCTGCCGAAACATCTACATGTTCAGTTTCCATCATTGATTTTAACAGAGATATGTTCACTTTGTTGTCGTCTACAACAAGAATCCGCTTTTTCCTTCTTGAATAAACAGTATCATGTACACAGTCTCCGTAATAATTGCGAAGAGGGGCTATAATAAAATCTTTGAATTTGCTTTTGTCTATTGAGAACAGAGACTCTTCAAGTATAACCGTCTTAATGTTGCCTTTGCCGGCAAAGGAAGCTATCTCTTCAGAGAGTTTGTGTTGAAAACAGAACAAGTGAGTTGTATTGGGCATAGGAATATTGCTTATGGCTATTTTCTCTTCAGGCATACCGAGATTATGCAGATACCTTTTTATGTTTAATGCATCAGCTGATTTTTTATTGTTAGTCAGTATCGTAATATATTTATCCAAATTTTCAAAAGCAGTATAACTAGGTTCAGAATTTTCAATCAATACCGGAATATCAAAATAGAATTTGCTACCTTTTTCTATTTCGCTATCTAACTTAAGCGTACCGCCAAGCTCTTTGACAAACATTGCTGATATTGGAAGTCCCAGACCGGTCCCCCCGGATATCCCATTATCTTCCACCTGTTTAAACTTTTCAAAAATTTTTTCTTGCGCATCTTTTTCAATGCCTATGCCTGTATCTGAAACCTGAACTTTAATTTTTTTGTTGTTATATGTTATATCTACATGGATGCTTTTGTCTTTCGGAGTAAATTTATAGGCATTCCCTATCAAATTGATAATGACTCTTCTAAGTTTTAAATCATCAATTTTTATCTCTTTGGGGAGGTTTGGATCTATATATATTGTATACTCTATATTTTTATCTTGCATCACAGCCGAGAAACTATTAGTAATCTGGGACAAAAACTTGACTGTATTTATCACCTTGGTTTCATCAGAAGAGTATAGATATCCCTCTTTACTCTGCTCCAGTATAGTGTCTGTCAACTGGTTAATGAGAGTTGCACTCTCTTTTGCGTTGATGATAAACTCTTTTATCTCTTTATCATCTATCTTCTCCTCAATCAATTCAAGAAAGCCTCTTAATGCATTGGCGGGTGTTCGAATGTCGTGTACAGTATTTGATATATTTAAAAGGAGCTCGTTTGATTGTGGTTTGTCCCGCTTTTCAACAGGTATCAACTCTTTATTTATTATGGGTTTTTCTGTATTAAGATTTTGCTTGTCTTCTTTTGTTAGGATAGCCATTATATTTAGTAAAAATTCATTCAATGAGGCAAGAAGCTTGATATCGCTTTTGCTATATGGTTTGCCTACTTTGATGGATCTGCAAATTTTTGCTATCCCGACAAGTTTGTCATCTTTTATAACCGGAAAAACAAGTTGTGATCTGAGTTTTATCTGATTTGGATTATCTATATCTTTGTTGTAAACTTTTTCGCTGGCGATGTGATTATAAAACTGTGCCTCTTTAGTTAAAAATGACTCCCCAAGTATCCCGATGGGTTTGATCATAGAGATACTATTGCTATCTTTATAGCTATAAAGTGCTTGTTCGCCATGGTCATATAAAAATATTTTGCCATAATCGGAGTTGCTCAGTTTGCATAATAGATCAGTAGCAATTTGGTCAATTTTTTTAGGGTTGTTTTCCTGTTTCGCCTCATTTAGGGTATCTGTAACTAAATGTATAAAATCCGGTATTTTCTCTTTGGTCAAAATATTTCTCTCCACTTTAATAGTTCCTATGTATAATAGTACATAACTTTTTGATAATATAACTTTAAAATATCAGTTTTTTTTGACACCATTACGTTATAATGCCATTAAAATTATAAAATAGTGGGGACATCATGGCTACTGAACATATATTAAAAGATGTGGATATTGTGGTTTCAAAAAGCGATGCAGCAGGAGACATAAAGTATGCAAATCCAATTTTTGTAAAACTCTCCGGATATACGCAGGGTGAACTTTTGGATAAGCCTCATTCAATATTGAGACATCCTGATATGCCAAAGATTATTTTCAAGTTTCTTTGGGACAATATAGAGACTGGCAAGGATGTCAAAGCCTTTGTGAAAAATCGTTCAAAAGATGGTGGTTTCTACTGGGTTTTTGCTCATGTCAGAAGAGCAGGCAATCCGGATGGCTCTTTTAGAAACTATGTCTCAACAAGAAGAAAAATGACAGATAAAGCAAGAGAGGTGATCGAACCTCTATACTCAAAAATGATCGAAGCAGAAAAAGATGGAGGCATGGAGGCTTCTTTAAAGGTCCTTCAGGATTTTTTGGCTGCCAATGGAGAGACGCTGGAAACTTTTAACGAAGCAATGGAAAAACTAAACAAACAATAAAGGAAAATATAATGGTAGATTTTGAAAAATCAATGAAAAAACTAAAATCAGTTAATGGCTATCTTGGCTCGGCTGTTCTTAATTTTGCGGGCGAGACTCTATATATGGACGAAGAGAACACCAGTGCAGATATTGCCTACTCGGCAAGTATTTTTAATGATGCTTTTCGAAGCACTTCCGAAGCATCTTTGGACGTAGGTTTTTCTGACGCATCATTTATTGAGACCAAAACGCATGATGGTCATATTTTTTTGATTAACTCTGCCGGTGATATGGAGGGTGATAATTTTTCCAAATTGAACGTTTTTGCAATTTTTAGAGATGATGGCAATATTGCTTTGGCAAAGATGGTTATTGATAGAATTTCCAAAGCTATGTCAAAGGAGATGGAGAATATTTAATTCTCCTTTTTTGCCCAGGTTGTTCTTATCTGTTTTGGCATATAGTATTTGAATAGATTTGGATATATCATAAAATCAAGCTCACCTTTCTGATCGTTGATGTCCTCCCAATTATCTATATTGAAATTGATTGCCAAGACACCTGAAGTAGGAAGCTTGGATATCTTTTCATCTGTTAGTATATTGCCAAGTTCCGTTAGTTCAGGATTATGTCCTATTATAAATATACTTTTATCATCGTCATCCTGCAGGGAGAGTATATTTATAATCGTTTCAGGGTCTGATGTATAAAGTTCATTCATGTAATGGATCTTGCCGTTATAATCCAATTTTTTTGTAAGCCTTTCAGCTGTTATTTGTGCTCTTAGTGCCGAACTGGACAATACAAGATCCGGCATAATATTATGCAGCTTAAGATAACTTCCTATTGTGTCGATATCTTTTTTGCCTCTTTTTTTGATGCCCCTTTCAAAATCTCTTATTTTGGCATCACTCCAATCCGATTTTGCATGTCTGATAAGATATATTGTTTTGATGTTAACTCCTCAAGTTTTGATATTATTTTAACCAAAAAAAATAAAATGGCAAGTGTGGTTTATGCTTTTTTCTCCTGTCCAAGCCTATATAAGGCAAAATCATATTTGATCGGATCTGTCGGATCAAAGTTTTTTAGTCTGTTTGTCAGTTCGATTACAGCTTTGAGATCATAGCTTTTTCTCTTGAGCAGACCCAATCTTTGTGATACATGGAAAGTATGCGTATCGAGTGGCATTAGCAGAGCAGAAGAGGGTAGTTTGTTCCAAAGCCCCATATCTATATTATCACTGCGAACCATCCATCTCAAAAACATCATATATCGCTTGTAGGTACCGGCAGTTGAGATGTTTTTTGGTATTTTGCCTATAAGAAACGAATATCCTTGTGAATTACGCGGATAGACATTTTGAAGCGTAGAGATAAAATTCCATAATCCATCAAGAATATTATCTTCTTTCTTGAAACCTTCATAAAATATATTTTCTATGCTATCAATATTTTTGATTCTTTTGAGTGCTATAAAAATAGCTGCCACATCTTCTGCTTTCTGAAATCTGTAATAGTGTCTGCCCAGCTCTTTGAATATGATATGTTCATCTGCATCCAAAAGAGAGAAATCCAGAGTATCGAGAAATTTGACTATTTGTCCGGCATTTCCATATCCAAACAGCGCACATATCAGTGCAACATATTCATCTTGATACCTTGAAGCTACAAGCAAAGGATCTGGCTTTTCATATGAAAGTTCTGCTTTGCTATTACGATATTGAAGTTCATTTTCCAGTAAATTTTTTATATGATTGTAATCCATATACCCTCTTTTGCGCTTGACAATGTAAGTATACCCAATTCATATTATGGATATTCTGCTATAATTGGAAATACCAAGACAAAAGGAGACGATATGTCAAAAGTAGTAAAAGTCATTGAAGTTTTAGCTCAATCTGAAAAAAGTTGGGAAGACGCAGCGCAAAAGGCTGTAAAAGCAGCAAGCAAATCGATTAAAAATATCAAATCGATCAATATTGTCAATTTTAATGCCAAAGTTGACGGAGGCAAGATTATAAAATATCGCATAAATGCAAAAATATCATTTGTAGTAAAATAGACAACGGATTTGAGATAGCATCTGCTATTTCAAGTCAAACTGCTCAATTCTAAACCTGTTGCATCCCTCTTCGTAGCTGTATTTCAAATCAAGTGATAGCATATCTATGATTTGCCATACTATATACAAACCCAACCCCAACCCGTGCTTTTGGTCATGAAACGGTTTTGCATACTCTTCAATAGAGTTGGTAAATTTCTTTGATCGGTTAGATATCACAATTGCATGATCATCAATCGTTATAACCGCCTTGTGATTATTGCTATATTTGATGGCATTGTCTATAAGATTTTTTATAGCTAGTGATAAAAGATCAAAATCTGTGTGAAGCTTGCACTCTTTGTTTCTATTGATAGTTATCTTTTGTTTGATTTCCTCTTGGCTTAGCATCATGAGTTCCAAAGATTGTTCGATTATATCTATGGCATGATAATCTGCGAGTTTGAGCGTGTAATTTGATGAAAGCATCCGCTCTATTTTGGCAAACTCTTCAATAAGCAGCTCGAGCCTCTCAAAAATAGCGCTGTAATCCTCCTTTTGGTGATGATCTTGCA
>Ga0256841_1002971_pt1 | contig 12997 bp, 14 predicted proteins | sample 356308metaG_FD_185971 | JGI IMG/M metagenome (GOLD analysis project Ga0256841, IMG submission 185971) | Hydrothermal vent microbial communities from Mid Atlantic Ridge, Atlantic Ocean - 356-308 | ecosystem: Environmental > Aquatic > Marine > Hydrothermal vents | place: Atlantic Ocean: Mid...
CCAAGCGACCCTCCCTCCCCCCAAAGGCGGCCGGGCCAGCCTCGACGAGGCGGTCCTGCGCGCCGCCGCGATAATTCCCCCCGAATTGCCGACCGCCAGGATGCGCTACCGGCTCGCGAAAGACCGCCTGCGCCTGGTGTTGGATCTGCCGCCCGGCCCCACACCCGAGCTGCCGCGCGCCGAGGGCGAAAGCCCCGGCTGGTTTACCTTCTCGGTTCCATACTTTATTCCCAACCCGCCCGACTTAGACGGTCTCACCTTCCGCTACGACGAGCGCGGCACCGAGATCCGCTACCTGGCCCCCGAGGGCCGGGTCTACCGCTGGCGCACCTTCAAGCTGGGCGCGCCGCCGCGCTACGTAATGGACGCCTACTTTGTCCCTCCGCCGTCGCGAGAAACGATAACCTCGGGTTTCGAGCTGCGCCGCGAGTACGTCTGGACGCCGGAGCCCCTAGAGCTGGTGCGCCTCATCGCCGCCCCCGGAGCCTGGCGCATGAAACCGGTGGGCGAACCGGGGAAAAGGCAGAAGCCGCCCCAGATGGCGCCCACGGCGCTGGCCCTGCTCAACGGCGGTTACTACGACCCCAAGACCGCCACCCCCATCGGGCTGTGGGTGGCGGACGGCGTGCCGCTGAGCCTGCCCTACGGCCGCAGCACGCTGATGTGGGACGGCAATACGCCGCAGGCCGGTGTTCCCCGCTTCAAGGCCTGGGTAGTCACACCCGACGGCAAGACTCACACCGTGGGGATCAACCGCTGGCCGGCGCGGCTGACCGCTCACACCATCCCCGGCAGAGTGGGACGGCAGGGGGAAAATGTGATAGTGGTGGCCGGCGACCGGGTGGTGCATACCTACCCGGCGCCGCTGCAACTGCAAGCGGGGCAGTGGGCGCTCAGCTACCCCGCGGGGGACAGCCGCTGGAACGGCCGGCTCAAGCCCGGAGACCGCCTCTCGTTGTACGGCAGGCTCGAGCCTCCAGTACGCTACGCGCTCGAGGCGGGGCCGTTGCTGCTGCAGGGAGGGCGCTTGGCGTACGACCCCGCGGCGGAAGGCTTTTCCCAAAACGCCCCGCAGATACGCAAAGTCACATACCAAGCCGCGGTGGCCTGGACCAGAAAAGGCGAGCTTTGGTTCGTCGTCAGCGGCAAGACCACCCCAGGCGTACTGGCCAAGCAGCTGCTGGCCCTAGGCGCCTGGGGGGCGATTCGCATGGACTCCGGCGGCTCGGCCCAGCTGTACCTGCGGGGCGCGCTCGTATTTCCCACGCACGAACGCCCCGTGGTCAGCGCCCTGGCCCTCTGGCCCAAATAGGAACCCGCCAACGGACCCCGTCTGCCGGTATACTCGGCGTATGGGCATCAAGCCGGACTCATGGATACGCCGCATGGCCGTCGAGCGACGCATGATCGAACCCTTCGAAGAAAACCTGGTGCGCGAAGGGGTAATCTCCTACGGGGTCAGCTCTTACGGCTACGACCTGCGCGCCGCCGCCGAGTGGAAGGTCTTCACCAACGCCTACGGCGCGGTGGTAGACCCCAAGGCCTTCGACCCGCAGAGCTTCGTCGAGATCGAAAGCGAAGCTGTTTTGATCCCGCCCAACTCCTTCGCCCTCACCCGCTCGGTCGAGTACATCCGCATGCCCGAAAACGTTATCGCCATCGCGCTGGGAAAGTCCACCTACGCCCGCTGCGGCATAGTGGCCAACGTTACCCCGCTGGAACCAGGCTGGGAAGGCCACGTTACCCTTGAGATCTCCAACACCACCCCGCTCCCCGCCCGCGTTTACGCCGGCGAAGGCATAGTGCAGATCCTCTTTTTCGAGGGCGAGCCGCCCGAGGTTACCTACAAGAGCCGCGGCGGCAAGTACCAGGGCCAGCGGGGCATCACCCTGCCCAAGATATAAGGGGCGGCAACGCTCCGCCTTACCGCCCCTGTGGCTTCCGTCGCTGCGCGCTGGATAGTCGCGAAATTTCTTAGTTCATGCTTGGTACCTTACCGCCTGGGCCATCCACAACCTTGCGTATTCACCACCCCTTGCTAAGAGCGCCTCGTGGACGCCGGCTTCGACCAGTCGTCCTTCTTTCAACACCAAAATCGTATCGGCGTCGCGGACGAGCGAGAGCCTGTGGCTGATGAGCAGAACCGTTTTACCGTCCCCGAGTTTTGAAAAGTCCGCGAACATTTCGGCCTCTGCGCTAGGGTCCAGCGCCGCCGAGGGTTCATCGAGCACCAGCAGCTCGGCATCCCGAAAAGCGGCGCGAGCAATGGCCAGTCTCCGCCACTGACCCGAGGAAAGTTCGCTACCCCCAAACTCCCTGCCAAGCCGGGTTTCTTCTCTTTTAGGCAGCGCCCTAATTACCTCGTCAAAACGCGCGCGCCTAACCGCGCGCTCGAAACGGTCCGCATCGTCGCTCGCCTCTAGCATTGACAGCGTTACGTTTTGTTTTACGGTAAATTTATAAGGTTCGTGTTCTTGAAACACGACGCCAATCATTTTCCTCCATACCTCAGGGTCTACGCTGCGCAAGTCTGCACCGCCTACGCAGACCCTGCCCTCTGTGGGGTCGTAGAGCCTGAGCAGCAGCTTGGCCAGCGTGGTTTTTCCCGCCCCATTCTCACCGACGATCGCGATCTTTTTGCCGTAGGGAACGATGAAGCTTACCTTCTTCAGAGCGGTCTGTCCGTTCGGGTAGGAAAAGCTGACGTCGCGAAATTCTATGCGCCCGAGCGTTTGAGGTAGAGCCGCTGCGTAGCCATTCCCCCCGGCTGCGACAACGGCGGATCCGGCGGCGAGGAACTCAAAATAGTACTCGAAGAATAACAGTCTTTCGCTCAGGTAGCCCAACGACTCGGAAGCGGACAGCAGCGCGGCATGAATGCGACCGAAAGATTGTACGAGCAGCGCCATGGATCCGGCGCTGAGCGCACCCGCCATCGCGCCCCGAACCGACCACACGAACACGAATGCGACTCCCAGTACGGAAACGAACAACGCGGGTGTCAGCTTGAGCGTCTCTTTGAGCCTCACGCTCGACATGTACGCGTGCAATTCCCTAAAACGATTCGAATAGAGTTCCTTGAGCCAGCCGTGGAGGCCGTAGATTATCGTTTCCGGAATGGCTTTTTGCTGGAGCGGCAATCCCGCTATGTACTCTAGCTCTCTTGCTTGCTGGCTTTTGCTTAGCAGGGCCCGCCAGCTGACCTCACGGAGCCGCAGCATGGCCCACGCATAAGGCAGCGAAGCGGTTAGGAGAACCACCGGTACCCAGAGGGAATAGGCTGCTAGGATCAACAACAGCGACAACGACGTCACGGCATTTTTCAGTATGTGGATTGTATTGACGATGAGATTTACCGGCCGACTCTTGGCGCCGTCTCTTAATACCTTCAGCTTGTCGTGAAATTCAGGGCTTTCGTACAGGTCCACGCCATTGATTTCGGACATCTTGTCCAACAAACTTTGGTTGATGAAGGCTGTGAACCGCTCGCCCAGGTTGCCCTGGATTACCTGGACGGCCGGTGACGTCACCGCCCCCATGAATCGCATACCCAACCAGGCGGCGGCCAAGAGGGGCAGCGGCTCGTACGCCGCAGACGCTACGCTATCTATGATGTCCTTGTTTATGAGTATGGTTATCGTTGGTACCAGGCCCTCGAGCAGCAAGATCAGCAACAACGCGGTCGTCAATGCCGGCGCCGCACGCAGTAGCAAGGAAAGCGCGCGCAGCGTCAGCGCTGCCGTCTTGGCGCCTTTCCGAAGTCGCCCAGACCACGCTTGTCTTATCTCGGGCATGATTAATGGTAGCAAAATATATGATGCGCGCGGCAACGACAAAAGCATTCACAGCGTTAACGATACCAATTTAGCTATACTCCGCAAGCCAAGCGCCTTAGCCTACAAAGCACGGCATTAAACCGCCTGCAGCAAAGATCGCCCGCTGCCAAAAGCGCTCTAACGTTCCGCAGCAACAAGCAGCTGCTCATCGGAGTTCACTAGACAGCCGCTGATTTATTGCCGAAACAGCCGGGCAGTAAGCGGCTAAGAGCGTTAGACAAAAGGACGAAGCCAATTGACGACCAGGCTCACCACAGCTACAGAGCGCGCGGGGGAAAGCGGTCAGGCGAACGTTTGGTTAGCCTTATCGCTATTTATATTTTCGCCATCTCTCGTCTCGATACTGGCGCGTCATTAATTGCTATTTCCACAACGATACCAATATTTTCGCCAAAACAATCGTGAATCAATCTGCCTCTCATGCCAGCCAACAACTGCCATTGGGTATTTTGATGTTCTACCTTGAGTCCAGGAGATACTCTCTTGCTAGCTTCACCTATAATTTCCAGGTTTCCCACCATGGTGTCTTGGGTTTTATAGTCGTCGACAAAATCGTCATACGTAAAACCACGAGTATATTCCTCGATCTTCGCAAGGCAAACCAAAACTTCTTCGATTAAATCTCGAACAGCGCGCTCTGACGTATACCATATTCTTTTCTATTTTCAGAGAATACTTTTTACACGAATGTTCCTAATGTCGTCTTTTGTCAAAACATCAACTTTCCCGTCAAGTAGCCTCTTCATTTATTCGATATGTTCTACATATTTCAAACCGATGGGTCTTATCAAATTCAACTATAATATCGACGTCATTGTCCATAGTTGCAGAGCCAGCAGATACAGATCCGAAAACGCCAATACGGCTCACGCCATATTCCTGTGACAGATAGGGGTATTGCTCTTCTATTTTTCTTATATCTCGTCTCGGTAATCCATGAATCCCTCCCCACCGCGACGTGGCGTATTCCGTTTTCTATGGTCTAGCAAGTACTTTTACATAATCTCTTCTATCAAAGCAATGCTTTCCGTCTAGAATTCAACATATCGAAAATACTCGTATTATTTTTCCCCATGAATCTAGAATACCCCGCCCCCAATCTCTCAAATGACCGATTTACTGTGCTATGGAAAGGACGATGGAGATTGAACGTGTCCGGCAATTCGAATATGAAGCTACAGCCGCAGCTGCTCGGCCCTGCAGGCGAGGGTATTGTCCGGTCCCTCTTTCCAGAAGAAAAGCCGCCCGAGGTTACCTACAAGAGCCGCGGCGGCAAGTACCAGGGCCAGCGGGGCATCACCCTGCCCAAGATATGAGTCCCACCCCTTCTTCATTCTCTTCGGTTATCCTTCGTTTATGCGAGTTGCCCTTAGCATTCTCTTGATTGCCTCGCTGGGTATGGGCCTGGCGGGTTGCAAACCCAAGAAAAAAAGCTCCACGCAGAAAGTAGGAAACATGGAAGTCATGGAATACCTGAGCGACAAGCCGGTGCGCCAGTTCAGCAAACCCGAAGTCGTCACCGAGCACAAAAAGTACGACTATTACGCCGAGATAGACACCAGCAAAGGCAAGATAGTCATCGACCTGCTGGAAGACAGCGCCCCGGTCACCGTCAATTCCTTTGTTTTTCTAGCGCTCAACCACTACTTCGACGGGCTCAAGTGGCACCGCGTGGTGCCTGGCTTCGTGGCCCAGACCGGCGACCCCACCGGCACCGGCGCGGGCGGCCCCGGCTACCAGTTCGGCCTGGAGATAGACCCCAAGCTAAGCTACGACGCCGCCGGCTGGGTGGGCATGGCCCGCACCAACGACCCCAACAGCAACGGCAGTCAGTTTTTCATCACCTTAGCGCCAACCCCTCACCTAACCGGCGCTTATACCATCTTCGGCAAGGTGACGGAGGGGCTGGACGTGGTTAAGAAGCTCAGCCAGCAAGACACCATCAAGACGGTCAAAATCATGCGGAAGCCTAAGCCTTGAAGCCTGTCGTAGTCTTTGACCTCGACGGTACGCTGGTGGACTCGCTGGCCGACATTCGCGCCAGCTTTCGCCACGTCCTGCGCCAGGCCGGTTATCCCCAGCCCGACGATGCCGCCATGAGCCGCTTGATAGGCCGCCCCCTGGCAGAGATGTTCCGCGAGGCGGCTCCCGGCGCTAACGAGACCCGGCTGGTGGAGGCTTTTCGCGACTACTACCCGCATCACCTGGCCGACCACAGCCGCCCCTACCCCGGCGTTCGCCATTTGCTGGGCGAATTGGGCAAAGCCGGCTACGCCCGCGTAGTGGCCACCACCAAGAAAACGCCCGTGGCGGAAAAGCTGCTGGCGGCGGTTGGCCTTTCCGGTCTCCTCGACTTCGTACAGGGGACCGACGGGCTTCCGCCCAAGCCCGCGCCCGACGTCATCTTGCGGGCGCTAGCCGCCGTTGACGGCAGAGGTTTGTGGATGGTGGGCGACACTACTCACGACGTTTTAGCGGGTAAAGCCGCGGGACTAAATACCTACGCGGTAACCTGGGGCAACCACGACGCCGCCACACTGGCGGCGGTCCAGCCCGACCGCCTCGAGCCCGACCTGGAAGCCCTGGCCGAGCTGCTCTTGCAAAAAGCCCCCGCCTGAGGCGGGTAAGAGTCCTTCTGCACGCCCTCAGCCCAGCCTGGGGGCGTTGACGTTTACCTCTAGTCCCATCTCCCGCAGCAACTCGGCGAAGCCGCCCAGGTTCACCAGCGCCTGGCCGCGCGGGGTGTTGTGGAATATCACCCAGGCCTCGCGCAGAGCCTCCGCGCGCTGTGCCAGGCCGCGGGCGTAGGGGCGCAGCTCCTCGGGGGTGTAGAGGTAGTCGTAACGCTCCTCGCGTTCTTTGTGATCCCACCACTTTGCGGCGTTGCGGCCCATCAGGCGCAGGTAGGCGGTCTCGGCAGAAACGACCAGGCCGCTTTGCGGCAGGCCCGAAAGCGGCGGGTAGTCGGCGCTCACCCAAACCAGGCCCAGCTGGCGAAAGGCCTCCCAGACAGGCTCTACGGCCCAGCTGTCGTGACGCAGCTCGACCGCCAGGCTGCGCCCCTCGAAGCGGCGGACCACCTCGAGCAGGTAGCGCCGGTTCGCGGGAGTGCGCTGAAAGCTGTAGGGAAACTGGGCCACGAAGGGCCCCAGCACGCCGGCGCGCTCTAGGGGTTCTACCGCCGCAAAGAGGCGCTGGTATAGCTCGGGCGCGGCGTCGCGCGAGTGGGTGACGGAGCGGTGCGCCTTGACCGCAAAGCGCACCCGCCCGCCCGAGCGCTCGAGCATACCCGCAAAAGTCTTGGCCGCGGGCACGTGGTAAAAGCTGGCGTTCACCTCGACGGCGTTGAAGTGGCGGGCGTAGTGCCACAGGTAGTCGCGCGGCTTCAGCCCCGGCGGGTAGAAGACGCCCTTCCAGTAGGGGTAGCTGAAACCGCCGCTGCCCAGAAAGACTTCCATACTTCAGGATATGCCCGTCTGGGGGCAAAATGGGTAAACTGTATTCCATGAGCAAACGTCTTGTAGTCATCGGCGGGGTCGCCGCCGGCATGAGCGCCGCCGCCAAGGCCAAGCGCAGCAACCCCGAAATAGAAGTAATTGCATTCGAAAAATCACATTACGTCTCTTACGGAGCCTGCGGGCTGCCCTATTATCTGGCGGGCTGGATACCCGACGTCGAAAAACTGGTGGCGCGCACGCCCGAGAAATTCGCCAAACAAGGCGTTAAAGCGCTGGTGCGGCACGAAGTCGTGGAGGTAGACTACCCCGGCCGCCGCGTCAGGGTGGCCGACCTGGAAATGGGTCGCGAGTTCTGGCAGCCTTTCGACTACCTGGTCGTCAGCACCGGCGCCAAACCGTTGCGGCCTCAGCTGCCCGGCTCCGGGCTGCAGGGAATCTTCACCCTGCGGAAGCCGGAAGACGGCGTGGCCATTCGCGACGCCTTGAGAAGGGCTAAAAAGGTGGTGGTGATAGGTGCGGGATACGTCGGCCTGGAAGTGGCCGAGGCCTTCCGCGTCCAGGGTAAGCAGGTCGCCATAGTGGAAGCCAAAGATCGCGTGCTGCCCGTCGCCGACCCCCGCATCAGCGAGGTGGTGCAGAAAGAGCTGGACGAGCACGGCGTTCAGGTGCTGACCAATACTACGGTCGAAGGCTTTCGCGGCCTGGACCGCGTCGAGGCGGTGCAAACCAGCGCCTTCGAGCTTCCCGCTGACCTGGTGCTGCTTTCGCTGGGGATAAAACCCAATACCGACCTGGCCGCCTCTTTTGGAGTGGCGCTGGGGCCTACCGGCGCGATAGCGGTAGACTCGAGCCTGCGCACCAACCTACCCGGCGTCTGGGCGGCCGGCGACGTGGCCGAGAGCGTCAACGTGGTCAGTAAGCAACCCCAGTGGCTGCCCCTGGGCGACGTCGCCAACAAGCACGGCCGCACCGCCGGCAGCGTTATCGCCGGGCTTAGCGCCGAGTTTGGGGGCGTTGTCGGCAGCGCTATCACCAAGGTCTTCGGCGTCACGGTGGCGATGACCGGCCTGGACGAAACGGCGGCCAAGCTGGCCGGGTTCGAGGCTAAAAGCGTCTTCATCAAGTCGGCGGACCGCGCTCACTACTACCCGGATCCTCATCCCTTCTACGTCAAGCTGGTATACGAAGGCTCCAGCGGACGCCTGCTGGGAGCGCAGGTAGCGGGCCACGGCAACGACGCCCTGCGTATCGACGTGGTGGCCACCCTGTTGCACCAAGGCGCCACGGTGGAAGATTTGCGCGCCCTCGACCTAGCCTACGCGCCTCCCTTCAGCCCCGTCTGGGACCCCTTGCTGGTGGCCGCCAATCAGGCAAAATAAGGTATGCGTCCGCGCGTAATCCTACTATTCTTGCTGGCGGTCCTGCCGGTATGGGCAGGGGGATTAGTCGGCAGGCCCGCGGTTCCTTTTGAGGGCGTCACCCTCGAGGGGCGGCGCTTCGTACTCAGCGATTACCTGGGCGAAAAACCGCTGGCGCTGCACTTCTGGTCCAGCAACTGTCCGCCCTGCCGCATGGAGGCCTCTTACTGGGCCCAGGCCCAAAAAGCCTACGGCGCCGAGCTGCAGATAATAGCTATAGACGTTCAAGACATCCCCACCATGGCCCGCGACTTCGTAAATGAGTTCGCCTGGACCTTTCCCGTAGTGCAAGACGGCCGCGGCGACGTGGCCGCCGCCTACCGCGTCACCATGAAGCCGACGACCGTCTTCGTAGCCAAAAACGGTACAATAGTCGGCTATCACCTAGGGCCCTACAGGAGGGCCGCCGCTTTCGAGCAGGACCTGATACGGCTGATCAGGTGGAGGCCCTGAGGGCACGTTCGCAGGCGGCGCCGTCCGGAGCGCCAAAGCAGCTTAGTTACGAAAGGGCCGACCGAACGTCTTCTCCAGCCCTGCTTAACTTAGGGGGCAGCTTAATTCAACCAGATCCCGTTATCGGCAAAACCTTTATGGCTAACCCGTAGAGGGCGCCTAACCCGCGGGGAAACCCTTCGCGCTGCGCTTTTGGATAGACCCCTGTCGTAGTCGCCCCTACCGAAACCGGGGCCATGAGGCATGCGACGCCCGGATTCCCATCGCCAAGCGAGGCCACCCATGACTGGCGGCTTTCAGGAGGGGGTTCACGGCCAAGTACGGTTAGGCCTTGGCGGCGCTTTTGACGAGGCCCTGAACGTAGCTGGCGCCAGTTACGCCGTCGGCTCGTCCAGCCAGCCGCCATTCTGTCGGAGCCGTCGCAAGGCGGCGGGTAAAATCCCGCCGCAGCGCATGGCCCCGCACAGGGCTTGCCGGGCTTATTCGCCCCTCGCCCCTAACGGTACTTGAGGACCTCCATAAGCTCGTCTACGATCTCGCTGGTGTCGCCGCGCTGAGCCGCGGTCACCACGTGGTCGCGCAGGTGGCTCTTGAGAATCAGCTCGCCCACCTTGTCGAGGGCGCCCTCGACCGCCTTGATCTGCTTGAGCACGTCTACGCAGTAGACCGAGTCGTCATCGAGCATCCGCAAAATACCCTCTACGTGGCCGCGCACGCTCTTGAGGCGCCGCTGCGCTTCGGCGCGGGCGGCCTCGTCCAGGTGCAGATGGCTATGCTCGCTCACCCCTAAAGACTACCTCTAAATCAGGTCGGCCTGGTAGCCCTCCCCCGCCACCGCGGCGATCAGGCTGGCTGCGTCGGCGCTGCCGCCAACCACGGCCTCGCCACGTTGCAGGCTCACCTCTACCTTTTCGACGCCGGGAACCTTGCCAAGGGCCTTGGAAACCGCCATGACGCAGTGCTCGCAGGTCATGCCCGTTATCTTCATTTTCGTCGTCATATCTCACCTCCGCTTGTAGTCTACCCCCTCCCCCTGGGGGAGGGATGAGAGCCAATGAACCCATCTCCCAAGGCGGCTCAGCCGCGACTTCTCATGGGAGCCAGCAACGGCTAACTTCTCCCATATTGCAGGCGGTATCATCTAAACTGCAATGAGGAGAATCGCGCCTCTGGCGCTGCTGCTGGTGCTGGCTTCTTTTTCACTGGCGGAGCCCGCTCCGCCCTACCGGCCGCCTAGCAAGGCCATTCCCTTCTACGGTCATCTGCTCGACGGAGGCCGCTTCGACCTGGCGGACTACCTGGGGCAGACGCCGCTGGTGCTCAACTTCTGGGCTTCTTGGTGCGGCCCCTGCCGCCAGGAAGCGCGGACGCTAGAGATCGCCAGCAAGCGCTACCGAGAGCGCGTCGCCTTTGTCGGGGTCAGCGTTCAGGACCCAAGCGAAAGCGCCGCCGCCTTCGTGCAAGAATTCGGCCTCACCTTCCCGGTGGTGCAAGACGGCGCCGCGGATGTAGCCTGGGCCTACCGCGTAACCGGCCTGCCAACGACGTTTTTCATCAACGACGCCGGCGAGATAGTGGCAATCCACCGCGGGCCCCTCTATCCGCAGAGGCTCGAGCGCTATCTGCAAATTCTGCTAAAAGGCCAGGAGGAGCGGTGAACGCCGTCTCGCTGGGGCCGCTGATCATCTCCAGCGACAGGCTCAGCGCCATCCTGGCGCTGCTGGTTTTTTTGGCGCTGGCCGAGTGGCTGGCGCGTCGCGAAGGAAACCCCGGTCTTTCGGCGTGGGCCTGGAACGCCGTCTTCGCCGGTTTCGTATCCGCCAGGCTGGGTTTTGTGCTGCAACATCTGGGCGTCTACGGCAGCGAGCCTTTGAGCGCGCTCTACGTTTGGCAAGGCGGTTTCTCCTGGGTTTGGGGCGTCTTGGGAGGCATGACCTACGCCCTTTGGTATTTCCGCAGCGACCTGGAAAAGCTGCGCCGGCTCGGTACCTGGCCCGCCTTCGCCGCCGCCGCCAGCGCCTTGCTGCTGCTGTGGGCCTTTCACCCCAAAGAGGCGCAGCGTCCCAGGCTGCCCGAGCTAGAGCTGGTCACGCCAAACGGCCGCCTGGTCAACCTGGCGGATTTTGCCGGTAAGCCTATAGTCCTCAACGTCTGGGCGACGTGGTGCCCTCCTTGCCGCCGTGAGCTGCCCATGCTGGCGCGCGAAGCCAAACGGGCTAGCGGCGTCAACTTCGTCTTCGTCAACGCCGGCGACAGCGCCGCTAAAGTACAAAGTTACCTGTCGCAAAGAGGTCTGGAGCTGCCCAATCTGCTGCTAGACCCCCAACAGCGGCTGCGCCGCGAACTGCGGCTGGTGGGCTTCCCCACCACCTTCTTTTTCGACGGCGAGGGCCGCCTCCTCAGCAGCACCACCGGCGAGCTGGGGCGCGCCAGCCTGGAAGACCTCATCGCCAAGATTCGCCGCTAGAATGGGCGTATGCCTTTCGACAGCGTCCTCTTCGTCTGCTTGGGCAACATCTGCCGCAGTCCCCTGGCCGAGGGCGCGGCCCGCAAGGTAGCCGGAGAGCGCGGCCGGGCGCACCGCTACGTCTTCGACTCCGCCGCCACCGCCGACTACCACGAGGGCGAGCCCTTCGACCCGCGCGTGGGCGCGGTGCTAAAAAAGCACGGCGCCTATTTCGAGCACCGCGCCCGGCAAATTCAAGCCGCCGACTTCCACGATTTCGAGTTGATCCTGGCTATGGACGAAGAGAACCTGCGCGACCTCGAGCGCCTGGCCCCGACTGGCGCCACGGCGCGCGTCGCCCTCATCACCGAGCCCTGGGGCGGAGGCCGCGTTAGCGACCCCTACTACGCGGACGACTGGGCCTGCGAGCAAACGTACCTGGAGCTAGAAAACCTGGTGTCCCGCTGGTTGGAGGAATAGTGGCCGACCCTTGCGCCCTGCTCGCCAGGATAGCGCCCGAAGCGAACGGCGCGGCCGTCCGTCTCAGCGGCGGCGACATGGGCGAGGTGTGGCGTTGCGGCCATTACGTGGTCAAGACCCACGCCAAAGCGCCGCCGGGCATGTTCCCCGCCGAAGCACGAGGCCTGGAGGCGTTGGCTGCCGAGGGAGTTCGCACACCCGCAGTCTACTGGGTCGCGGAAGAAGGGCTGGTAATGGAATACCTGCAGCCCGGCGTAGCCGACTGGCGCGGTTTGGCGCAGACTCTGGCGCGGCTGCACGCTTCCGGCAAGCCCGACTACGGCTCGATCGAGCCGGTCTTCCTGGGGCGCTTCGGCCTGCCGGCCGGCTCGCTTGAGAACTGGCGCGAGTTCTGGTTGCACTTCCGTTTGCTGCCGCTGCTGCGCGCCTCGCGCGCGCGCCTGGGCGGCCTGGCCGCCAAGCTGGAGCGTTTTGTTTTAGAGTTCAACTGGCCCGCCGAGGGCGCGGTTCTCATCCACGGCGACCTCTGGCACGGCAACGTCGTGATGAGCCAGCAAGGAGCGGCGCTGATAGACCCCTCCGCCTGGCGCGGCGAGCGCATTGTCGACATCGCCATGATGCGCCTTTTCGGCGGCTTTCCCGAAGAGTTCTGGCGTCACTACCTGCGGCTCGCGCCTTTAAGCGAGGAGCTGGAAAGGGCGATACCCGCGTACCAGCTGTATTTTCTGCTGGCGCACGTATACTTCTTTGGCGGCGGCTACCTGGCCTCGGTAGAAAAGGTAATCAGCAACTACCAAGGCGTCGATTAGAATAAGAAGGCTGATATGGAAGGCACCTTCGAACTCCTTGGCCCGCTCGACCTGCTGCAGCTCATTGCTCGCGGCGGCAGGCAGGGCTCATTCCAGG
>Ga0256841_1002972_pt1 | contig 12994 bp, 10 predicted proteins | sample 356308metaG_FD_185971 | JGI IMG/M metagenome (GOLD analysis project Ga0256841, IMG submission 185971) | Hydrothermal vent microbial communities from Mid Atlantic Ridge, Atlantic Ocean - 356-308 | ecosystem: Environmental > Aquatic > Marine > Hydrothermal vents | place: Atlantic Ocean: Mid...
GTGCGATGCTGCCGTCGTCGTGCCACAGGGAGTTCTCGAATCCGATGCGCAGCTTGCCCCCCGCCTGGTGCGCCCGGACCAGGCAGGCGGTTTCGCCCGTTCCGAAGGCGCAGGCCGCCCAGTCGGGGCGGATGGCGCAGCGGCTCAGGCGGTCAAGAAAGGGCTCGAGGTCGGCCGGTTCGCCGCGCCGGCCTTCGTGGTAGCGTCCCAGCACGAAAAGCAGCTGCAGCGCCGGGTCCGCGAAGCGTTCGCGTGTCAGCACCGTTTCCAGCAATGCAAGATCGGACGAATCGTAGAGGATGTGCTGCACCGCGATGCCCCTTTCGCGGGCCTCCTCGAAGACGGCGCGGGTTGCGTCCATGTCACCGTCTGAGGTGATTTCGCGGATCGAGACCGAGGCCAGGCGCGCGCCCGAGGCAAGCAGGATATCGCGCTGCTGCGCGGCCGTGTAGATGCCCGCCGCCTCGGTCGTGATCTGGACCGCAAAGCCCGGAAGCGAGGCGGCGAATTCCGCCAGCGCTTCGCGATAGAGCCCGGCGTCAAGCACATGTCGCGCGCCCGAGTCGCGCAGGTGCAGATGGATGGCCTGTGCCCCGGCTTCCCGGCATTCGCGCGCGGTTGCGATCAGGTCGGCCAGGGTGAGGGGCAGCGCCGGGTGGTCGGCGCGCGTGCGCCGCGCGCCGTTGGGCGCAACCATCAATGGCGGCAGAGGCGGCGGCGCGCTCACAGCACGGCCCCGATCGCCTGCGCCAGCTTGCCGACGATTTCGTCGACATGGCTTTCCTGCATGATGAACGGCGGGGCCAGCAGGACATGGTCGCCGCGGCGCCCGTCGATGGTGCCGCCCATGGGATAGCACACCAGCCCCGCCTGCATCGCGGCGTGCTTGATGGCGCTGTGCACCGCCTTTTCCGGGGCGAAGGGGGCTTTGGTGGTGCGGTCCGCGACGATCTCCAGCCCGATGAACAGGCCACGACCGCGGATATCGCCGATGTTGGGGTGCTGGCCGAAGGCGCGCTGCAGTTCGTCGCGCAGCCGCCGCCCCATGCGCGCAACATGCGCCATCATCCCGTCCGAGGTCAGCCTGGACAGAACCGCCAGCCCGGCCGCCGCGGCGACGGGGTGGCCGACATAGGTGTGCCCGTGCTTGAAAGAGCCCGATCCCTTTTCGATCGCGCGAAAGATCCGGGCCGAGCACAGCATTGCCCCGATCGGCTGATACCCGCCGCCCAGCCCCTTGGCGACGGTGGCGATATCGGGGGCCACGCCGTCCTGTTCGCAGGCAAACAACGTTCCGGTGCGCCCCATGCCGCACATGATTTCGTCCAGGATCAGCAGCACGCCGAAGCGGTCGCATATCTCGCGGATACGGCGGAAATATCCCGGCGCCGGCGGCACCGCGCCCAGGGTTGCGCCGACCACCGGCTCGGCGACGAAGGCCATGACCTTCTGCGGGCCGACGCGCAGGATTTCCGCTTCCAGCTCGTTTGCCGCGCGCAGGCCGTATTCCTCGATGCTTTCGCCGGGCTGGCGCTCGCGGTAGGCGTAGCAGGGGGATATGTGGCTGGTGTCGATCATCATCGGCGCGAACGGTTCGCGCCGCCACAGGTTGCCGCCGGTTGCCAGCGCGCCAAGGGTATTGCCGTGGTAGCTTTGCCGGCGGGCGATGATGTGGTGGCGTTGCGGTTCGCCCATTTCCAGATGGTATTGCCGGGCGAGCTTCAGCGCGGCTTCGATCGCTTCCGAACCGCCGCACACCAGATAGACCCGGTCCAGATCGCCCGGCGCGCGGGCGATCAGCGCATCGGCAAGGGCTTCGGCCGGTTGCGAGGTGAAAAACCCGGTATGGGCAAAGGCGATGCTGTCAAGCTGCCGCTTGATCGCCTGCGTTACCGCCCGGTCGCCATGGCCCAGGCACGAGACCGCCGCGCCGCCCGAGCCGTCGAAATAGCTCTTGCCGTCGGCATCGTAAAGATAGACGCCTTCGCCGCGAACCGCGACGGGCAGGGATGCGCCCGGCTGGCGCGGGAAAACATGCGACATGGCTCCACCCGTCATTTGCCCTGGTCAACTGCGTTGGCGAATCAATCTGAAACATATGTTTCCCGGGTTGACAATAGGCGAAACAAATGAAACACCCGGGGGAAACGTGTTTCAAGAGTGTGAGTCGATGCGACCCACGGAATTGTTCGAGACCACGCTTGCGCGCGAATACGCTTCCCTGAGCGCCAGATTGCGCGAGGCGGCGGACTACGTGGCCGAAAACCCGGTCGAGATTGCAACCCGCAGCCTGCGTTCGGTGGCCAGCCGCAGCGGCCTGCCTCCGGCAACGTTTTCCCGCCTGGCACGCGCGCTGGGGTTCGGCTGCTACGAAGAACTGCGCGAGTTGTCGCGCGCCGCCGTGGGCCGCAGTCTCAGCAGCTTTTCACACAAGGTCGAACAGCTGCAGGCCGAAGAGCGCCGGAACACGCTGCCGCCGTTGCTTCTGCGCCAGTCCGAAGCCTGTATCGAGAACATCGTGAACATGTCGCAATCCCTGGACCGCGACAAGCTGGAACAGGCGGTGGACAGGCTGCACAAGGCGCGCAACGTGGTTCTGGTCGGCGCGCTCGGTTCGGCCGGTGTTGTCGAATACATGGCCTACATGGCGAACTTTTTCAGCACCAAATGGCGGATTGCCGCGCAGAAGGGCGCCTCCATGGGCAGCGTCCTGGCCGATTTCGGCCCGGGGGATGTCCTGCTGGTGATCACGAAGCCGCCTTTTGCGCGCTGTTCGATCCGGGCCGCCCAGATGGCCGCAAGGCAGGGGGCATTCGTCATCGTGCTGACCGATACCCGCGCCTGCGACGCGCTGGAACATGCCGATATCGGCTTCGTCGTTCCCAGCGAAAGCCCGCAGTTCTTTTCCAGCTTTGCCGCGACGCTGGTTCTGACCGAGACGATCATCGGCATGGTGGTTGCACGCGGCGGCGCCCGGGCGCGGCGCCGCATCGCCCAGGTGGAAGAGCACAACCGACAGCTTGAGGAAATCTGACACGCGCCGGTTGCCGGTTGCCCGTTGCCGTTCGCCTTCGGCTGTCTGGCGCGTCGTGCTTCGGGCGTTGTCCGACAAACGGGTGCAGGATGCGCGATTGTCCACAGGCCGCGCCCGGAGCCCGACCGGCGCGCCGATTTCGTTGACAGGCTGCACGGGTTGGTTCATCCCACGGCACAGCACCTGATTTCAGGATCAACATCATTTGAGGGCGGACCATGAAAATTGCGATGATCGGAACCGGCTATGTCGGCCTGGTCTCTGGCGTCTGTTTTTCCGATTTCGGGCACGAAGTCGTCTGCGTTGACAAGAACGCGGAAAAGATCGCCAGGTTGCGGCGCGGCGAGGTGCCGATCTACGAACCGGGTCTTGACGATCTGATGGCGCGCAACGTCCGGGCCGGGCGTCTGGACTTTACCGAAAACCTGGCCGATGCGGTCTGCGAGGCGGATGCGGTGTTTATCGCCGTGGGCACGCCGACCCGGCGCGGGGACGGGCATGCGGACCTGACATATGTCTTCGAGGCCGCGCGCGACATCGCCCGGGCGCTGTGCGACTACACCGTCGTGGTGACGAAATCGACCGTCCCGGTCGGCACCAACCGAAAGGTCAGGGAGATCATATCTGCCGCCAACCCCGGGGCGGATTTCGACGTCGCCTCGAACCCGGAGTTTCTGCGCGAAGGCGCGGCCATCGACGATTTCATGCGGCCGGACCGCGTGGTGGTCGGGGTGGAAAGCGCGCGCGCGCGCGAAGTGATGAGCGAAATCTACCGGCCGCTGTTCCTGCGCGAATTCCCCATCGTCGTGACCGATGTGGAAAGCGCCGAGATGACGAAATACGCGGCCAATGCCTTTCTGGCCACCAAGATCACCTTCATCAACGAGATCGCCGCCCTTTGCGAGCGCGTCGGCGCCGATGTGAAACAGGTTTCCAAGGGCATGGGGCTGGACGGGCGTATCGGCAACAAGTTCCTGCATGCCGGGCCCGGCTTCGGAGGCTCGTGCTTTCCCAAGGACACCAGCGCCCTGGCCCGGATCGGGCAGGAACATGCGGTGCCCATGCAGATCACCGAAACGGTGATCAAGGTCAACAACGAGGTCAAGCAACGCATGGTGGAAAAGGTGCGCGACCTGTGCGACGGCAGCTTCAACGGCAAGACGGTTGCCGTGCTGGGCGTGACCTTCAAGCCGAACACCGACGACATGCGCGATGCCCCCTCGCTGACCATCGTGCCGGCGATGATCGGTGGCGGTGCAAGGGTGCGCGTGGTTGATCCGAAGGGCCGCGCCGAGGGCGAGGAACTGCTGCCGGGGGTGGCCTGGCTTGACGATGCCTATGCCGCCTGCGACGGCGCCGACGCGGTGGTGGTCCTGACCGAATGGAACGAATTCCGGGCCCTCGACCTGAAGCGCCTGGCGGCAGCAATGGCCAGCGCCCGGATGGCCGACCTGCGCAACGTCTATTCGCGCGAAGAGGCGATGCGCGCCGGGTTTACCGGTTATGTGGCTGTCGGGCGCTGATCGGCGGTTTTGCCCTGCCCGAATTTGGTGTAACAGCGCGCCATGCAGAAAAACCCGCCCTTGCGCGCCGCCGAGATCGAGGTCGTCGCGCCCAACCTGAAACGCCGCCTGTCCGGGGTGACCGCAACCGTGGTCCGGCTGCTGCCGGTCCAGGCGCGCGGCATCGGCATCGTTGCCACCGGTCCGGGGCTGCCGCCCGAACTCCCCCGCATACCGCTGTGGAAGGCGGCCACGCTGTCGCGCCGGCGCTGGCGAGTCTGGCATGCGCGGCGCAACAACGAGATGCTGCTGGGCGTGATCCTTCGCCATGTGCTGCGCCGACGCTACCGCCTGCTGTTCACCTCCGCGGCGCAGCGCCACCACAGCGGTTTCACCAGGTGGCTGATCGCGAAGATGGACGCGGTGGTGGCAACCTCGCCCAAGGCGGCGGGCTACCTTGAACGACCGGCGCGGGTCATCATGCACGGGGTCGATACGCAGTTGCTGTGCCCGGTCGCCGAACGCGCTGCGCTGCGCGCCGCGCTGGGCCTGCCCGACAGGCTGCTGGTGGGATGTTTCGGGCGCATCCGCCACCAGAAGGGCGTGGATGTGCTGGTCGATGCCTTCGTGCGCCTGAAAGACGACCTTCCCGACATGGATCTGGTGCTGACCGGGCGGGTCACGCCGGACAATGATGCCTACTGGAAGGCCCAGATGGACAAGCTGCGTGCCGCCGGGCTGGAGGAGCGGGTACATTTTCGCGGCGAGGTGGGCTGGGACGAGCTGGTGCGCCACTTCCAGGCGCTGGACCTGTTCGTTGCCCCGGCGCGCTGGGAGGGGTTCGGCCTGACCCCGCTGGAGGCGATGGCCTGCGGGGTTCCGGCGGTTGCCGGCCGGGTCGGTGCCTTCGAGGACCAGATCGTCGATGGCGAGACCGGGGCGATTGTGGAAGCCGGAAACGTGGCCGAACTTGCCCGCGCCCTGGCCGCCCTGACCGCCGACCGAGAGGCCCTGTCGCGCATGGGGCGTGCCGCGCGCGCTCATGTCGAGGCCCGTTTTCGCATCGAGTCCGAAGCCGGTGCGCTGATCGAGGTCTATCGCGAACTTCTTGACGGTGACTGACCGCGAATCGCTGAGCGGCGGCACGGCAAGAGTTTGAAATTCCCGCCGGAACCGGGCAGACTGGCGCGCGGCATTATTTGCGCGTGTCAACATCGTCGAAAGGGAGGAGTGCATGAATGGGCCGGGAGGGCTTCGTGTCGGGCTTGTTCAGCGGCTGAGGTTTCGTCAGGCGTGCCGACGCAACGACGACACCATCCTTGGCGCGTTGTCCGATCCGGTTGCGGCGCTGAAATCGGAGCTTCTCGAGCGCCGCGTCGCGATCGTGGGGAACGCGCGGGCACTTGCGGATACGGCGCATGGCGCATCGATAGACGGCTGCGACCTTGTGATCAGGATCAACCGCGCGCCGATGCCGGATCCGCGCTCTCACGGGACGCGCACCGACTGGCTGGCACTTGCCACCACGCTGAAGGAAGAGCGCGCCGCGACGCTGCGCCCGCAGCGCATCCTGTGGATGTCGCACAAGCGCAAGCGCCTGGCGCTGTGGGTGGCGCTGCGGTCGGGTTTCTTCCTGTATCCGATGGCCGAGTTCGAGGCCCTGCGCGACAAGCTTGGCGCGCCGCCCACAACCGGGCTGATGATGATCGATTTCGTGTCGCGCTCGGGCGCGGAGTCGATCGAACTGTTCGGGTTCGACTTCTTCGCCTCGCTGTCGCTGACCGGCCGGCGCAAGGCGTCGCAGGTGCCCCATGATTTCTCCGCGGAAAGGCGGTGGGTCGAGCAGCTTGCCGCGCGTGACCGCCGTATCAGGGTGAACTGATGCGCGCAGCCGTCGCATTTGGCCTTTCCAGCGGTGCGGCTTTGCTTTAGTCACCGCCCCCGGTGAACGATCAAGGAGAGCCGTCATGGGCTATCGAATCGCTGTTGCAGGCGCCACGGGAAACGTGGGCCGCGAAATGCTGAACATCCTTGCAGAGCGCGCCTTTCCGGTGGACGAGATCGCCGCGCTGGCAAGCCGTCGTTCCCTGGGCACCGAGGTCAGCTTTGGCGACAAGACCCTGACGATCCGGGATCTGGACGCGTTCGACTTCACCGGCTGGGACATGGCGCTGTTTGCCATCGGTTCCGACGCCACCAAAAAATATGCGCCAAAGGCCGCCAGGGCGGGCTGCGTGGTGATCGACAATTCGTCGCTCTATCGCTACGATCCCGAGGTGCCGCTGATCGTGCCCGAGGTGAACCCCCAGGCGGTTCACGATTACGCGCGCAAGAACATCATCGCCAACCCGAACTGCTCGACCGCGCAGATGGTGGTGGCGCTGAAGCCGCTGCACGATCGCGCCAGGATCAGGCGCGTCGTGGTCAGCACCTATCAGTCGGTATCGGGCGCCGGCAAGGAAGCGATGGACGAGTTGTGGGACCAGACCAAGGCCATCTACAACCCGGTCGATGAAAAGCCGCCCAGGCTGTTTCCCAAGCAGATCGCCTTCAACGTGATCCCGCAGATCGACGTGTTCATGGAGTCGGGCGAAACCCGGGAAGAATGGAAGATGGTCGCCGAGACCAAGAAGATCGTCGATCCGTCGATCAAGGTCAGCGCGACCTGCGTGCGGGTGCCGGTGTTCGTCGGCCATTCGGAAGCGGTGAACATCGAGTTCGAGGATTTTCTGGACGAGGACGAGGCCCGCGAGATCCTGCGCACCGCGCCGGGTATCCTCGTGATCGACAAGCGCGAGGACGGCGGCTATGTGACCCCGGTCGAATGCGTCGGCGATTATGCCACCTTCATCAGCCGTATCCGCCAGGACAGCACCATAGACAACGGGCTGAACCTGTGGTGCGTTTCCGACAACCTGCGCAAGGGCGCGGCGCTGAACGCGGTGCAGATTGCCGAGCTTCTGGGGCGCGAGGTGCTGAAAAAGGGCTGAGGCGGGCGATATCCTTCAAGGATTTCGGGTCGTTTTCCCTGCGGGAAGGAAGAAGGAAAACGGCACCGGCCCGGCCGGGTCAGATGGGCACGACCCCCCCTTTTCGGGGGAGAACTGTTCAAGCCCGCCGGTGCCGATGTCGATCCGGAGTCCGTGCAGCATCAGCAATTCGTCTTCGACCGCCCGGCGCACGAAAGGGAAGGTCACCAGGTTTTCCAGCGAAATCGGCACCGCCTCCTTTTCCAGCGCCCGGATCTGGCGCGATTCGTCCGCGATGCCGGCAACGCGCCGGTATCCCGGGCGCAGCAGGTCCATCCAGCGGCCAGGGTAGCTGGCGCCCTGGTCAAGCTGCGGCGCCTTGCCCGAGCACATGTCGTGACAGCCTTTCACGCCGCCGCAACCGGAATGGCCCAGAACCACCAGATTCGCGACCCTGAGCGAGGGGACCGCAAATTCGATCGCCGCCGAGGTTGCGTGGCAGGTGCCATCGGGCGCGTGCGGCGGCACCAGGTTGGCAATGTTGCGGTGAATGAAGAAGGCGTCCTGATCGGCGGCGAAGATCGCGGTGACATGGCCCCGGCTGTCGCAGCATGAAACAACCATCGCGCGCGGGCTCTGACCGATGTCCGCCAGGCGGCGGAACCCGGCCCTGTTCTCTTCGCCGGCCGTTGCCTTCCAGCCGCGATAACTTGCCAACAGATCCGCGGACAGGGGGCTTGTTTCGATCATCTGGATCACTCCGGTGTCCGGGCGGTTTCGCGCGGGGCCATGTCACCGGCCGAATTGGGGAGAATTCGAACGGATTCGACCGCCGCTCTCAACGATTTCTTGAGAGACATGCTGCAGGCTGCTTTCGGGTCGGGACGAATTACGGGGTGAAAGATGATTCACGAATTGCGCCATAGCGAGCCGGTGCGCCTGGACAAGGTGCGGCTGGCAGAGATTGTCGCGCGGCTGGGTCCGCGTGGCGCAGACGACATGGTGTCGCGCGCGATGGAGGAACTGGCGGTGCAACTGGCGAGGGTGCACAAGAACTACGGGCGCGCACGGATGGGCGACGTCGTCGAGGCGGCCGCCGTGGTGGCGCGGATTGCGGCCCATGTGGGCATGCCCGGCCTCAGCCGGGTTGCGCGCGATGTCGGCTGGCTGGCTCGTCCGGCGCGTTCGCGCAACAACGATGTGGCGCTGGCCGCCACGGTGGCCCGCCTGGTGCGCATCGGTGAGGATTCGCTGATGCAGGTGTGGGACCTGCAAGACCTGTCCGGTTCCTGAGCGGCCCCGGCCCCGGCACTGGCCCCGGCCCTGGCCCCGGCCCCGGCGTCGCTCCGGCGCGCCGGAAAACCGGCGAACCGGCGGTGCGAAAGGAATGACGCGGCGCCACCTTTGCGGCGGGGGTGCGCGGCGGGGGTTGCGGGGGGTTGCAGGTCGCGCCAGCCCGGGTAGGGTGGCAGCAGGAACCAAGGAAAGCCACCCATGCCCCCATCCGCACCCTTGCCCGGCATCGCCGCTGCATCCATGACCTTCGCGCGCCAGCAGGCTGAAGCCGTTCCGCTGGATGCCCTGCGCAGCGAGGATCTGGACCGTTGGCTGTCGGGCCTCGAGCAGGGCCGGCGCGCCTGGGCCACGGCGAACGGCTTTGCCGCCAGGGCCGGAGAGGTGCTTGTGTTTCCCGATGCCGAGGGCGGCGTTCTGGGGGCGGTCTGCGGGCTTGGCGACGCGGCCGCGCGCCGCCGCCAGCGGTTCCAGCTGGGCGCGGCACGCAAGGCCCTGCCGCCGGGGGTCTATCGGCTGCGCAACATCCCGCCCGGCCCCGAACTGGACGAGGCGGCGCTTGGCTGGCTGCTGGCCGGCTACCGGTTTGCGCGCTATGCCGACGCCCCCGCCCCCCGGGCCGAACTGGTCGCCCCCGATGACGTGGACGGTGCGCGCCTGGAAGCCGTCGCCGCCGGCGAGGCGCTGACCCGCGACCTGATCAACACCCCGGCATCCGACATGGGCCCGGACGAGCTGGAACAGGCGATGGGCGAACTGGCAGCGGCCTTCGGTGCCGGCATGGAGGTCATCGCCGGCGAGCGCCTGCTTGCCGAAAACCTGCCGCTGATCCATGCGGTGGGCCGCGCCTCGAGCCGCGTGCCACGCCTGCTGGACATGACCTGGGGCGACAGCGGCCCGGCGCTGACGCTGGTGGGCAAGGGCGTGTGTTTCGACACCGGGGGGCTGGACATCAAGCCTGCCGCCTCCATGGGGTTGATGAAAAAGGACATGGGCGGCGCGGCGACGGCGCTGGGACTGGCGCGCATGATCATGGCGCTGAAGCTGCCGGTGCGTCTGCGGGTTCTGGTGCCGGCGGTGGAAAACGCGATCGGCGGCTCGGCGTTCCGCCCGCAGGACATCCTGCCTTCGCGCAAGGGGCTGAGCGTAGAAGTCAACAACACCGATGCCGAAGGGCGGCTGGTGCTGGCCGATGCACTGGCGCTGGCCGACGAACAATCGCCCGATCTGGTGATCTCTCTGGCCACGCTTACCGGCGCGGCGCGGGTGGCGCTGGGCCCGGATGTGGTGCCGTTCTATGCCACCGACGCCAGGGATGCGGCCGCCATTTCCGAGGCATCGCTCCGGGTGCGCGACCCGGTCTGGCAGATGCCCTTCTGGGACCCTTACGAAGCGATGATCGAGCCGGGCATCGCCGATCTGGACAACGCGCCCAGGGGCGGCATGGCCGGCTCCATCACCGCGGCGCTGTTCCTGCGCCGTTTCGTGACCGACACGCCGCGCTATCTGCATTTCGACATCTACGGCTGGCAGCAGACCGCCGCCCCGGCCCGCCCGAAGGGCGGCGTGGGCCAGGGCGCGCGCGCGATGCTCGAGGCTCTGCCCGGACTTCTGGGATTGTGAGCGACCCGCGGCTGACACCGGCAAACGGGCGCGTCGCCGCCGCCAGCCTGCGCGGACAGGTCGAGGCGCAGCGCTTCGTCGAGGGCGAGGCGCGGCGCATTGCAACCGACATCGCCGAGCTGTGGAGCGCGCCAACGCGGGGCGAGCGGCGGCGACAGTTGCTGTATGGCGAAACATTCACCGTCTACGAAACCGTCGGCGCGCGCGCTTTCGGCCAGTCCGGCCGCGACGGCCATGTGGGTTATGTCGCGACCGAAGCGCTGGCGCCCCCGACAGCCCCGACGGCCCCGACATCTCCGACAGCCCCGGGCGACGCGGCCAGTCACAAGGTGGTTGCGCTCGCAACGCATCTGTATTCCGAGGCCAGCATCAGGGCCCCGGACGTCATGCGGCTGTATTTCGGCAGCCGGCTTGCCATCGTCGGACGGCGCGCCGCCGGCGGGGGCGAGCGCTTCCTTGAAACCGCGCAGGGTCTGTTTGTGCCTGCGCGCCATGTGGCCCCGCTGGACAGCCGCGCCGCCGATCCGGTTTCGGTGGCACAGCGGTTTCTGGGCGTGCCCTACCTGTGGGGCGGGAACAGCTGTCTGGGGATGGATTGCTCGGGGCTGGTTCAGGCGGCAATGCTGGCCTGCGGGGTTGCCTGTCCGGGCGACAGCGACCTTCAGGAGGCCGCGCTGGGAGAGCCGCTGCCCGAAAGCGCCCCGCTTGAGCGCGGCGACCTGGTGTTCTGGAAAGGGCATGTCGCGCTGGTGGTCGATGAACATCGGCTGATCCATGCCAACGGCTTTGACATGGCGGTTGCCCATGAGCCTGTCGAAGAGGCCATCGCGCGCATCCGTGCCCAGGGCGACGGGGCGGTCACATCGCGCCGCCGGGTGCGGGCCCTGGCGGGGTCCCGGCGGCCGCGCATGTCGCCCGCAGGCGGACGCCGGTCCTGAGCCTGGCGCCGGCGCGAGACCGGGCGTCGGAGCGTTTCGCCTGCGTGCGGACGAGGGCGGGCATGTGCGATGCGTTCCGGGGCTCTGCCCTAGCGCCGACGCAGCAGGTCGCGCGACAGGCGCAGCGCAGCCGTCCTGCCGGCCAGGCGGGCGCGATAGATGGCCAGCGATTCCATCACCCGCATGACGTAGTTGCGCGTCTCGTTGAAGGGCAGGTGTTCGATCCAGTCAACCGCGGCCTCTGTCGTGCGCGGCCGCGCCCGAAGGTCCTTTTCCCAGCGCGCGGCGCGGCTTGGGCCGGCGTTGTAGGCGGCGGCAACCAGCGGCAGGTAGCCATCGAACCGGTTCATCAGCTGTTCCAGATAGGCCGTGCCAAGGCGGGCATTGTAGGCCGGATCGTTCAGCAGGCGTTCTCGATCGAAGCGGATTTTCAGCGTTCGGGCCATTGCCTTGCCGGTCTGCGGCATCACCTGCATCAGACCGCGTGCACCGACGCTGCTGGCCGCGTCGGGGTTGAACTCGCTTTCGCGGCGGATGATCGCCAGCTTCAGTTCCGGCGGCACGTTGGAGGCGCCTCGCAGCGACCTGGGCGCCGGGAAGTAGGGCCGAACGAGGATCACGCCGCGGCGGGCGGCGTATTTCGCCAGGATCACGGCGCTGTATGTCTGGCGCATGTTGAGCGCGAACTGCGCCAGAGACCCGATTTCCGCTGCCTCCAGCCGTTCGGCCAGCTGGCGCAGGAAACGGGCTACCAGCCGGGGACGGTTGGCCTCGGCCGCCAGGCGCGCCGCCTCGACCAGCGAGGACTTTGCCTCGGGGCGGCTTGAAAATGCGCTGTAGGTTTCCGTTCCCGCAAGCGCCGGATCCATGTCCAGCCCGGCCTTTTCGGCGGCCAGCTGGCCGTAGAAGCTGGTCTGGTATTCGCCGCCGAAGGCATAGGCTGCCTGCGCCTCGATCGGTTTTCCCAGCGCCTCCAGTGCGCGGCCTTCCCAGTATCCGGCGCGCCCGAGGCTGATCGGCGTGTCCACCGCCGCACGGAAACGCCGGAAATGGACCAGGGCCAGGGCCGGGTCGTTCAGGTCGCTCAGCGCGATGAAGCCGGACAGCCATTCCAGATCCTTGTAGGCATCGCCGTCGGTCAGGAAATGCCGGCTGGCCAGGCGGTAGGCGGTTTCGGCCTTGCCGGCGCGCATCAGTTCGCGCACCAGGCGGCGACGCCCGCTGGCCCAGGCTTGCGGTCTGCCCAGTGCCCTGGCCGAGGTGCTGCGTTCCAGGATCAGCTTCAGCGCCGCTTCGGTGCGGCCGTTGTTCAGGCGCCAGCGAAACCGGTCGAAGGCCAGGCCCGGATCGTCGGCGAGCGCTTTCGGGACGGCTGCGATCAGGGCGTTCACGCCGCTTCGCCGGCCCTTGATCAGGGCAATGCGCGCCCTTGCCAGCCGGGCGTAGGCGGTGCCGACCAGCCGGTTCAGACGCCCGGCCTGGGTGGCGAGGTCGCGCCACAGCAGCATGTCCTGCCGGGCGCGGTGGTGGTTTATCAGCAGCTTGCCATGGCGGGCGAGAAAGGCGGCTTCCTCGGCTTCGCTCAGCGAAAGGGTTCGCCACGCCCGGACAATCACGCGGCGGGCCTCGTTCGGT
>Ga0256841_1002973_pt1 | contig 12985 bp, 11 predicted proteins | sample 356308metaG_FD_185971 | JGI IMG/M metagenome (GOLD analysis project Ga0256841, IMG submission 185971) | Hydrothermal vent microbial communities from Mid Atlantic Ridge, Atlantic Ocean - 356-308 | ecosystem: Environmental > Aquatic > Marine > Hydrothermal vents | place: Atlantic Ocean: Mid...
TAATGTGACCGGCTAAATATTCGGGAACACTTCTAACATCAATGAGAAAAAATTTTTCACCGGAGTTAATTTTATTTTGTAAATCTAAAACGGAAATATGTTCAACTGCAGCTTTGGCTTCTTTGGTAATTTGTTTCTTCGGTTTAATTTGTCCAAAATTTAACGTTAAAGAACCGGCTAAAATAAAAATCATAATACTTAATATTTTTTTAGATTTTATCATTTTAAACCTCCTGTGTAATTAAATTATAAAATTTTTTGTAAAAACCGTTTGCCTGAAATTTTTGTACCCTTATTAATAATTTTTATGAAATACCGGAATTGGTTTTGTATATTATTTATATTGAACAGAGGTCAAAAGAAAATTATATTTAATAAGGATTCATTTTACCGATTACAAAAAACAGACCAAAAAATATTTCAAAGGTAAAATTACAATTTGGTATTTATTGTAAATAAATCAAAAGATTTTTTATCCTGTTATTATTGATTATGAGAAATTATTCTAAAGAAATTATCAAACTTAAAAAATAATAAATCGTTAAAGAAAGTTTAATTTCTCATTTCTTATAAAATACACGGAAGGTATTCTCAATAATAGTAATTGTAATTATTAAACATTATTGTTTTACATTATAAACCAATAATTTTTTTGGCAAGAAACTTGAAGTTCATTTAATAAAAAGTATGATTATGAGAGAATTAGTTTATAAAAGTTTTGCCAAGTTATTTACATATCCCGATAAAGAATTACTTGCATTAGTTAATGCGGGGGTATTTACGGAATTATTTGAAGTTCTGGAAATACCTGAAACGGATTTTTCGAGGATTGATAAATGGATTAATTCTTTTAAGAATAAAGAAAAACTTTTGGAGGTTTTGCAAGTGGAATATACGAGACTTTTTATTAATACTTTTCCTACATTACCTGCACCTCTTTACAAATCGTTTTATGAGGATAAAGAATTGTTCGGCAATTCCGTAGGTATATTAATAGATACTTATGAAAAATATGGATTTGAAGTTTCGCAAGACCGAAAAGAATTACCGGATGCTTTACCTCTGTTATTAGAATTTGTTTATCGTTTAAATTTGGAGCAATTTCCGATTTATGAACAGCATCAATTTATTAATAAATTCATTTTAAGTTGGAGTAATAAATTGGAACAAAAAATAATTGAAAATAAAGAAATAGAATTTTATGAATTTTTAATAACCGCACTTAATCGTTTTCTGAAGGAAGATGTAAAACAAAGTACAATAAAATTATAAGAGAATAATTATGAGTATTAACAGAAGAGAATTTTTAAAACGAAGTGTACTATCCGGTAGTGCTTTAACATTATTATCACACACACAGCTAAAAGGTTTTACAAAACATCCGCTCGGTTGGAAAGGAAAAGAGCGTGTTAATGAAGTTGCATCAATATGCGAAATGTGTTTTTGGAGGTGTGGAATACTTGGTAATGTTGATAAATACGGCAAGTTATTAAAGATAGACGGCAATCCTGAACATCCGTTAACACATGGCAGACTCTGTGCCAGAGGCAATGCAGGACATAAATTAGTTTATGATCCAGATAGATTAAAATATCCCTTAATGCGGGTTGGTAAAAGAGGCGAAGGAAAATTTAAACGAGTAAGTTGGGACGAGGCTTTGGATTTTTTTGCGGAAAAATTACTGAAAATAAAAAATGAATACGGTCCCGAATCCGTAGGTTTTTTCCCGCATGGAATTCAAGCAAGATTTTTCCATCATGTTATGACTGCTTTTGGAACACCAAATAGTGCTGAACCTGCGTTTGCTCAATGCAGAGGTGCTAGAGATGTAGGTTATAAATTAACTTTTGGAAATAATATAGGCTCCCCCGAACCTTTGGATTTTGAACATACCAAACTTATGATTTTTATTGGCACACATATAGGAGAAAATGTTTTTACCGGACAAATTTTACAGTATGCAGAAGCTTTGGAAAGAGGAGCAAAACTAATAGTTGTTGATCCCCGTTTTTCCGATGCCGCTTCAAAAGCCGACTATTGGTTACCAATTAAACCGGGAACGGATATTGCACTATTATTAGCTTGGATGCACGTCCTAATTTATGAAGGTCTTTATGATGAAGATTATATTAAAAATTATGCCATAGGTTTTAGGGAATTAAAAGAACATTTAAAAAATTTTACACCAGCATGGGCTTCTTCAATAACCGAGTTACCGGAAAGTTTAATAATTAAAACGGCTCGATTAATGGGAGATTATATTCCGCAAGTAGGTTTGCATCCCGGTAGGCATTTTGCATGGTACGGAGATGATAGTCAACGTGCCAGAGCTATGGCTATACTAACTGCTTTACTTGGCAGTTACGGAAGAAAAGGAGGAATTTATCTTTCAAGTTCAATTCCCGTTCCCAAATATCCTGCTCCGCATCATAAACCAAAAGCACAAAGAGCCGATGGGGCTGGTACAATTTATCCTTTTGCTTCCAAAGGTCTTGGTGTTACAAACGGTTTGATTGATGCAACAGTTAGTGAAAATCCCTACCCGATAAAAGCGTGGGTTGTTTATAGTCAAAATGTTCTGGAAAGTATTCCCGAAACATGGAAAACGAAACAAGCAATTGAAAAGCTGGATTTAATGGTTGTAATTGACATAATGCCCGTCGAACAAATTATGTACGCAGATTTGGTATTACCGGAAGCAACATATTTGGAACGCTACGATGACCTTTACACGGTTAAAAATGCTAAAAAACCTTTTGCCGCTATTCGTCAACCGGTAATTGAACCTTTGTTCGAAACTAAACCGGGGTGGTGGATTGCAAAAGAAATGGCTAAAAGATTAGACCTTGAAGAACTTTTTACTTGGGATACTATCGAAGATTATTTGGAATACAGACTATCCGGCTTAAATACAACTCTTTCTAAAATGCAAGCCAAGGGAATTACCGTTTATGAAAAAGGTACTCCTTACTTCGATTTTACAAAACCGCTTAAATTTAAGACGGAAAGCGGAAAGATAGAACTATATTCCAAAAAGTTGGAAAGATACGGATTTGCTCCCATACCGGAATATGTACCCGTTGAAGAGGTGCCTGAAGGATATTTCCGTTTAATATACGGACGAACACCATTACATTCCTTTGCGCGTTCACAAAACAACGAAATCCTAAACGGGTATCAATCCGAAAATAATTTGTGGATAAATGACAAAGTTGCCGCAGAACTTGGTATATATAACGGAGAATATGTTCAACTTGAAAATCAAGATAAAGTTTTAAGCAATAAAATCAAAGTAAACGTTACACCAGGAATAAGACCGGATGCTGTTTTTATGGTACATGGATTCGGTCATAATTCCCGATTGTTAAAAAAAGCTTACGGTAAAGGTGCTTCGGATAATCAACTTATGACAAGGGTAAAACTTGATCCTCTTTCCGGCTCAACTGGTATGCGTGTTAACTTTGTTCGAATAATAAAGAATGGTAATCCGTTGATGGTTTCCAAAGATTTTAAAATTATTCCTGCTTTCGAAGGTGAAAGCGAAATAAACATTAAACAAAACCTTGAAAATGCAAAAGAAAAAATTGGAACGAATAATAGTAGGGAAGAAAAATCTCTAATAAAAAAACATAAGAAACCTAAGAAAAAAATAATTGACTTAAAAAAAATTGAATCCGAAGATGAAGAGGATGAAGGATGCTAAAAATAAATATTAAAAATAAATTGAAAATTCATTTTACCGTACTGGTAAAAAGAAAGTGGAGGGAAAATGGCTCGTTATGCTATGGTAATTGACCTTCGTAAATGTGTGGGATGCGACGGATGTACGGTTGCCTGCAGAACGGAATGGGATGTTCCCATCGGGCATTCGAGAACATGGGTAAATCATTCCGGAGCAATCGGAGAATTTCCAAATGTATATTCAACTAATTTTGTTGCACAATGTAATCATTGTGACGAACCTGCATGTGTCCCGCCTTGTCCTACAGGTGCTACCTTTCAAGAAAAAAACGGTATTGTTAGGGTTAATACGGATTTATGTATTGGCTGCGGTTATTGTGTGGAAGCATGTCCTTACGATGCACGCTATATTAATCCTATTACAAACAAAGTGGATAAATGTGATTTTTGTATTGAAAGACTTCAAGAAGGTTTGCAACCGGCTTGCGTAACAACGTGTACGGCAAATGCAAAATTTTTTGGCGATTTGGAAGATAGAAACAGTATTGTATATAAAAAAGTATTTGAAGAAGGAGCATGGCGTAATGAAAATGAAAATGCCGCTATAGGTCCTAATGTATATTATTTGGGAACTAAGAATCAATTGGAAATTGTTAAAGCAAAATACGGGCCCAGAAAATCACGTTTGGTTACTCCTTCGCAAATGTGGAAAGATATAATCAAACCGTTTATTTTGGGAATGGTTGGTGTAACTTTTATTGGTCAAGCCATAGCTTTCTTTAATCAATTAAGAAAAGGGGAGGAACCGATAGATGACTAATTTGAATGCATATAAGTTCGAAAAGGCATTAGCACAGTTAAAAACACCTCCTAAACTTACGGCAAAAGAAAAAGACAGAATGCGACAGCGTAAAATGAAAAAACACGATGTTGCTATTATGCTTGTTCATTGGTTTAATGCTTCAACTTGGATATTTATGTTGTTTACAGGTGCAGCATTAATAATATCATCTTTGTATAAAGTGGCTCCGGACTTTTTTATTAATATTATGAGAGCTTTATTCGGTAATGCAGCCGATATGTTAGAAGCTCATATTTGGCTCGGGATTGTTTGGATTTTTGTTTTCAGTATGTACACAATATTCGGATACAGAAAATATTTGCGTAAAAATCCTGTTCGACATGCCGAACTTAAAAAAGGGGGATTGATGCAGAAGTTCAAAACTTTTCAATGTGTTTTATTTGGCAACAAAGCACTTTGTATAGATGAAAATGATTTGCTTTGGCTAAAAAGAAGAGTTTTGGGAATTTTAGGTAAATCAAGCGAACCTCTTCCACCGCAAGGCTCATTTAACGGCGGTCAAAAAATGTACGGATTGCTTGTGGCTTTAATGACTCCGATTATTATGATTACCGGTCTTATTATGGCTTTTCATTTGGGTCCGGTTTGGTTAGTTCAATGGGCTATTCCATTGCATTTTTTTGCAGTCGGTTTAGTTGTTGCCGGCTTAATGATTCACGTTTACATGGGTGCGGTTTTACCCGAAGAAAAACCGGCTTTCTTTTCGATGTTAACCGGTAGTACAAGCGAGTTATTTTTATATAAACATCATTTTAAATTTTGGAAACAAAGAATCTTAGAACAATACAAATGGCGAAAAGAAAATGTTGAAGAAGTTGACTTATATGATTTATTACCGGATAACGTTGCCAAAGAAATTGAAAGATTGGCAGTTAATATTAAAGAACCCGAAAAAGAGATAATTATAAAAGATACCAACCCAAAACCATTCTGGAATCCATATATAACCGGTGCTTTGCTTGGTTTGGTTATGGTGGCAACCTTCTTCCTATTGGGAAGAGGATTAGGCGCTTCAAGTGCTTTATCAAGATTTGGAACATACATTTATAGTTTATTTTCATTAGACTATGTTAGTCAAAATCCTGCTTGGGGCAAATATGTACGCCATGGAAAAAATCCTTTGATGAATTTTATGATTTTTGAAGTCATCGGAATAATTATCGGTGGATATATTTCTGCAAAACAAGGTAGGAGAGTAAAATTTGAAATTCTAAAAGGTCCTAACATTTCAAAAAAGAAAAGATTGATATTTGCTTTCTTTGGCGGAGTTTTTATGGGAATAGGAGCAAGAGTTGCCAGAGGTTGTACAAGCGGTTTGGCTTTAACAGGTGGAGCAACCATGGCTGTTGGCGGTTGGATTTTTATGTTGGCAATTTTCTTTTTCGGTTTTATAGGAGCATACTTTTTTAGGAGGTTATGGTTATGATAGCACCATTATTAAAATTCGGTTATTTTACAGTTGATTTTAGTTACATCTTAGCTTTAATTATTGGAATTATATTCGGTTATTTATTAGAAAAAGGCGGTTTTGGAAATTCAAGAAAATTAGTATCGCAATTTTATTTTACAGATTTTGCGGTTTTAAAAGTAATGTTTACATCAATTGTTGTTGCTATGTTAGGGTTGCTTTATCTAAATTGGATGGGAATTCTTGATTTGTCTAAAATCTATATTGTTCCTACTTATGTAACGGCACAATTATTCGGCGGTGCTTTTCTTGGATTGGGGTTTGTTATGGGTGGTTTATGTCCGGGAACTTCTTTTGTTTCCGCTGCCAGCGGTAAAATAGACGGAATGTTTTTTGTGCTTGGCGTATTTGTTGGCACTATGTCTTTCGGAGATCTATTCTACGATTGGTTAAAACCTATTTACAAAGGCGGATATATCGGCAAAGTAACTTTACCGGATTTTTTGGGAATGAATGCCGGAGTTGTTGCTTTTATTATTACACTTTTGGCTGTCGTATCATTTTGGTTGGCCGAAAAAACCGAAAAGCAATGGGACCCTTATAAAAAATTTAGGAGTTATCCGAAAGAAAAAATAGGTGTGAAATAAGCACTTTTAACTTAATGAGGAATTCAAAATGTTACATAAAATTAAATTGATTGCTACTGTATTATTAGTATTACTTGGGTTTCTTTTGGCTGTAGGATATCCGGACGGTGGAGTTAAAAACGTGAAATATTCTCATTTAAAAAATAAAATTAAAATCCCCAATTTAACCAAAGAGGGAAATGCTAAAAATTTTATCAATAAATTTTCTAAAGTAAAAACAACATCGCATAAAATTATTCGGCATCAAATAACAAATAAAAAATCCGATATTACCACAAATATTATTAAAAATAAAAAGAAAAAAGTAATTTCAGTAAAGGCAGATACCAAACCAAAAATAAACTTAATCAAACCTAAAATAAAAAAAGAAATTAACCTTGTTAAACCTCCCGCTCCACCTAAAGAAGAAGATGAAGACGAAGGATGCTGAAAATATTCATTTATAAAAATTTTTTTTGAATTACCCTTCTATTATGGAAAAGTTCTAATAAGTTTTTCTGATTATTTTATAATTGGCAATAATTGTTTATAAAATTCTATAATATGCAATAAGTTAAATAGACTTTTTAATTTAACCCTTCCTAAGGCTTTGAATTGGAATAATTTCTTTTATTACAATAGTTTCGAACTATTCTGTTTTTCTATTGCATAATTCGGGTTAAACATTTGGAATTATGTAATTATAACAATAATTTATGGTGAACATAAAAATCCTTTAAAATCATAAGTGAATTTTTTTGAAACGGAATAAAGCATCTTTACAATTAAAAGCAATATTCATAATAAGCGGATTACTAATAATCGGTTATTCCGTTTTTTTGTATATCATTGCACCGCATTTTACATATACAGCTAATCCAAGCTTGCATAATACTATTCAATATGTAATTGTACGAATGTTCATTGGTACAGTTTATGTTGTTTCGGTGGTTTTATTTATTAAGAAAAATTTATTAAATAGTAAAAATCTTTTATATGTTATTCTTATTGGAATTATTGCCCGCCTAATTTTAATTCCGACAGTACCAATATTAGAAGATGATTTTAACAGATACCTTTGGGATGGAGCAGTTACTGCCGAAGGGTTTAATCCATATAAATATATACCGCAAGATTTTTTTGAAGAAAAAAGCTCTACACCTAATACGCCGGAACAGCTTTATAAATTAGGTAAAGAAAGTGGTGAAATATTAAAACTGGTAAATCATCCGCAAATAAGAACAATTTATCCTCCTGTTGCACAAGGCGTTTTTACATTAGTTTATTTTATTAAGCCTTGGAGCGTTACGGTTTGGAAAGGTATAATATTTTTGTTTGATTTGATAGTTTTATTTTTACTATTTAATTTGTTGAAAAAACTAAACCTTAGTAAAAGTTTAATTATTATTTATTGGTGGAATCCTGTTTTATTACACGAATTTTATTCTGCCGGGCACATGGATATTATAATGTTTCCTTTAATTTTAGTTGCAATAATTTATTATCTGAATAAAAAATATGTTCTATCTTCCGGTATGTTTGCATTGTCTTTTGGAGTAAAAGTGTGGCCAATTGTTTTTATCCCTTTTGTTCTGAAAAAAATATTAAAGAATAAAAAAAAATTATATTTAGCCTTATTTTCTTCCGGTGTAATTGTAATTCTTCTTTCTCTTCCGGTTATTCTAACAAAGCTGGATGATAGTCTTGGGTTTGTTACATACTCTAAAAATTGGACTAATAACGAAGCATTTTTTCAACTTGTAAACCAAGCTATTAAAGGGTTTTTAAAATTATTTAATATTCACTATTATTGCAGTTTATGTGTTGCACGCTGGTTAACGCTAGGTGGATATTCAATTTTTATTATTTATTTATTAAACAGGAAAATAGATAACAATAAACATTTTATATATAGTTTGTTTTTAGTGGTTTCGGTTTTATATTTGATAAGTCCAACGCAGTTTCCATGGTACTATACTTGGGTTTTACCGTTGTTGGTTTTTAATCCCAGATTATCTTTTATTCTTTATGCAACATTTTTACCGCTTTATCAATTAAAATATTACTATCATTATCTTGTTTGGATAGAACATATCCCGATACTTTTACTTTTTATTTTAGAGTTAAGCAATAAAAAAACGGCTAATTATTTAGTAAAAAAATTAGCCGATTAAAGTTTACGAATGCAAATTTACTTGGATAATTTTTCTTTGTTTTTATTAGTCCAATCTTCCAATGTGGAAATTAAATTATTCATTACATCAAAAATCACCTTGGCATTATTGTCGGATAAACTATCAAGAATATTTTGGTGAAGAGCAATATGTTTTTGAGAAAGTTGGTTAATAAATTTTCTGCTTGAAGGTGTGATTTCAACAAAATAATTTCGTTTGTCCCTTAAATCAACATTACGAGTAATGTATTTTTTCTTTTCCAAACTTGTTAAAATATGGGTAACTCTTCCCGGAGTAATTTCCAATTCTTTTACCAAATCTTTAATGGAAACAATGGAATTTTTGGAAAACATTCGTAAACATTTAAGTTCCATCGGAGTTAAATTAAATAAAGCTGCAAAACTACTTTCTTTTTTGTTACAAGCTTTTGCAAGGCGGCATGTTAGTTCCGATAATTCAATTGCTTTTTTCTTTGTTTTCTTAATCACAACTATTCCCGTTTTATGACTAAATAGTTTTTTATAATACAAAATTACTTTAATCTTTAATAATACGCAATTAGTAATTTTGTTTTAAGTTTTTGCTTGGTTATAGAAAAAAAATACTATTATTTTAATAATTGAAAATAATAATTTATTGGTAAAGAAAATTTTGAAAATATTAGTTACCGGTGGTGCCGGTTATATAGGTTCGCATTTTGTTAGAATATTAATGAAAAATAATATTGAAGTGGTTGTGCTAGATAACTTATCAAGAGGCCACAAAGAGTCGATACCGGAAAATGTTATTTTCGAAAATGCCGATTTATTAAACTATGAGCAATTGGAACGTGTATTAAAAAAATATTCTTTCGATGCTATTGTTCATTTTGCCGCATTTGCTTACGTTGGTGAATCGGTTGAAAAACCCGAATTGTATTACGAAAACAACGTTGTAGGAAGTTTTAATTTAATAAAAGCAACACTTAATGCAAATATAAATAAATTTGTGTTTTCGTCAACATGTTCTTTATACGGAAATCCCAAAGAAATACCGATTTCCGAAAAGTTACCTACCAATCCAATCAATCCGTATGCACAAACAAAATTGATTATCGAAAACATTCTAAGAGATTTTGATAGAGCTTATGGCATTAAATCAGTGTTTTTACGTTATTTTAATGCAGCCGGAGCAGATTTTTCGGGCGAAATAGGAGAAAGTCATCAACCGGAGCCACATTTAATTCCGATAGTATTAAATACTGCATTGGGTAAAAGAGAAAAAGTTTTTATATTTGGGGATGATTATGAAACTGAAGACGGAACTTGTATAAGAGATTATATTCATATAAATGATTTGGGTAATGCACATTTACGTGCTTTGGAATATCTGGATAACGGTGGTAACACCGATGTAATTAATTTGGGAACCGGAGAAGGATATTCCGTAAAAGAAATTATAGCTACAGCAGAAAAAGTAACCGGGGTAAAAATTAAAGCGGAAATTACCAAAAGGAGAAAAGGAGACCCTGCAATATTGGTTGCAGATAATAAAAAAGCTAAAGAGATTTTAGGCTGGAAACCCGAATATAATTTAAATGATATTATTTCATCTGCATATAATTGGCATAAATCCCCAAGGTTTTAATTTATGTTAAAAAAGATTGAGACACCAATTCAAGATTTGTTTATAATTGTTCCTGATAAATTCGAAGATTCACGCGGATATTTTTTTGAAGCTTATTCTAAAAAGAAATATAAAGAATTAGGTATAGCTTATAATTTTGTGCAGGATAATATTTCTAAATCCGTTTATGGAACCGTTAGAGGATTACATTACCAAGTTGGTAAATTTGCTCAAGGTAAATTATGCCAAGTAGTTTTTGGTAAAGTTTTGGATGTTGCTGTGGATATCAGATTCGGTTCACCCACTTTCGGAAAATATTTTTCTATGGAATTATCGGCGGAAAACAATAAACAATTATGGATTCCTCCCGGGTTTGCACACGGTTTTTCGGTACTTTCCAACGAAGCAATATTTCACTACAAATGTACAAATTATTATAGCAAAAAAGATGAAAGATGTATAATTTACAATGACGAAAATATTAATATAAACTGGAAAGTAAAAAATCCGATAGTTTCCGATAAAGACAAATTGGGAATAAAACTAAAAAATATTAAAAAAGAATTTTTATATAAAAAACAGACTTATAAAGGAGGAAATTAATGAAACTTGCCGTTGTTGGTACAGGGTATGTTGGTTTGGTATCGGGTACATGTTTTGCGGAAACCGGAAACGAAGTAATATGTGTAGATAACAATTTGGAAAAATTAGAAAAACTCAAAAGAGCAGAAGTACCTATTTATGAACCTGGACTTGACTTATTATTTTATAGAAATATTGCAAAAAAAAGATTAAGCTTTACCAACGATTTAAAAAATGCTGTTCTTTCATCCGAAATTATTTTTTTATGTTTACCTACTCCGCAAGGAGAAGACGGCTCTGCGGATTTAAAATATGTTCACGGAATTGCAGAAGATATTGGTGAAATTTTAAAAGAAAATCCTGAACATGATTTTAAAATTATAGTTAATAAAAGTACCGTACCGGTTGGAACTTGTGCATCGGTAACAAATATTATTAAAAAACAAGGCGGTCAAGATTTTGAAGTGGTTTCGAATCCTGAATTCTTAAGAGAAGGTTACGCTATTGATGATTTTATGAAACCCGATAGAATTGTTATTGGAGCAACTTCTCAAAACGTAATGAAAAAAATGAAAACATTATATGCTCCCTTTGTTATGCAAGGTAATCCGATTATTGAAATGAATCCCGAAAGTGCCGAAGTTACAAAATATGCCGCAAATTCTTATCTTGCTATGCGAATTACATTTATGAATGAACTTGCCAACTTTTGCGAAAGAGTTGGTGCAAACGTTGACCTTGTAAGAAAAGGTATGGGTTCCGATGTCAGAATCGGTAAACACTTTCTGTTTCCGGGTATCGGTTACGGCGGCTCTTGTTTTCCCAAAGATGTAAATGCATTAATTAAAACCTCCAAAGAACACGGTTCGGAAATTAAATTGCTTTCTTTGGTTGATCAAATTAACAAAGAACAAAAATTAGTTTTAGTTAAAAAAGTGCTTAAGCATTTCGATAACGATATTGCAGGTAAGAAATTTGCAATTTGGGGTTTGGCTTTTAAACCGAATACGGATGATATGAGAGAAGCTCCTTCCGTAGTTGTTATAAATGAACTACTAAAACTCGGTGCTAAAGTTTCGGCTTACGATCCCGAAGCAATGGAGAATGCCAAGTTTTATCTTCAAGATAGAATTGAATATGTTGATAACCAATATGATGCTTTAAAAGAAGCCGATGCATTGTTAATTTTAACGGAGTGGAATGAATTTAGAAATCCGAATTTCATACATGTTAAAGAACTGTTAAAAAATCCCGTTGTTTTTGACGGTAGAAATATTTTTAACCGAAGAAGAACAAAAGAACACGGATTTACACACTATAGCATTGGTAAAACTCCAATTAAACCAAGTTAAGTTTTATATTACACTAAAATTCCTTTTCATTGTGGTGTTGTGTTAATTTATTAATGACGGTAATCTATAAACTCACCCCAACCCCTCTCTTAAAAAGAGAGGGACTGCTACCTCTCCCTTTGGGAGTGGGTTGGGGTGAGGGTTCATTTGCCGACAAAATACAGTTAGCTTTACAGTATCGACGAATCTTCATGGCTTGCTCGGCTTTTTTTCGGGATTCGCTACGTAATATTTCTACTTACTTAATTTTTTGCAATGATACTTTTTTTTATTAAAGCTAGTGAAATTACGGTAGAGTGAAAAATTACTTCTCTAAAACTTTCTTATAGTAATTTATATATTGAGGAATTATTAATTTTTTATCAAATTGCTCAACAGCTCTTTTTCTGGAATTTTTGGCAAACGAAGATATTTTCTTTTTGTTACGTAATAATTCAAATGTATATTTAGCCATTCTTTCAACATCACCAAATTCCGCAATATAACCGGTTTTGTTGTGAACAATTAATTCCGGTAAACCACCAACGCTGGAACTTATAACCGGAAGACCGCAAGCCATTGCTTCCAAAGCTGCAAGCCCGAAACTTTCGGATTGCGAAGGCATTAAGAAAATATCACCGACACTTAATAAATCTTCCAAACCGTCTTGCTTTCCCATAAATATAACTTGTTTTTCCAAACCTTTTTCTTTAACG
>Ga0256841_1002974_pt1 | contig 12983 bp, 11 predicted proteins | sample 356308metaG_FD_185971 | JGI IMG/M metagenome (GOLD analysis project Ga0256841, IMG submission 185971) | Hydrothermal vent microbial communities from Mid Atlantic Ridge, Atlantic Ocean - 356-308 | ecosystem: Environmental > Aquatic > Marine > Hydrothermal vents | place: Atlantic Ocean: Mid...
GAGGTGCATTTCGTGGCCGGGCATCCGGTGATCACCGGGCTGACCGGTCCTCTGGAGCCTCGGGCCGATCTCTTCGAGAAGAGCGTCTTCTGCCTGGCCGCGGACGTGGAGACCCACCCGGACGCGTTGGAGTTGGCCAGCAACCTGGCCCGGCGGGTGGGGGCCGAGCCCCTCTTCATCGACGTGCAAGAGCACGACGGGATCGTGGCCCTGGTGGAGCAACTTCCTCAGCTCCTGGGGCTGGCTCTGATGCAGATGAGCAGCGAGTCCTCTGGCTGGCGGGAAGCCCGGCGGCTGGCGGGACGGCGCTTCGCCCAGGTCACGGACATGGGGCGGAGCCCAGAGGGGCTGGCCAGCACCCTCCATGCCAACCGGGAGCATCTGGTCCAGCGCCTGGCCCAGTTCCAGGAGGAGCTGGCCGCCTGGCAGCAGATCCTGGCCGACGTGAACGAGGACGAGCTGGCCCTGCTGCTGAAGAAGATCATCGGGGACCGGGAACAGTGGGAGTCCGTGGCATCCCGGCAGGCCTGGGGCGAGGAGACGTCACCTGGCGCGCTCCAGGAGGAGGGCCCTGGCTTCCTGCGCCAGATGTTCTTCGGCAACCTCCTGCGCAAGCGGGGGGAGGATCGAAAAGGCCCCGCATGACGTGCACTCCTACCATGCGGGACCCTTTCCTAGCAAAACCGGTGGCTGTTTTTATCCATTCGGCCAGTCAAAGAACAGGCGTCCGAAATTAAGCCGTTGATCCGGTTCGATAATGAACAACCTCGGAACACGGCTTTGTTCTTGCTCGACCGCCAGAATCCAACTGTATGGCGCCCATACCGCCAAGAAGTATTTTCCGGGTGGCATATCTTCGATCACGAAGCGCCCTTCCTCGTCTGACAAGCCCGAAACATCCCCATATTCCTCTCGCGCGCCGAAAAACGCAATTGGTGGCTCATCCTTGTTCGCGCCTTGAGCAGGGGTGAAATAGAAAACGGTTCCCGGGATCGGTTTGTGAAAAACAAACGAATAGAGCTCACCGGCCACGGTAGCAGTGCCTTTCGATGGCTCTGGCAGGCTCGGATCGATGACAACCGTTGGAAGAGGAGACACAGGGGTTGACAGTGGCGATACTGCCACAAGCTCCTGACTGGCAACAGTCGCTAGCGGGCTTACAGTCGGGGTGTCCGACACTGGGGTGGGAACATCCTGAGAGGCGGATTGGGGGGCTTTCTTCCCGCATGCCGCCAGCGTGGCCCCCAGGAGCAACACCAGAATAACAAGGCACACTCGCCAGTACATCCGATTACGAAGTTTCATTGCAGTCTCACTGTTCACTAAGTTCACCAATAGACCAACAGAAAGTCATATCAAGATTTCGCCATCGTCAGCGTAGTACAGCGGGTCAGCTAGCATGCTAGCTGACCCGCTGTTTTTACCGTGTATTCACTGTTGACGTCAAGATCTGGGCGCTATGGAGTCGACGTGAAACCATTATGGGCCTGGAAGGTATCGCCTGTGGTAGCGCCAATGATGGTCAACTGCACGAAGGAATCGATAGGCTGATCCGAGGAGGTGACCACCAGCGAACCAAACCAACCGGCGGGCAGCTGAGGCACACCGTTATCGGTGCGGTGGTTCTGGATCAGGCTTCCGCCGGCGGGAATTGTCTGGCCAGAAATTGTGATGGTTCCCCCTGCGCAAGGCTGGCCGGCACCGCTTGGGCAATCAGGAGAAGGGATGTACTTCAGCTCTACATGTGCATCCGCCGTGGTGCTCAGGTTCTGGATGGTGACAGCCGTGGCAAAGCCGTTGGCAAGCTGCTTGGCAGCCAGAGGAATAATGCTCTTCTTGGCTGTGCCGTTTCCAGGAATTGCCTCGTAAGAGGCCGCATTGTCCTGACCGATCACACGCATCTGAACGAAAGCAACTGTGTCGTAGCCGGTGGTGTCCAGAGAGCAAGAGCCGAACCAGCCACTAGGAAAGTTTGTAGTGTCCACAACTGGATTGAAGAAGTAGGAGGCGGTGTTGCCTATTGCTGTAGCGTTCTGAACAGAGAAGTCACTGCCTGGGCTGGCGGGATCCTTTTTGCAGTTCAGCGTGATGCCGTTCGCGGGGATATCGCCACCACTCAGGTTCTGCACAGCCACCGGTGTGCTCAGCCCATTAGACAGGCGAGATGTGACAAGGGGTGCAAACCATTTCTGAGCAGGTGTGGCAAACCCGTTGAAAGTCTGAAGCGCATGAGGACCGGAGAACAGGTTCGACACCACCCCGACGGTGCAACCGCTCGTGGTAGTCCGCACCACAGCAGAACCGAACCAATTCTCAGGGAGATTGGTTTCATCATCCAGGTCATATTCTTCAGAGGCGCCACCAGGAATTCCTGTAAATGTCTTGGTGTATGTGGTGGTGCCATCGCTCTTGATTAAGTCGACAGCCACGTTACAACTCTGCCCTGGCGTAGTATTCTGGATAATAATCTGGCTATTGCCCAGACCGCTGGCCGTGCTCAAGCGCCGCATCACCAAAGGCACATAATACTTATCACTAGGGGATGCCACACCAGAATAGGCGCCACTGGAGGGAACCTGGCCGTCTCGGGCTTGGAGCTGTACAACCGCTCCCAGAGGTTGGTCGGCGCTTACAATCACGGAACCCCGGCCCGCGCTCAGTCCGCTGCTGGCTTCATACTGACGGTAAATCAGTTGCCCACCTGGCGGTAGATTGCTGAATTGGTCTGCAGGGGTTTTCCAGGGTGTGCCGTCGGGCTTCAAATATTCGATCTGCCCACTAGCATTGGCGCTTCCTAAATTCACAAGGGTGAAGTTACTGCTGAGATTTTTCGTGGTTGACCCAGCCATTACAGGCATGATCAAACCGACAGCCAAAAGAACGGATACGATCATTGTGGCTGTCTTGCGAGTTAGTGCAACACGTTTCATTGTTGACCTCCGAGTGACTTTTTTCCATCGAAACTTGTGGTTGAGGCTTACGACGTGACGATAGATGCAGGTTGGATACACTAGACAGTATTGAATGCACTGGACTACAGCATTGCTGCACAAATATAAATTGGAAAGATATCGAATTCAATACAACATCCAGGGTAGTGAGTGATTTCTGCCAGAGAGAACGGGCAACAATACCCCGTATGGAGTATGCCAATAACCAAGTTTGAATTACGCAAAACCGGGCTCACCCTTCAAATCCGTTCAAGTCTTCCCCGGAAGATTGCTGCCACGACGAACTCTGAATTGGTGAGCAAAGGTAAAAGCGAAGCTGAGTAGAACCCAAATCAATTCCGAGGCAAGTAAGAATACTCGGGACAGGGTGGCCATCAGTAGGGCAAGATTGGTGTCCACTAACCCCAATCGCTGCAACAGCACCACCAGGCTCAATTCCCGCACCCCTAAACCAGATGGAACCAGCAGGACAAGAAAGCCAGCAGCCCATGCGAGAGCGGTAGCCGCGATGATCCCCCATGCATTGCCGTCTAGCCCGGAACGAACGAAGATGCCCCCGATGAACTGGATCGCCCAGCCGTGTAGAACCCACATGACCAGATAGAGCCCGAGAACAACGATCACGGCGATCCAGTCCTGTAGCCGCCCAGGGAACACAGAAGCTGGGCTCACAGCCGAACGGCCTTGCTTCCTCATGAAATAATTGCCAAAGACGGCTGGACTGCAGATCCAAAATAGGATCGATGCCACCAAGAGAGCGACAAACAGGCCAGCGATCCAGAGAAGAGGGTGTCCAAACCGCAAATCGACTACTTCGAGATGAGTCCCTAAGTACCCAAGTCCCACCATGAACGCCGATACAACGAGGTACCCCGCCTCGTAGACCGAACCCAACAACGACACCCGATAGGGTGTGCCATAGGCTTGAGAAAGCCAATGGCTTCGCCCCCAATACCCCCACACACTCCCTGGGATGTAACGCGGCAAGAAAGACAATGTGTATCCACGCACAGCATCCACAATCTGGAGGGGGACACCAAGTTGACGCATGATAAATGTCCAGACAGCTATCTGCAGGCCATAGGCGGCTAGGGCACATAGCATCCCATAAAACAAGTATGGCAGTTGCACGGCCAAACCTGCACTTAGCGTGCCCCAGGCCTGTACAGCCAGCCAGATCTGGTAGAAAAACAGCCCCAGTCCCAGACTGATGCCAACCATAAACAAACGTCGTCGCCAACTTTCGCTCATGGTGACCTCAGGCCATCGGCTTGTACAGTATCCAGTTGAAGTTGGGCAGCAACGGCAGGAGAAAGCGCCAAAGCCACGCCGGGATTGCTGTGACGATGGGAGAGAGCCAGGGGGCATCCACCTGCTTCAGGGCATTCAAGGTCACGTCTTCGATCGCGAATTGGCGCAACAACTTCCGAAGCCCCCACAAATGCCGAGATCGCTCGTAATAGCGATCCCCCTTTCCCGTCAACCGCAGGTAACGATCGGCCCATCGTTCAGGCAGCCAGTGCAGGAAAGGCAAATAGTAATGTGGCTCGATGGGGAAGAGCCAGTTCGGACCGCTGAAGAACACGACCCCCCCAGGACGCAACACGCGGTAGATTTCCTCGAACAGGCGCACATCATCCGGGACATGCTCGTACACCTGAGCGCACAGGACAAGATCGATGCTTTGATCTGGAAAAGGCATGGACATGGCATCCCCGCGGAGAAGGCTCACCCTTTCCCGTACAAAAGGCGGGGCCAGGTGAAGAGCAATGTTATCATAGTCCATTCCGATCATTTGGTCGCAGAGAGAAGCCAGCTGAGAGGTGATGAGACCGGATGAACAGCCGATATCCAGACAGACAGCCGGTTCAAAGCGGGCAGCGGTGTTCGACTCTGCCAGCAGTTGGCGAATTTTTCGAGCCTTCTTGGCTCTGTCGGCCATATTGTGAATCCGGGGATGGAGAAGCGAGAAGTTCTCTTGATACCCTCGTTTTCTGCCGGTCCACTCCATCGTCTTGCGCATGCGCGATTCCTCACTCGATATCGGATCCAGATTTCTGCTCAGGTTTACGGGCCACAACAACATAACCCAGGGGAAAGTAGCGATCCGTGCCCAGCCAGCGATCCAGGCCCATGCAGAAGATGGTGACGAGCCATCTGTTCACATGCCAAACCAGCTGTCGAACACCTGGGATTGTCCCGCTCGCAGACAACAGCAGGAAGGATAGCTGGTGTCCCAGAAACGAAAAAAGTCCGCCCCGCGTATTCCAATCCACAAGCTCAAATCCCTCGGCCTGCAACAGATGCCGGATGCCGTGAACAGTGTACCGGTAGTAATCGTGGGGCAGATCGTGCAAGCGACTCAGGTGCGGAACAGACAGCACCAGATAGCCGCCCGGCTTCAAGACCCGGTACATCGCCGCAATCGCCTTCCCCGGGCGGGGTAAATGCTCCAGAACTTCCAGGCAGAGCAGAGAATCGTAGCTCTGATCCGAGATCATCGCCAGCTCCTCAGCGTCGCCCATGATGACAGCACCGCCACTCTGGGGAGCCCGATCCAATCCATGATGGCTTTCCGCCACTTGCGCGATCTCGGCCCGGTACGGCATGGCGCCACAGCCGACATCAAGAACCCGACCATGCAGATAGCGCAGGATGAAAGGGCGAACGGCCTGGTATTGCCCCCAAAACGCCGGAGACATTGGCCGACGAGAGCGAGCGCTTGGTCGGGACGCCAGAAGATCCTGCCATCGTTGTTGCAACATCGCTCATCCTTCACAACCTGGTTGAGTTCGGGTTGTATGCCCCGGAGCGCCCAAGCTATCCGAGAAAATTGTCCAAGACCGATTGATAGGTCTGGAGCAGTTGGCGGGCAATACGGGCCTCGCTGTACCGAGCTTCGGCGCGGCTACGGGCGGACTGAGCCAGTTTGCGCCACTTAGCAGGATTGGCCAGCAACCCCTCAATAGCTGAAGCCAAGGCTTGAGGATCGCTTGCCGCAACCAAGCGCCCCACCTGTTCGTCGATCACGTCGGGAATACCGCCCACCTCGGTGGCGACGACCGGCAAACCACTAGCCAATGCCTCTAACAGCACCACCCCCTGCCCTTCCTCCACAGAAGGCAAAACAAGGAGACGGGCTCGCTGCATCCAATCACGGACGATCTCGGACGCGCCCCACCCGAGGAAAACCACTTTGTCCGCCACACCGTTCCGAAGGGCTTGGGCATGGAGGAAGGGCCGCTCCGGCCCGTCACCGATAACTACCAGCCGATACTCAGGATGTGCTTCCAAGACGGTCGGTAGTGCATCCAACAGATGGGCAAGGCCTTTTCGTTCGATCAGCGAGCCCACAAAAAGCAAAACCGGCTCGCGTTCGGAGGAGGCAGGTTGGAACAGCTCCACCTGAACGCTGTTCGAAATTACCCGAATTTTGTCCTTGGGAATGCCCAGTGCAGCTGTGGCCTCGGCCAGATCCTGGCTAACCGCGATGACCTGCTCGACCCCGTTCAGCGCCCAGCGCGAGAACCATCGACCGCCTGGCAGATGGGGAACTTGGTAGATATCGCTGCCGTGCACAGTGGCCACAACTGGGCGACCGTGACCAACTTTGGCCAGCTGAGCTGCGGCTGCCGACAGGGTGAACTGAGCATGGATCAGGTCACATTGAGCGGCCACCTGGGCGATGGTCAAGGCATGTCTGCCGAAGAAGGCGAGCAGCTGCACCTTGGCCAATGGATATTTCCGGAACGTGACAGGAAGGCCACCGCCGTCTCGACGCAGGAGCTCCGCTCGCACCGGCCACCAGTACGGAGGGCGAACGATCTCGATCCCATCCCAGGTTTCCCGGCGCTTTGCTCCCGAAGAGTGCATGGCAACCACATACACCCCAACACCTTGCCGAGCCAGCAGCCTGGCAGTCCGCCAGACGAACACTCCCTCCCCGTCACCCTGCCAGCGTGGGAACACCGTGGTTGCGAGACAGACGTTCATTGGCTTTGCGGCCCAGGTTTGCGCAGGACAGCCAGGGAGCCGTCGCGAAAGGGAACCTCGCTCACGAACTGAAAACCGGGCAGATAGGTCTGCAGCTCTTCTTTGGACCAGAAGCGCACGTAAAACAGGTGGCGTCCGCTGACAGGCATCACCGGCGCGATAACCAGCAGCCCGCCAGGAACCAAGGCGGCGTCCAAGGAACGAAGCGCTCGTTCGAGTTTCTCCTCAGTGACGATATGCTCGATGACATCGATCATGATGACCAGATCGAAGGCGCCAGGAAGGGGATCCTGGGTCACGTCCGCCCGGAGAAAGTCGAAGCCAGGGTGCTGCTGCTGCAGAAGCGGAAAGAAACGGTCGGTGATGTCCACGCCCAGATAGCGTCGCACACCCCAATTCCAGAGGAGGGCTGTGTAGAACCCTGAGCCGGGCCCAATCTCCAGCACTCGGCTCTGAGAGAAATCACCCCGGTGGACTTGCCGTAGCACGTTCTCAAAAACCTCTGCCGCCTGGGCATACTGGGAGGCGTTCCTCTCTTCGGACAATCCTTCGTCCCCTACAGCGCGCAGGGACGCGCCGTAGCGGGCGAATCGGTCGTCCCAATAGCGCATGGCATCGTAATCGCCCTCTGTGCGGTAACGCCGGGGCTCGATGGAGAGTTTGTACACCAAACGTTTGAGAGTCCCCACAGGATCGCAGAGTAGTTTGACGAGGAATTTTCGATATATGGAGATCACCCGGGCTTCCTCAGAAGGAACTGTGCATGCCAGGTGAGAAACTCGCCCAGCAGCGGCCAGCGAACTGCGCTCACTGGCAGATAGCGGGTTGACTGGTCCCATAGAGCCAGATTGCTCTTCTCGATGAGACGGCGAGCCTTGCGGATTGTCATGCGGTAAAGCCCCCAACCGTAGTAGATTTCGGAGAACGATCCCGGGGTTTCGGGCATCTTGTACAGCCGAGCCACCCACTCGGGAACGTGGGAGCGTCCATTGCTCAAGCGCAATGCCCATTTTTCGCCGAGATAGTGCCATGGGGAGAACTCGTGGCCGCCAAGGGGGCTGTAGTATGGAGGGAAACTCAGATAGCAGAACCCACCACCCCGAAGCACTCGTTCAATCTCGCGCAGTAGCCTCAAGGGATCGGCCACATGTTCGATCAGGCTGGCACAGAAAACAATATCGATAGAACCATCCCGGAGCGGCAGTCGGAGGGCGTCACCGATTAGAGGTAGGCCTGCAACCTGCGACGGCATCATCAGATCCAGGCTGATGACGTCGGCGCCGTGCTGGGCCAGGTACTGGCTGTAGCCACCGATGCCGCTGCCCAGATCGAGGACGCGACGCCCTGTCAGCTCGACGCCGAACCGCTCCAGATAGTCCACCAAGAGTTGTGCCTGGAACGACTGGAACTCTCGATAATCGTTCTCAGAACGATGCCGTTTCCGGGCCAGCCGCCAGAGTTGGAGCAAATTCCGAAAATAAGCCATGGATCAGCTTCCACGCCCTGGCCGCGCCGATGGCTGGCCCTGGCTCTGCAGACTTTCTAGCTCACCACCCAGAGATTGAGAGCCATCACCCAGAAATTGAAAGATGTACACCTCATCCTGCTGGTAAACCAGACGGAATGCAGGGGATTCTTGTAGTGAGCTCGGCGAAATGATGCCCCCCCGCTGCCCAAGGTAGACATGAGTGATCCCCTCTCGGGCGAGCAATTGCAGCCCCGAAGGCGACGTAAGTTCGCTGCTGACCCGATGGAACGTCACCAGCTGCTCCCCAAAGTCGGGTCGATCCGCCCGTTCAATGGAGTAGGTCATGGGCGCGGTGATGGCACGCCGCCGAGCCAACGCAGGTATCCAGAAACCTGCATCCCCCCCAATAACGTAGTTGCTGCTTCCGAAATCAAACGTCACGGTGTTCACGAAAAAATAGGCATCCTGGGGTGTGTTTTCCTGGATCCACTCCATGGCCACCGCATCGCTCGGCTCCACAAAGATGCTGTTCGGATCGAGCACATGAACCAGGGCATTGGCGCCGATCACCAGAAGGATCAAAGCCCCCAGAAGGCCCGCCGCAGATGCCTGTGTCCATCGCGATAGGAATCTGTCCATCCAGGCGACAAAATAGCCGACCCCGATGGCCACGGGCAACCAGAAAGCGGCGACCACTGTGCCACGATCCAGAGCCAAACCAGCAATGCGGGGATCGGCCACAAGATACACCAACCCCACCCACAAGGAGAGAAAGAGAACACGGAGGTTCCTCCGGTAAAGCCCCCACACCAAGCCCAACAGAGCGCACAGCAACAAGATGCCGTTGGTGGGATAGGTCAACACCTTTGGCCCCCACAGGGCGATGCGAAAATCCACCGGAACACGTGGGCCAATGTCTACGGGGTATCCTTGCTGGCGGCTGCGCCAGACGTGGACAAGCCAAGGCGTGACCGCCACCACCCCGAGTCCACCTCCCAAGACCAATCGGGACCCAATCTGCCCAGGGGAAAGCTTCCGGACGAACCGCCCGCTGTTCAACGCCACGATCAGCAACACGCCAAGCATGCCGGCCAAGAAGATGCGGATGTGGGTCATGGATAGACCGGCCGCCAACAGGGCTACGTAGGGCAGGTGCTTGGGGGCCAATCGAGATTTCCCCCACTGCCAGGCCATAAACCAGAGTACAGGCAGAAGGACCATGCCCGTCAGCTGCGTCTTCCGTCCCCAGTTGATATAGTATGCGGGAAACACCGCCAGAATGGCCACGACCGCTGCGGCCGCAAGCATGGAGATTCGGGCAGAGCGCTCCGTGGAATGGAAGAAAGATCCCATCCAGAAGGCTGTGGTCAAAGCAGCAACAGGCTTGAGGATCTGCCCCAACAGAAGCACCACGTAGACCGGCGAAACACCGGACAACCAAGCGATCACTGCGGCGACCACATGGAACCCGAAATGATAGGAGAAGCTGGCCACTGCCGTCAATGGCAAGAGATCGTCTGGAATTCCCCCCCGGGCTAAAATCTCTTCAGTGAAAAACGTGTGATGAAAACCATCACTACCAGGAGCGGCCACGAGATCGCGTACAACCCATAGATTGGCAGCCGTGGACAAGGCCAGGATCCCCCAGAAAAAAAGCCCAAAATACCCGAGACGGAACCGTTGATCCGCTGAGATACGGGGCCGGCCTCGTCTCCAAACCACGAAAGCAAACAGCCAACCGAGCACAGCAACACTCAGCACAGCTTCCCGCCCCATCTGAAAACGGAACAGGTGCAGCCAGATGAACAAGACAGGCCAGAACACCAGCGCAAAGGCCACGGAGAGCGCCACTCTGCTCAGAACCAACCCCGGCAGGGCGGCATCTCGACGGTAAGCCACTGCAAGCAGTGCACCCGGGCCTAAAAACAACAACAGGCTATAGGCAACGGCAACCCAATCACGTAGGGACAAAATATGCAGCATACGAGGCGAACTCACTCTGTGGATCCCCCCTCACGCCTGGCGCTGGAGAAGCTCATCCGCCAGGGCCATGAGAGGCGATGAGGTGGCGTGGACGCCCAGGGCCTCCTCCAGGGAGCGGACGCCGGCCTGGTGCAGGGAAACCAGCTCCTGCTCCGCGAAGGGACGGGAGCCTGCCTCCTCCAGCAGGGCCATGATGGCTGGCAGCCCCGCCGGGGTGACGGCCTCTTGGAGCAGGCGTTGGAGCCGCTCACCCACTCGGGGGTGGGCCAGGGCGTGGAGGAGGGGCAGGCTCTTCTTCTCCCGCAGAATGTCGTTCCCCACCGGCTTCCCCGTCACTCCGGGATCGCCCCAGATCCCGAGGATGTCATCCCGGATCTGGAAAGCCAGGCCGATGGACTCCCCGAAACGAGCCAGCCCCTCCACCTGATCCGCCCGACCGCCCCCCAGCAGCCCTCCCAAAGCCAGGCTGGCCGCGATGAGGGAAGCCGTCTTCCCCCGGATCATGCGCATGTATTCCGAGACCGTCACCCGCTCCTGCTGCTCAAAGCGCATATCCAGGTACTGCCCCTCCGTGAGGGCCTGGCAGGCCTGGTTGAACCGAGCCACAGCCTGCAGCACCACCCCGTCCGGCACCCCTCGCTCCGCCAACTGCAACAGAGCCGCATAGGCCAGAGCAAACATCCCATCCCCCACGTTGATGGCCTGGGCCGCCCCCCACAGCCGCCAGACCGTGGGCCGGTGACGGCGCGTCTCGTCGCCATCCTGCAGGTCGTCGTGGATCAGAGAGAAATTGTGGAGCAGCTCCACCCCAGCCGCCGCCGGCAGGGCTTTGGACGGATCCCCGCCCACCGCTTCGCAGGCCATGAGGCAGAAAAGGGGACGAACCCGCTTGCCAGCCGGAAAGTCCCCCGGGCGGAAGGTCTGGTCCACCCAGCCCAGGTGGTAGGCCATCATCTGATAGAGGGGCGCCACCTGGGGATCCTCCCAGGACAGCAGGGCGCGCATCTCCGCCTCCACCTGAGGCAGCCAGCGCTGGGCAAATGTATGGAAACCGTTCTGTTGCATGATGGTCGTCTCCCAAGGCGAACGGGCTATCGTTTGGCAGGTTGGCGGCGGTGACCGTCCAGGGGGCTGGCGCCACAGGTCGGCCAGTCAACGCACAGACACCAACCGCCCCGGCTCCCGCAGGGCGTGGATGTCCCGAGCCCCGGCGCAGAACATGGCGATGCGCAGCTCCTCCTGAAGGTACTCCATCTCGTCCACCACCGCCTCGGTGGACTCCACCGCGCGCTTCAGGAAGGGCGAGGCCAGGCCCACCAGATCCGCGCCCAGGGCCAGGCATTTGGCCACGTCCTGGCCGCTGCGGATGCCCCCGCTGGCGAAGACCCGCACCTCCGGCTGGCCCATCTCATCTCGGGCCCGCAGCGCCGCCACCAGGCTCTCCGCGGTGGGGATTCCCCAGTCAGCGAAGGCCTGGGCCAATCGCCGCAGGCGGGGCGTGTCGGCCCGGTGCATCTCCACCTGGCTCCAGGAGGTGCCTCCGGCCCCGGCCACGTCGATGCCTTGCACCCCGGCGTTGATGAGCATCCGAGCCACCCGGCCGCTGATGCCCCATCCCACCTCTTTGACGATGACCGGCACGTCCAGCCCATGGCAGACCGCCTCGATCTTGCGCAGCAGATCGGCCCAGTTCCGGTCCCCCTCGGGCTGAAGCACCTCCTGCAGGGGGTTCACGTGCAAGATCAGGGCGTCCGCCTGGACCATCTCCACGGCTCGGCGACATTCGTCCACCCCGTAGCCGTAATTGAGCTGCACCGCACCCAGGTTGGCGAAAAGGAGCAGGGTGGGGGCCACATCCCGCACCCGGAAGGTGGCCGCGGTCTGGGGCGACTCCAGGGCTGTGCGCTGGCTGCCCATGCCCATGGCCAGGCCACAGGCCTCCGCAGCTTGGGCCAACACCCGGTTGATGTCCCGGGCCTTGTCCGTCCCTCCGGTCATGGAGCTGACCAGGATGGGCGCGGCCAGGGTCTTGCCGAAGAGCTCGATCCGGGTGTCCACCTGGGCCAGATCCAGCTCGGGCAGGGCCTGGTGAACGAAACGATAGCCCTCCAGCCCGGTGGTCAGGTGGGGGAAACGGACGTCCTCCTCCAGGTTGATGCGGATGTGGTCGGCCTTGCGGCTCTCGTGGGTCATAGTTTCCACCACCTTGACATGGACGGCCAGTCGGCTCCACGGCCCAGGGGCCCAGGCCACGCGCCGATAAAAGGTCCGGAAGGGGCGCCAGGAAGACGCCTGGCAGAGCGGGACCGAGCTAAGTATACACAAACTCCCACACCTGGCAGAATTCCCGGGCCAGCCGAGTCTGGCCGGGAATCGATTCGCCCCGCTCGCGGCCGTAACTTTTCCGGCCATGTCGTGTTTCATGGATCGGAGTCCCGGAAGTTCAGCAGGTTTGACAGCTTCCTGACCAGTCGATACAATGATGGACGCTTTGACGCCGTCCGGTGGCGCCGGGGAAGGACCCGCCCGTTCACCTGCCCGCCCCCCCGGAACGGCGTCCATAGGGACGGGTTTCGCCAGGACAACGC
>Ga0256841_1002975_pt1 | contig 12981 bp, 11 predicted proteins | sample 356308metaG_FD_185971 | JGI IMG/M metagenome (GOLD analysis project Ga0256841, IMG submission 185971) | Hydrothermal vent microbial communities from Mid Atlantic Ridge, Atlantic Ocean - 356-308 | ecosystem: Environmental > Aquatic > Marine > Hydrothermal vents | place: Atlantic Ocean: Mid...
ATCATTTCGCTCATCCCGTCGTTGCACTGATTGCGGTGGATGACTGCTGTTATGTCCCCATCGGTTCCCTGTAACTTAACGGCATAAGAGACAGGTGCCATACCCGCAGCTGTGTCCTCCCACGCCTTTGTGAAGTTCTGGTTGTCTTCTCCCATCATGTCATAACTGGCGCTTTGCCCGTCAAATACCAACCCCCAGAAAGGTTCGGTCCCACCGCATTCCAGTGATGAAGGAATATTGCGGCTATCTTGACCCGGCTGGCGGGTCAGATAGCGCATTGAAACCCAACCACTACCTTCGGGAAGGCCAACCAGGCCCCAACGCTCGTCATTGCTAACGTCGACGATTTCGATATCGCGCTGGTTCGGGGCAAGGGTGTTGATAATCTGGGTTGACGCCGACCGACCTTCGCGGACATTCAGAACATCATTGGCAGCTACGCCAGTCACGTCATAAAGTGCAGGGTAATCACCCCAACCGGCAAGGGCTGCATCGGCGTAAATAATCGAGAGAGCCAGAATGGCGAGATACTTAAGCATATTAACTATTTTCCTGCTGTCCAGCTGATCGAGACATGCCTGCGTGTATAAAACTCGCCCATTAATCCGATCATCATCAGGACGACCGCAAGGATCAACGGGTAACTATAATTGGTATAATGTGGATTGTAGTTCAGGAATGTATATCCGCGCGCCTGATCAATAGCATGGAATAGCGGATTCCAGTCAAACATCGAGCGGCGGTTGGCGGGCAATGTGTTTGCAAGGAACATTTTTCCTGACGCAATCATATTGGCGCGAGCATAGATCGTTGAAGCAATGCCAACAAATGTGGGGAACCACGGTTTTACTGCCAAGAATACCATGCCAATGGCCACACCGGAAAACCAGGCGACCAATAACATGCCAAATGCAGCGATGGGTTGCTGGATTTCAATCGGTGTAAATGCAACATGATAAACAAATAATACCACCGACAGGGACAAAACCTGAATATACAATGCGCTAATGGCTGCCGCCGAGATGGCAATCAGAGTATTCATCGGCGCGTGTTTCATCATCGGCGCAGCTGGCCCTTCCGATCCAACAACAGCACTTAATGCCTTGGTGTGGGTCATGAACAGAAAGATGCCCGACATGATATAAAGCAGAAAGTCACCGCGCACCGCCGCGCCGCGCAATCCCAAAATGGAAAACATAACGTAAAAGGCCATCACAAAAATGACGGTTTGCAAGATATTGGTAATCAGTGCAAATATTGCGTTTCCGTGGCTTTGCCGGACCCTGCGAACGGTTGCGTGATAGATCAGTTCCAGTAATCTGGCACCGGCAATTACACCGTTTGTTCTGGTTTGCTGCTGAAACATCTCTGTAAATTATCCGTTTGTGGCTGCCTTGGTATCTTTTTAGCAAGGAATTCTTGCCGTTCCTTTACCTGACGATCATAAAAGGGTGGAAACGAATTGACAACAACTGTGCCCGAATTGAATTGGACGAGGAGAATGGACTTGGATTTTGACAAAATGAGCGCGGTTTTCCGGCGTCTTGCATTGGAGGCGGGCGATAAAATTATGGAAATTTATAGCCATGACGATTTTCAGATAAAGACCAAATCAGACGATAGCCCCGTAACTGTAGCAGACGAAGCTGCGGATGCGATCATTTCAGCAGGATTACGGGCGGCGTTTCCCGATGTGGTGCTGGTGACCGAAGAGCAAGCTGAATCGCATAGTGCCAAAGCTGACAGTTTCATCATCGTCGACCCGCTGGATGGCACTAAGGAATTCATCAAGCGACGGGGCGATTTCACCGTGAACATTGCCTATGTCGAAAATGGCGTTCCCATTCGTGGTGTGGTTTATGCCCCCGCCCGCGACCGTTTGTTTTATACCGACGCTAACGGGAAATCGGTTGAGGAAACTGGCGAATTTGCCAAAGATTCAACCGGGCCGGTGTCTCCCATTTTGGTTTCAACGCCTGATAATGATGCATTGATGATTGTGGCCTCGAAATCGCACCGGGATCAGGCAACCGATGACTATATCAGCAAGTATTGTGTCAAGGATTCCAAAAGTGCGGGGTCATCTTTGAAATTCTGTCTGGTGGCAACAGGCGAGGCGGATATCTATCCGCGGGTTGGTCGCACGATGGAATGGGATACGGCAGCAGGTCACGCTGTTTTGTCCGGCGCCGGTGGCCATGTTGTGCGGTTTGATGATCATACTCCGCTGCTATACGGCAAAGCGGACTATGCGAATCCGTTCTTCATTGCCTATGCTCCGGGGGTAAATCTGAAAGACGCGGGATAAGTTCGGGAAAAACCGAACCGTTCATGACGCTAAATTTTAGCAAGATGCGCAGGCCGCAACTGTGGGTGGATCAGGCCAAGGTGTGAGTGTATTCGGCTGATTTTCCCCCTGAATAATTATCTGTACACAAAGTATTCTTGGTAAATTAACGGTTTGGGCGTTAACAAAAACAATGCTATCTCTTATCTTAGAGATCGAAAATGACGAGTTGATGAATGAAACGCAAAGTTACGAAAGCTATTTTTCCGGTTGCGGGTTTGGGGACGCGGTTTTTACCCGCGACCAAGTCGGTGCCAAAAGAGATCATGACGCTGGTGGACCGACCGCTGATCCAATACGCGATTGACGAGGCGCGGGCCGCAGGAATCAAAGAGTTCATTTTTGTAACTTCGCGCGGCAAGGGCGCGCTTGAGGACTATTTTGATATCGCCCCGACACTCGAAGCCAGCCTGCGCAAATCGGGCAAGACCGAGTTGTTGGAGATTTTGCGCAACACGAACATGGAAAGCGGTGCGATTGCGTATATTCGCCAGCACAAGGCGTTGGGGCTGGGCCATGCGGTCTGGTGTGCGCGGCGTCTGATCTCGAATGAGCCGTTTGCCGTTATCTTGACGGATGATGTGATCGCTGCAGAAAAACCCTGTTTGCAGCAAATGATTGAAGCACATGAAGAAACGGGCGGGTGCATGGTGGCGGCGATGGAAGTGCCGCACGAAAAGGCATCTTCCTATGGTGTGCTGGATATCAAAGAGGATAATGGTGCGATGGTGTCGGTCAAAGGCATGGTCGAAAAACCTGAAACCGGTACGGCCCCGTCCAATTTGGCGGTGATCGGACGTTACATTCTGACACCGCATGTTTTGCGAAATCTGAACAAAATCAAACAAGGCGCAGGTGGTGAAGTCCAGTTAACTGATGCGATTGCCAAGGAAATTGACCAAGGTCGCGATGTTTATGGATTCCGTTTTCGTGGTCAGCGGTTTGATTGCGGATCCAAGGCCGGTTTCCTGCAGGCAACTGTGGCCTTTGGTTTGGCGCGCGAAGAACTGCGCGAAGAATTTTCGCAGTATCTGAATGAAATGATGTCGCTGCAAAATGCGGCACAGTAAATTACTAGGCGGTGTAATTTGGTGCATGTATTGGTCACTGGCGGGGCGGGCTATATCGGGTCGCACGCCTGCAAGGCGCTAAAGGCAGCCGGTTATGTGCCGGTGACGTTCGACAATCTGGTGACTGGATGGGCCGATGCTGTAAAATTCGGCCCTTTCGAGCAAGGCGATCTGCTGGACCGCGCCGCTTTGGATCAGGTTTTTGCAAAATACCAACCCGTTGCCGTGATGCATTTTGCCGCCCTTTCACTGGTGGGTGAAAGCATGGAACTGCCAGGCAAATACTGGCGTAACAATGTAATGGGGTCATTGAACCTGATCGAGGCAGCGGCAGCTGCGGGGTGCCAGAATTTTGTGTTCTCCTCGACTTGCGCGACCTATGGCGATCAGGACAATGTTGTATTGGACGAGAACTGCGTTCAAAAACCGATCAATTCTTATGGCGCCTCCAAACGGGCGATCGAGGATATTCTAACGAATTTTGGCGAAAGCGACGGGATCAACCATGTGATCTTTCGCTATTTCAACGTGGCCGGTGCCGATCCGGATGCCGAGGTTGGGGAATTCCACCGCCCCGAAACCCATCTGATCCCGCTGGTGCTGGATGCAATCGACGGCAAACGCGATGCACTGACGATTTACGGCACGGATTATGACACGCCCGATGGCACCTGTATCCGCGATTATGTGCATGTCTGCGATTTGGTGGATGCGCATGTTCTGGGGCTGGAATGGTTGCTTGCTGGTAAGGGTAGCCGCGTTTTCAATCTGGGCACCGGCACCGGCTTTTCGGTGCGCGAGGTGGTGGATGGTTGTGGGGCTGTGACCAATCGCAAGGTGCCCTTGAACGAGGGACCGCGCCGCGCAGGAGATGCCGCCAAGCTGGTTTCGGGCAGCGAACGGGCTGTGCAAGAACTGGGATGGAAGCCGACACGCTCGACTATGGAAACGATGGTGCGGGACGCGTGGCGCTGGCACCAGAACGGGCATTACGACCAATGAGATTTGCGCTAGGGTAATCTGTGAGCAAGGAAGGCAGATGCCGATGGGGAATCTATGGACAGCCTACAAGATGCGCGTGAAACGGCGCCGCCTGCTATTTCGTGCCCTGCGAAAACGCCAACAGCTGAATCGCGTAGTGAACCGGACGAGGCAGATTGCACCGGATACGATCCTTGCTTTCTCCACAGTTCGGAACGAAGCGATCCGTCTGCCGTATTTTCTGGACTATTATCGCGAACTGGGCGTGAAGCATTTTTTGTTTGTCGACAATGCCAGCGATGACGGCACTTGCGAATATTTGGCAGAGCAGCCGGATGTGTCGCTTTGGTCAACCAGCCACAGTTACAAGCTGTCGCGTTTCGGGGTGGACTGGCTGACGTGGCTGCAAATCAGATACGGGCACGGGCATTGGTGTCTGACGGTGGATGCCGACGAAATCCTGCTGTATCCCTATTGCAACAATCGACCATTGACGGCACTGACAGATTGGCTGGACAGTCAGTCAATCCCGTCATTCGGGGCGCTGATGCTGGATATGTATCCCAAGGGGCCGCTGGATGCGCAGACCTATAAGGCCGGACAAAATCCATTTGAAATTCTACGTTGGTTTGATGCGGGAAACTATCGTTGCCAGCTGCAGGAAACCCTGCAAAACCAATGGATTCAGGGCGGAGTTCGGGAACGCGTGTTCTTTCGAGACCAGCCAGCGCGCGCGCCCACGTTGAACAAAATACCGCTGGTGAAGTGGAACCGCCGCTTTGCGTATGTCAGTTCGACCCATTCTTTGCTGCCGCGCCGATTGAATCGCGCCTTTGATTTTGAGGGAACGGACCGGTCGCAAGGCGTTTTGCTACACAGCAAATTTCTGCACATGGTGGCCGACAAATCTCGCGAGGAAAAGCAGCGACAAGAGCATTTTGCCAACAGCCACCTGTATGATGCATACTATGACAGCCTGAGCCAAAATCCGGTTTTGTGGTGCCCGCAGTCGGTCGAGTACAAAGACTGGCAACAACTGGAATCCTTAAGATTGTTGTCCAAGGGGCATTGGGAATAATACGAAGGTGTTGCCAATCAGGCGTAGTAGGCAGTTCTCGTTAGAGAAAGTGAAGGTGAACTATTTACGCAGAGGCAACCCGTCGCTATTTCTGGGAAAACCGCAATAGGATACCGGATACTGCATCAAGGACAAGGAAAGAAGACCTTTGGGTTTCGGATCCTTCAATGCCGCGTTAAATCCGGTGTGGTATCAGGACTTCAGGGGGGATGACCCTTATCGCAAGGAATAGTTGGTAGGTTGAGTATTCTCGGATCATATAGAAGGCGACTGGAAAGACAGCGCTTGCGGGTTCGCGCGTTTCGAAAACGTCGAGAACTGATACCCGTTTCCAACCGGACCAAAGTAATCCAGCCCGATGATATCGTTATTTTTTCGACCATGCGAAACGAGCGCATTCGATTGCCGTATTTCCTGCAGTATTATCGGGAACTGGGTGTGAATCATTTTGCCGTTGTTGACAATGATAGTGATGATGGCTCGCGTGAATATATGGTTGAACAGCCGGATGTTTCGCTGTGGAGCACTTCCCATAGCTATAAAACAGCACGCTTCGGGGCGGATTGGTTGAACTGGTTGCAATCGAAATACGGCCACGATCATTGGACATTGACGGTGGATGTCGACGAGTTCCTGGTTTTTCCGTTTGATGACACCCGGCCATTACGGGCTCTTACGGATTGGTTGGATGCGTCTTCTATTCCGTCCTTTAGCGCGATGCTGTTGGATATGTATCCAAAGGGCCGGATTGACGCGACCCCGTATCACGAAGGGCAAGATCCTTTCGAGATTGCGGCATGGTTTGACAGCGGAAACTATACAATCTCTAAAAACAAACGTTATGCCAACCTCTGGATACAGGGCGGGCCGCGGGCGCGAACTTTTTTTACCAACAGGCCCGAGCGCGCACCGGCAATGAACAAGATCCCGTTGGTAAAATGGAAGCGGCATTATGCCTACGTCAGTTCAACCCATATGTTGCTTCCGCGCAGCCTGAACAAGGTTTACGAGGAATGGGGTGGTGAAAAGGCCTCGGGCTGTTTGTTACACGCCAAGTTTCTGGACACTTTTAGCGCCAAAGCCAAAGAAGAGCTGGAGCGTGGGCAGCATTATGCCAACAGTCATGAATACAAGGCCTATCATGCGGCAATGCGGGATGATCCCGACCTGTGGTGCAAGTGGAGTGAAAAATACATCAACTGGCGGCAGCTTGAAATTCTGGGTCTGATGTCCAAGGGGAATTGGGCGTGAACGGGGCGGGCACAGTCGGTGTTGTCATGTTGGTGCACGAGGCGCTGGATCGTGCCGCACAAGTGGCGCGACACTGGGCTGAACACGGGTGCTCCGTTGTGGTTCATGTGGATCTTCGGGTTAATACGACAAATTTCAACGAGTTTGTAAATGGGCTGGCCGACTTGCCCGGTCTGGTTTTCTCCAAACGGCATCGGTGTGAATGGGGGACGTGGTCGCTGGTTCAGGCGTCGCAAACGGCTTCAGAACTGATGCTGGAAACGTTCCCGGATGTGCGCCATGTTTATCTGGCTTCGGGGTCTTGCTTGCCTGTGCGCCCGGTGTCTGAATTGGTGGGATATCTGGGCGAGCGCCCACGCACAGATTTTATTGAGTCAACGACAACGCAAGATGTTCCATGGACCACTGGCGGGTTGGATTCAGAACGTTTCACCTTGAGGTTCCCGTTTTCGTGGAAGCGTCGGCGGCGGTTGTTTGATGGATATGTCCGTTTGCAGCGCAGGCTGGGATACAAGCGTGCGATCCCTATGGGGTTGGTGCCGCATCTGGGGTCACAATGGTGGTGCCTGACCCGCCAAACCCTGTCCGCAATTCTGGGCGAGCCAAACCGGAAAACCTATGACCGATATTTCAAGCGGGTCTGGATTCCGGATGAATCCTATTACCAAACACTGGTCCGCCTGTATTCGACAAATATCGAAAGCCGCTCACTTACCCTTTCAAAATTTGACTATCAGGGCAAACCGCATACGTTTTATAACGATCATTTGCAGTTGTTACGCCGCTCGGACTGTTTTGTTGCGCGTAAAATCTGGCCCCATGCCGACCGTTTGTATCAGGCGTTCTTGTCCGATGAACCGGGCAATATTAAACACGCCGAGCCAAACCCCGGCAAGATTGATCGCGTATTTGCCAATGCTGTCGAACGGCGAACGCGCGGGCGGGCGGGTTTATATATGCAAAGCCGTTTTCCGGTCGAAGGCCGCGAAAACGGAGTGACCCCATCTCAATATTCGGTATTTCAGGGTTTTGCAGACCTGTTCGAAGATTTTGTTCCCTGGCTGGAAAGAACGACAGGGGCAACGGTGCATGGCCATTTGTTCTCTCCTGAAAAAGCCGAGTTTGCCGGTGGGGAAGCGATCTATAGCGGTTGTCTTTCCGAGTCTGCCACTATGCGGGATTATAATCCAAGAGCATTTTTGACCAACCTGATTTGGGATGCGCGCGGGAAACATCAATGCTTTCAGTTTGGCCCGCAGGACACGCAAGGACTGAACTGGTTCATAGCAAAAGATCCGAATGCGAACATCTCGGTGATTTCGGGTGCCTGGGTTGTCCCTTTATTCCACTCAAACCTGAATTTTGCAGATATCAGAAAAGAAACTGCACGGCTGCAAAAGATTGAAAGCGCCCATATGAAGGTGTTGCGTTCGCCTTTCGTCAAGGCGCGGGTCCGCATTATGACGATGGCCCAATTCATAGAGTCACCGATGGAGCCATTGCAGGCTATCATTGATACGATTGGTGCGCGGAAAATGCATGCTCTATCGGAAGTTCCGAAAATGGTTGACCTGACCGGATTTGGCAAATTTTTGCAGAACTTGAAAAATCAGGGTATGCATCCGCATTTGATGGGGGATTTTCCGGTTGGTGACCATGGCGCTCCGGTTCCGCCAAAACCCCGCAAACCGTATCTGGTAAGGAAATAAATCTCACATGTCCGACAAATTCGACTACTTCGTGATGCTTGCAGAAAAGCGGACCGGTTCTAATTTCTTGTGTTCCAACCTGAACCAGTTCAGCGGGATCACGGCGCACGGTGAGGCATTTAACCCATACTTCATAGGTGATACAGGCCGCGAAAAGTTACACGGCATGACGCTGGAGATGCGGGAAAAGGATCCGGTTGGATTGCTGGACCGGATGAAGGCGGACCCGAATAACCTGGTTGGGTTCCGGTTCTTTTCAACCCACGATCCAAGGGCATTGGCGCATTTCCTGCCGGATGAAAGATGCGGCAAAATAATTCTGACACGCAACCCGCTGGAAAGCTATGTGTCCGAGCTGATTGCGTGGTCAACCAACCAATGGAAACTGGGTCGAGGCGATAAGCGCGAAACAGCGCGTGTGACGTTCAAGTTGGATGAATTCCGCCAGCATGTAGCCGAGTATCAGGCATTTCAGGTGAAAATCCTGCATGAATTGCAATGCAGCGGCCAGACGGCGTTTTACCTGTCTTACGAGGATGTGCAGGATGTTGATGTGCTGAATGGTCTGGCCCAGTTTTTAGGGGTTGATAGCCGGATCGAGGCGCTCTCGACCAACCTGCGGCGGCAAAACCCGGGAAGTTTGCGTGACAAGGTGATCAATTACGAAGACATGATTGCGGATTTACAGCGGATGGACCCGTTTGATTTGACCCGCACCCCGAATTTCGAACCACGCCGCGGCCCCGTTGTGCCGGCCTATGTGGCTGCCGCCAACGCGCCGCTGATGTATCTACCGATCAAGGGTGGGCCAGAGGGGCAGGTTCAGGAATGGTTAAAGGCAATTGGCGGTGGTGATCTGTTGGGTGGATTTAACCAGAAAACTCTGCGCCAGTGGAAACGCAAAAACACGGGGCACCGTAGTTTTACCGTTATTCGGCACCCGGTTGTGCGGGCGCACGCCACATTTTGCGAACATATTCTGAATACCGGCCCCGAGGGTTTTCCCGAAATCCGCGCGGCTTTGCTGCGGGATTTTGATCTGCAGATCCCCGAGGGCGGGTTGGATGAAACCTATAACCGCGAGGCCCATCATGATGCATTTCTGGTATTTCTAAAGTTTCTGAAGAAGAATCTGACAGGGCAGAGCAGTGCGCGGGTTGATCCGTCATGGGCCAGCCAGTCGCAGGTTTTGCAGGGGTTTGGCCAGTTCGCCTTACCGGATATGGTGCTGCGCGAAGATCAACTGAACGACGGATTGGCGCAACTGGCTGCGCAAGTAGGGATTGACCCGCAACCCTTGCCTGCAGCGACGGATGATTATCCCTTTGCTCTGAACGACATCTATGACGCCAAAATAGAAGCCGCTGCGCGAGATGCTTACCAGCGGGACTATATGATGTTCGGATATAAGGCGCTTAAGTAGTCTAGGCCGCTTGCGATGCTTGGTTATCGGTCAACAAGGTATGTAGCGTTGTCGGATCCGTATTGGCGCGTAACTTGGCGCAAATATCGCTGTTGCGCATGGTGCGCGACACCAATGCCAGCGCCTTTAGATGTTCAACACCGGAATCCAGCGGTGCAAACAGGGTGAGCACCAGGTCAACCGGTTGGCGATCTACCGCGTCAAAATCCATCGGTTTTTCAATACGCAAAAACGCACCCACCACGGAATCCAGACCGGCCATGCGGGCGTGAGGCAAGGCAACACCATGCCCCACACCTGTAGGCCCCAGATTTTCGCGGTCCTGTAGCGCCTGTGCTGCTTTGGTCGCGTCGATACCATGCGCAAGCGAAACAATCTCTCCCAGTTGCTGAAAGAGACGCTTTTTACTGGTTGCCTGACCGATAAAACGCACGGCTTCGGGCAAAAGAATACTTGAAAGTTCCATCTACCTTCACTTCATTGCGCCCCTCAATTAGGGCTTAAGCAGCGTTTTTCGGGTCAACCCAGCCTATATTGCCGTCATCCCGGCGATAGACCACGTTCACCCCGCTGTGTCCTTCGTTGCGAAAAACCAGAACCGGGGCCCCCAACAACTCCATTTGCATCACGGCCTCGCCAACAGAAAGAGACGGTATTTTCGTCTCCATTTCGGCGATGATCATGGGTTGGAGTGTTTCAGGTTCCGATTCTTCCGAATTTTCCGATCCGGCGAGGATATACGAGGAAGCGCCAGAAAGTTCAACCGGTTGCGAGCGTTCACGGTAATGGTCTTTTAACCGGCGCTTGTAACGGCGAAGCTGTTTTTCCAGTTTATCCGAACATTTTTCAAAAGCGGCATATATCTCATGGGCATGTGCTTTGGCTGAAGCAGTCAGCCCTGTCGAAAGATGGACCGTTGCCTCGCAGACGAATTCACTGGCATCACGCGAAAAAATTACATTCGCGTCAGTCGGGCGTTCGGCATATTTTGCGACTGCTGCGCCAAGTTCATCTTTGACATGAGTCTGAAGAGCTTCACCTACATCAATCTGTTTTCCGCTGATTTGGTACCGCATCACATCTCCTTAATGTTGAAAGCTGGAATTGTCCCACAGCTATGGCACAGAAGGGGTTTCACCCAAGTTATCGGATCAAGTGATTTCTGTGGCCCGGCGATCTGTGGGGCGATTGCTGTGCGGCCGCGATTTGGCGGCGCACAAACGATGATGGTATATTCATACATCCCCTGTATTTGGCGACAGTTCGACGGGCAATGTCAACTCCATCTGCATTTAATTTTTTGACAATCGTGTCATCCGACAGAGGGGAATCCGGTTTTTCCTGTTCAATTATCTTTCGAATGCTTTGTTGCACGACATAGGCAGACACTTCGCCAGTGATGCCTTTTTTTAGCCCGCCACCCAGAAAAAAGGACAGCGGATAGATTGTGCCATTCAATTCAAGGTTTTTGTCGGCAATCGCCCGGCCCACAGTTGATGGATGCAACGACAGCTGTCGGGCAAGTGTGAGTCGTGTAAGCGGGGATAAATGGTTGTTGCCATCAATAAAAAAACGATGCTGTTTGGTAACAATGGCCCGGGCAATGCGCAGCAGGGTTTCACCGCGATATTGCACGGCGCGAATCAAACCCAACGCACTGGCATGTTGGGTTTCGACATATTCCCGGGCCGCAATATCCGCCTTGGCCTGTGCTAGCAGGCTTGTATCAATCGTCAAATCCGGCAGGTAGGATCTGGACAGGGAAACGTTCGTGCCACGATTTTCGTCTTCATCTACGATGATGTCGGCAATTAATGGGCGGGATGTAGTGGTATGGTCGGTGACGGGTTCGGGGGTCAGGGTCTTTAGAACTGCGACAAAGGTCTTTATCTGGTCTTGCGAGATATTCAATATCTCGCACAATTTGGGCCATTGGTTGTTCAGTAGCAAAGGGATGTGGTCAAGTGCGCTTTCTGCGATCTCGCATTCGATTCCCTTCTCGATGATTTGCAGCAGCAGACATTCTTTCAGGTTGCGGGCACCGACACCGGTGGGTTCGCAGGACTGAATGGCTTGAATTGCGGTCTGGATTTCAGTTTCGGGTACGCCCAGCGTTGCGATAGTCTCGGGGATATCGGTTTCCAGATATCCGGTCTCGGATAAATCGCCTGTAAGGTAGATTGCTATATCCCGTGTCAGGCGGGGCAAGGGAAGGGCAGCAAGCTGGCGGCGGATGGATTCACCAAGGGTTATCGTTGCCGCAACCGAGTTGAGGGCAAAGTCGTATGCACTGGAATCTTGTCTGGGCTTTGGTGGGGCGCCGATCACCAATAAAGGGTTTTCAAGTGCCGCAGCGTGGATGTGTTCGATCAAATCCGCTGTGGGCAAGCGCAGCAATGTCAACGACTGGCGCAGTTCGGGAGTAAGCGCGATGGTTTGCGTCTGCTTTAGGGACAGGGTGGGTTTCAATGCCATGTCTTGCCCTTGCTGGCCGGGGGATCAGGAGACCCGGAAATTCTGCCCCAGATATACGCGTTTGACGTTTTCGTCCTGAATCACCTCTTCGGTGGTGCCGCTCATCAATACTTTGCCGTCGTGCAGGATGTAGGCACGCTCAACGATTTCCAGCGTTTCGCGTACGTTGTGATCGGTGATTAACACACCGATACCACGAGTTTTCAACGTGGCCACCAATTCGCGGATTTCACCAACCGCGATCGGATCGACTCCGGCGAAAGGTTCGTCCAGCAACAGGTATTTCGGATTGGCAGCCAGACAGCGGGCTATTTCCACGCGACGGCGTTCCCCGCCCGAAAGCGACAGAGCCGGCGCACGGCGCAGGTGACCGATGGAAAAGTCACCCAGCAACTCCTCCAGCCGTTCGCGGCGCTTATGGCGGTTGCGTTCGGATATTTCCAGAATGGCCAGAATGTTGTCTTCGACGTTCAGCCCGCGAAAGATGGATACCTCTTGCGGAAGATACCCGATCCCCAGTTTGGCACGGCGATACATCGGCAACATGGTTACATCACGTCCGTCGATTATCACCTGCCCGCCTTCGGGGGTAATCAGGCCGGCGATGGCATAGAAACAGGTGGTTTTCCCCGATCCGTTCGGTCCCA
>Ga0256841_1002976_pt1 | contig 12979 bp, 11 predicted proteins | sample 356308metaG_FD_185971 | JGI IMG/M metagenome (GOLD analysis project Ga0256841, IMG submission 185971) | Hydrothermal vent microbial communities from Mid Atlantic Ridge, Atlantic Ocean - 356-308 | ecosystem: Environmental > Aquatic > Marine > Hydrothermal vents | place: Atlantic Ocean: Mid...
CACATACTATAACATCTGAGGAAGGCTTGCGCCTTTGGTTGTAACTTGTCGGAAGGAGCATAAGGTGTTGTTGTCCAGGCGTGTTGTTGTGACGTTGATTCTGATGGTGCTGGCTTTATCTATAGGTGCCCCCGCGCTGCTGGCGCAGCAGCCGGTGGTAGTGCGCCTGGGCCTGCTGACTGCGGCAGACAGTCCCGCTGGACGCGGTGCACAGCTCGCCATCGCCGAAATCAATGGCTCGGGCGGCATTGTCGGGCCGGATGGCATGATTTACGCTTTTGAGCTGCTTTCTGTGCCGGTGGAGACGACGGAAGAAGTCCGCGCCGGGTTGGCGGCGCTCAGTGAGCGTGATGTGCTGGCGATTCTTGGCCCGGATGATAGCGCGGTAGTTCTGGCGACTTTTAACGATCTGCGTGCGCTTGATCTGCCGATCATGACCGCGGCAACTGGTGACACGATCACCGTGGCCGATACGTCCGACCTGATTTTCCGCACCCGTGCGCCGGAGCAGGTGTACGTGCAGGCCGCCGCTGAATATCTGGTCAGCACCCTGACGCAGCCGGTTGTCGCCATCGTCCAGGAAAAATCGGGCGGGGTCACCGCGGAAAGCGTGGTGGATTTCACGGCGGCCCTGGGCAACCTGGGCGTTTTTCCGCTCTCGACGCTGGAAGTAGATGACCCGGAAGACCTGGATGGCGTGCTGGCCACACTGGTTAATCTGCGTCCGGATGTGGTTGCCGTGTGGGGGCAGCCAGAAGTGGCCGCCGATCTGTTCCTTTCGCTGCGAGAGCGCGGCTGGGACGGGACGTATCTGTATCGCGATGCGGTGCTGGAAGCCTTCCGGATGCGGATCGCCGGGACGGGCGGCCCGCTGTTTACCGGCAATGTGCTGGGCGTGACGAACTGGGTTCCCGGTGTGCGCAGCACGATCAGCGATAATTTTCTGCGGAATTATGTCGTCACGTTTGGCACTGTGCCGGATGCTTTGAGCGCAGCCTATTATGACGCTGTGTATCTGCTCTCTGCGGCGCTGCGCGAGTCGGGAGCGGACCCGGCAGCGCTGCGGCAGGCCCTGCAAAATCTGCCGGGGCAGGCCGGTGTGCAGGGCACGCTCAGCCCGGCGCAGTTCTTCATCGGAGAGACGACAAACGCTGCCGTCGTGGTCGAGCTGAATCCCTATACCGTGCCTCAGGTGCGCAGCCTGTTTGTGGGCGGGCAGTTGGTGCCCAACGAAGGCGATGCTGTGTTCTCGGTCACACGCACGCCGCAGCCGGTGCTGCCGTCTGTCACGCCGACCCCTGCCGCGACGGCCACGCCGGAAGGCGTTTACGGCACTGTGACTTCCTTCCGGCTGAACGTGCGCACCGGCCCAGGGACGAATTATGATGTGCTTGGCCAGTTATCTCAGGGAGATACCGTGTTCCCTGTGGGGGCCAATCTGGATTTCACCTGGATGGTGATACCCTTTCGCGGGACGACGGGCTGGGTGGCAGCCTATCTGCTCGATCTGAACGGCAATCTCAGCGATCTGCCGATCATCGTGCCGCCGCCTTCGCCCACGCCTGCTGCAACGTCGACGCCTTCGCCCGCGCCGTTCGCCGACCTGGTGGTGACTGCCGCAGCCATTGATCCACTGGTGCCGCTCACCGGGCAGCCGTTCAATGTGCGTGCCACAGTCTTCAACCTGGGGAACGTGGCATCGGTGGAGACGGCGCTGGCTGCCACGTTTATCCCCGGCGATGTCTACGTTTCCTCGGTGATTCCGCCGCTGGCTCCCGGCCAGAGCACAGAAGTTGTCCTCAGCCCGACGGTGGACGCGACCGGGACGTATACCGTGCAGTTGGTCATTGACCTCAACAACCTGGTGAATGAAGGGCCTGCCGGGGAAGCCAACAATCTCTACCCGGTGACGTACTCACTCGATCATGCGGTGCTGGCGACCGGAATGCAGGCCCTTGTGCCGGTGCAGGAGCATGATCTCATCGGGTCCGGCACCAGTGATCTGCGCTGGGATGGCGCGGCGTTAGAAGCGCTCAACGGGGCCGGGCTGGGGGTGATGGCCGGATTGAACTGGGAGACGGTGCACTATGGCCAGCTTGTCGGTCTGGGTGGGGCTTCCATTCTCACATCTATTCCCCGCGGTAGTTTGCCAGCAGGCACGGTGCTGGTTGTCATCACCGCGCCGGAGTCGTATCTGGGTGTACTGCGCATTGATGGCTATGACGGTGACACGCTGCGCTACACTTACCGGATCTATGCGCCGTGACCTGATATCAAATGGGTTGTATCAGACCTCGATATCGAAAAGCCCGCATCGTCACCGATGCGGGCTTTTGATGATTGCGTGTGGAAAGCCGGGGGGCTAGCTGTTGGTGCCAGAACCACCACCCGGTGATCGTCTGTAACGATAGACAATCCGACCACGAGTCGGATCGTAAGGGCTGAGTTCAACGCGCACCCGATCGCCTAGCAAGATGCGGATGTAGTATCGGCGCATTTTGCCGGAGAGATAGGCCAGGACGCGGTGCCCGTTATCCAGCTCAACCGTGAACTGGGTGTTGGGCAGTGCCTCTACCACCCGACCTTCAACCAGAATCTTCTCTTCTTTTTTCCCCATAGGATTATGCCGCGCCCGCTTTAACCGCGACTCGATCTGGAGAGCGATTTGCGCTGGCGGCGACGTGCCCGGCGAATAGCCTTCTTCTTCTGAATGCGGCGAAGTTCGCTCTTGGAAACATACCAGCGCTTGCGGCGCACTGTGCTAAGGACACCGCTCTTGGCGACACTCTTGCGGAATCGCTTGAGCAGTTGTTCCTGTGATTCGTTAGGCCGTAGCATTACCGTTGGCAATCTGGCTCACCTCCTAGAACTTACATATTACTGAACTGATTAATACGACCCTTAAGCAACTGTTGCGGATTGTACCGCATCGTCAGGCTCTATACCAGGGTCAGTTGTTGCTTCGCCTTCGGCAGCGGCAGCGGCGTCATCCGGCTGCTCAGAAGAAGCCTCAGCATCGGCTGCCGGCGCTGCTGCGATTTCCTCTTCAACATCCGCTGCCGGCTCACCTTCAACGGCATTCTCGGCGGCTTCGACCTGGCGTGTGCCATGCCATTCGGCCAACTCTTCCGGCGTCACTTCCTTGAGGCTCAGGCCCAACCGCTGGCGGTGACTCTCAATGCTGATCACGCGCATCAGAAGCTGCTGTCCTTCGCGCACGACCTGAGCGGGGTCTTCGGGGGCCGGATCGCTCATCTGGCTGGTATGCAGCAGAGCCTCGATGCCCGGTTCCAGGCTGACAAACGCGCCAAACTGTGTCACGCGGGAGATTTCGCCTTCAACCAACTGGCCGACATGGTACATTTCATCAACCTGTGCCCAGGGGTTCGGCTGAAGCCGCTTGAGGCTGAGGCCGATACGCTTGCCGTCCTGATCCAGGCGCAGCACGTAGACTTCCACTTCGTCGCCCACGTTGAGCACTTCACGTGGGTGGCGCACCCGGTGCCAGGCCAGCTCGGAAATATGGATCAGGCCGTCTGCACCGCCCAGGTCTACAAACGCGCCGAAGTCACGCAGACCGCTGACCACGCCCCTGCGCACCTCACCCTCTTTGAGTTCACTCAACAGGGCTTCCTTGCGCTTGGCGCGGCGTTCGCTCTGTGCCTCTCGCTGGCTGAGCACCAGGCGGCGGCGCTTGCGATTGACTTCGATCACCTTCACCTCAATCATCTGGCCGATGAGCTGGGCCATGTAGGCTTTGCGCTCGTTCTCATCCAGCCCGCGAGGCAGATCCATCACATGGCTGGCGGGAACAAAGCCGCGCAGGTTGCCAAAGGGGACGATCAGGCCGCCGCGGTTGGCTTCCGTGATCGTGCCTTCCCATATCGAGCCGTTTTCCATGTATTCTTCCGCGCGATTCCAGTCTTCCAACTGGCGGGCCTGTGTGACGGAGACCACGAGGTTGCCATCCTGGTCTTCCGAGCGGAGCACCATCACGGGAATTTCCTGACCGACCTCGTAAGTAACGTCTGTGCCGAGCCGTTCGAGATCGTTGCGGGGCACGACGGCATCGCGCTTCAGTCCCACGTCAACAATCAGGCCCTGATTGTCCACGGCCAGCACAGTACCCATGACAATATCGCCGCGTTCTGGCTGTTCGACGGCGAACGACTCTTCGAGAAGGGCAGCAAAATCCATTTCTGCCTCTTCAGCACCTACTGCTTGTACATTTTCCATATGTTTGATATCCCCCAGGGGTAGATTTTTGATCTTGAAAAGTGGACAAAACAAAACCCGGCGGGCAACTGCTAATGAGCGCCGAGTGTGTGCATTTTCAGGTAGGGACGCGCCCGGAATGCAGTTTATCTCCCGGCGTGCCGACCGTTATTTCTGCACTGATAGTTCATGCCACATTTCGAGATCGCGGCAGAGTATAACAGGTTGAAAAATGGTTTGTCAAATAGAACACGGTGTTTTGGGGAGGAAAGTGAAAGAAAAACGGTGCTCCCGTCCTCAGAGCACCGTTTTTGATCTGCCTGATGCTGGCATTATTCATCTTTGGGAGCGGCGGGTGTTTCTGCCTCTTCTTCTGCAGGGCCGATATCTTCCTCTTCGGCTTCTGCGGATTCTTCAGGCTCCGCAGGGGGGGCATCTTCAGCTTCGACCTCTGTTGTTCCTTCAGCAGCAGCCTGCACATCGCCGCTGCTTGATGCTTCTATGGACTCGGCTTCTTCTGCAGCAGCGGGTTTGCTCACAGGCGTTTCATCTTCCGGGGCGGGTGCCGCGGCGGCTTCCAGGTCGCCAGCTTCTGCGCTGACTTCACCTGCAGGGGCTTCTTCCAGCGCTTCCGTCGCGGATGGTGCAGCCTCTCCTTCTTCGCCTTCCTCTACATCTACATCCACGCCCCATCGCTGGGTGAAGCCCACCCGGCGGCGTTCCGGCTCCAGATGGCTGATGCACAGCTTGAGGCGGTCACCCTTCTTGACGTATGAGTACGGCTCCTTAAGCGTACCGTCGCCCATTTCAGAAAGATGCAGCAGCCCTTCCAGGCCATCATCCAGGGCGATGAATGCGCCAAAGTCCACCACATTCGTGACGACGCCTTCCACCTGCTGGCCTTCATGATATTTTTCCATGGCGGTGACCCAGGGGTCGGGCAGCAGCCGCTTACGGCTGAGTGCGATTCGGTTTGTTTCACGGTCCAGGCTCAGGACATAGACGTCGATTTCTTCGCCGACCTTCAGGACGTCACGCGGATGATCGACACGGTGCCAGGCCAGCTCACTGACATGAATCAGGCCGTCGGCTCCGCCAAGATTGACGAATGCGCCGAAGTCGCGCAGTCCGGTAACGGTGCCGCGGATGACCTGCCCTTCGGAGAGATCGGCAAGCAGTTTGGCCTTTTGCTGTGCCCGCCATTCTTTCTGCGCTTCTCGTTCGGAGAAAATCAAGCGCCTGCGATTCGGTTCAACCTCGATGACTTTGACGTGCAGTTTGCTGCCGATCAGGTCCTGCAGGACCTGGCGGCGATCATTGCCTGTCAGGCCGGGGCTGACGGAGGCCATATGCGAGGTCGGGATGAAGCCCTCAAGCCGGTGCCAGCGCACCAGCACGCCGCCCCGGTTATGGCCGACGACGGTGACCTCGACCACTTCCTGCGATTCCAGGAGTTCTTTAGCCCTGTCCCAGTCGTGTTTTTGCAGACCCATGTTGATGGACACGATGACGTTGCCGTCTGCATCGTGGGGATTGACGATGTAAACAGGGACTTCAGCGCCAACTTCAAGTTGTGCGCGGAATTCCGGGTCAAGACGATCAAGGTCTTGTGAGGGGACGATGCCGTCTTGCTTGACACCCAGATCAACGATGATGTCGTTTGGGTTGATTTGTTGGATGATGCCGGTGCGAATCTGCCCGCGGCGTAGAGGTTCAAAGGTCAGGGATGCTTCCAGTAATTGTTCAAACTCATTATCATCCTGACGATTATTGGCGTTGTTATTATCCATAGCGAACGATTAACCTACCTTTGTTGTGGGGGTCAATTGCCCAGAAGGTTGTTCCTGGGATGGCACCTGGGTGGCCTCAATCTGGGCAATGAGGCGATCCAGCCATCTTAGCTCGGCCTGGCATATCTCCACGGTGTATTCTTTCACCCAGTTCTGGGTGGGTACACTGCCATTCATGCCGGGGTGCGGCTGTATCTGCTGGGCTTCCAGCAGGCGGGCTTCGGTCTCCGCCCGCCGATGGTGCAGCAGCGCTTTGATGTCATCCGGCGGCAGATCATGGGCCAGGAAGAGCTTGAGGAGGAATTCGCGGCGGATATGGTCTTCTTCCGCCGGCTGCCGCAGCCATTCTCCGAGTTCCCGCCGCCCGCGTTCTGTGATTTCGTAAACCTTCCGTGTTGGGCGGCTCTCCTGTGGCTTCTCTTCTACTTTCACTGCTCCTTCATTGAGCAGGCGGTGCAGGGTGGGGTACAGCGTGCCGTAGCTGGCGCGCGTCACCGACTTGAGCGCTGTGCCAACCCGCTTTTTGATGTCGTACCCCGTCATCGGTGTTTCGGACAATAAACCCAACACAAGATACCGGTGCGACATGACACTTATCCGACTCTTGATTACAGTTAAAGGCAGTATATCCTGCCGAGATATCCTAAGCAAGAATCATAGGTATAGATTGCGTTCGAAAATCCAAACCCTGGCATTGCGCGGAACCCTGTGCTGTCCGCAGAAGCAGTGAGCGACGTGGCCTGGGGGCGGCCGTCTGGCGTGTTTACAGGTTCGTTGGGCTGCTTAATTCGATGCCCCGCAGCCCCCGATCCATTTCCCAGGGGTAGATGATGTATGCGTCGGTTACCGCGCCATAAAAATCCGGTTCGGCGCGGGTGAACAGGGAGCGGTAGGGATTGAAGTGGAACACGCACGTAGCGGCGATGCCCCCTGCGGCTTCAACGCGCCCGCGCACAGCCGTGCTGGTGCGTCCGCTTCCCCAGACATCGTCCACAATCAAGATGCGTTTATCTGCCAGCAGTTCATCTGCCGGGAACTGCAGGAATCTGGGTAGCGCCATCAGCCGTGTTTCTTCTGGCTCATCGGAGAAAAACACCGCGGCTGTCAGGACATTGCGGATATCCAGGGCCTCAGCCAGCAACCCGCCGGGGATGATCCCGCCGCGTGTGATCATGACGATGGCGTCAAACGTGAGGGTGCTTTTGATCTGTGGTAGAAGCACGTCCACCAGCTTGTCCACTTCTTTCCAGGTCAAGACCTCATGGCGCACCGGTTCATTTGCTGTCATAGTGTTGTCCTTGTTCGTCCTACTTCAACCAGCTATCGCACTGCGTATGGGGTGCTCATCGCTTGTTGGCTACGGAGATGACCGTATGGTGCGTGCGGAATAGGCTGTATTGGCCGCTTCGACCGGGAATCGGGTTGAGCACATTTTCGTCCTGCATGATCGAAAGCCACAGGGTCAGCTCATCCGCTGGCATGTGAGTAAGCGTATGAATCGTGGATTGGGAGATGGCCTCATGGCGATCATACAGCGTGAGCAGCGCCAGCACGAACTGGTCACGTTCCTCGATGATCTGCTGTACCAGTGGAGATGACATGTTCAGGGAAATACCCTTTGTTTTGAATTCACTCTGTGGGTTGTCATATTCCTGCACAGTCACGGCCTCGGCTTCCAGCAGGCCCTCAATGGCCTGTTGGAAGACCATTCCCGGATCATGGGCACGCAGGCGGCGGTGCAGACTCCCCAGCGGACACCACAGGAACCCGCGAAAACTGGTGAACTGCTCAACGCTGACGATGATGCGCTTCTGCATATTGTGCAGTGTCTGCTCATCTATCTTACCGAAGAGTATGCCGGGGCTGACTTCCTCGGAATTCTCCAGGCGGTGCAGGGTTGCGTCAGACAGTTTGATGACGGGCACCAGATCATCGGGATTATGTCGGTGAGGAACCAGTTCGCGGTGCAGGATGCCTTCCCGAACCAGGCAGTCAATCCATTCCGAACGCCACTGGTCATTCAAGTTGAGGCCGGGGCGATCCAGCTCGCGATCCATGGCAATGCCTTTGAGCAGGAAGCCGTAATTGACGTATTCCCAGCCGCGCACGTCCAGCGTATTGGCAACCCGCGCCACGATGCGATCTCGGATCAGGCGCACCTGCTCGACCAGCGGATGCGCAGCGTTGAGGAACAGGCGCTCCCCGTCCGGGCTGGCAGTGAACAGCCCCATAGCCTGTGCCTGTGTGAGCAGGTTGGCCGCGCGATCCCTGGACACCACTGCGTTGACTTCAAGTAACTGATTTTCCAGGGCTTCGCGGGGAACGCCATCCTCTCCGACTTCCATGCAGTCATACTGCAGGATGGCGCTGACCCACTGTGAGGGCCGCACGTCCACCGGCAGGGCCTGCCGTTCCGCCGCCGGGCTGACCTCGCCGTACAGCCGGCCCAGGGCTTCATGAGGCTCCATGTCGGTGAAATCTTCGATGTATTCCATCAATACGGCAGGGTTGGTTTCCACCTGACGGCTGACACTGCCGCGAACACCCCAGACGATCACCTGCTTGTTGTTGCTGCGCAGCGTGTTGATCACTTCATTGAAATCGCGGTCGCCGCTGGCCAGGATGAAGATGTCCGGGCTTTCCTGGTACATCAGGTCTGCCATCACGTCCCTGGCAATGCGCATATCCGCGCTGTTCTTGCCCGGCAGGTTGAAGACCGGGTCAATATTGGCCCTGGCAAGACGGCTGGGCGCTTCGTCGGTGATTTCTCGTCCGAGGTTATCTACGAGCGGCGGCAGGCTGCCCCGCTGCCCCCAGGGGGCGTAGGCGGCCATCTTGACGACCTGACCATGCGCCTGCGCCTGGCGCACCAGACGGGCGATCAGGTGTTCCAGGTTGACGGTGTAGCCCTGCTTGTCCAGGCTGATGGCGATGTTTTCGAAATCAATGTATAACGCCACGAGTGATCCCTGCAGCCCGATGATCGTCTCCAGCGGCTGAAAGATGACATCGGGACGCGGAGATGCAATCGCGCCTTTTTCCCCCCACACACGGACCCGTCCACCGGGGGCAAGCTGTATCTGATCCAGAATACCCAGGATGCTGGCGTCATTGGTGGCGATGATCAGCTCGTTGATCATCGAATCGCCTGCAAGATAGCGTTCCAGAATCTGCGCCGGGAGGTTTTCCCGCTTGGTGACGGTTTGCAGTTGAAAATCAGAAGCAGCAAAGGCCTGGCGAGGGCTGGTGGTGCCGGTGTAAACGGCTTCCAGTTGGTCCCAGTTCCCGGCAGCAATGGCGATCAGATCGCCGACGTTCACCAGCCCGGCAGCCAGCGCCGCGCCGCGCCGCAGATTATTGGCCAATTCGTAGAGATCGACAGACACGCCGCGCTTTTGCAGACGCGCCAGCAAAGTGTCTATATCAACGATTAAGTACGAACCCATGCACAAGCCTCAATTTGTAGAAAAAAATAAACCCACACACGCACGGCGATAGCAGCTACGGGTGGGTAGTGTGAAAAAATGATCAGGGTTGGCGTCAATGCTGGTCGTTTATGCGATTACGCTTTTGCTGACCCTTTCTCTGTAATTGCACGGACAACCAAGCCACAAACCATTTATAAAAGTCTTGTTGTCACAGAAAAACCCACCTTAAGAATTTTAGCAGAGGTTGGTCACCTCAGCAAGAGCCAACCGGTCACATAAACACCGGACTATTAAGTGATGGGGAGGGGGAAATATCGCACGCAATCTACTGCACGTTTCCCCCTCCAGGGCATTTTTTCTTCAGTATGCCCGCGCAAAGTAGGCCATCTCATCGGCCTGACCGCCACAGGCAATGCACGGGCCATGCTCGCCGGGGTGCGGCTGGTCAAGGGGGAAGCAGCGGGAAACACACTGGTAATCCTCTTTGATTTTTTGCTCGCAGGCTGCGTCCCCGCAGAACCAGGTCAGTGCCCAGCCGCCATCTTTCACGATCTCGCCGAACTTCTGGTAATCGCCGACGACCTCGAACAGGTTGGCATCGCGGAATTCGGTCGCCTGCTGAAGCATGTTCGCCTGAATTTCGTCCAGCAGGCTGCCAACCGTCTCGGCGATGTTGGTCTGTGGCACAAACTGCTTGCCCGCTTTGCCGGGGATATCCCGCCGGGCCAGCGCGACGGACTGCTTTTCCACGTCCTTCGGCCCGATTTCCATGCGGAGCGGCACGCCGCGCATTTCCCAGTCGTTGAATTTGAAGCCCGGCGTCTGCCCTTCGCGGTCGTCCACGTGAACCCGGATGCCGGCATCTTTGAGCGCCGCCTGCATCCGTTGGACGGTTTCCATGACCCGCGCCTTTTCGTCCTCACGCTTGAAGATCGGCACGATCACAACCTGATAAGGGGCCATCTTGGGCGGCAGACGCAGCCCTTTGTCGTCGCCGTGCACCATGATCATCGCGCCGACGAAGCGCGTGCTCAGGCCCCAGCTTGTCGTCCAGCAGTACTGCAGCTCGTTATCCTCATCCAGGAATTTGATGTCGAAGGCCCTGGCGAAGTTCTGGCCGAGGTTATGGCTGGTTCCCGACTGCAAAGCCCGTTTGTCGCCCATCATGGCTTCGATGGTGTAGCTGTGCATCGCGCCTGCGAATTTCTCTGACTGGCTCTTGCGCCCTTTGATAACCGGGATCGCCGCGTCATTGATGGCAAAATCGGCATATACGTCAAGCATACGCAGGGTTTCTTCTTCTGCCTCGTCGTAAGTGGCGTGTGCGGTGTGACCCTCGTTCCACAGGAATTCCATGGTGCGCAGGAAGGGCTTGGTGCGCATTTCCCAGCGGACGACATTGGCCCACTGGTTGATCAGGACGGGCAGGTCGCGGTAAGACTGTATCCACTTGGCGTAAGCCCAGCCGATGATCGTCTCGGAGGTCGGACGCACGACCAGCGGTTCCTCCAGTTCTTTGCCGCCGCCGATGGTCACCACGGCCAGTTCCGGGGAGAAGCCTTCCACGTGTTCGGCCTCTTTTTTCAGGAAGCTCTCCGGGATGAACAGCGGGAAATAGGCATTGCGGTGACCGGTTTCCTTGAAACGGCGGTCCAGCCCGCTTTTAACCGCTTCCCACAGTTCATAGCCATAGGGCAGGATGATCATGCAGCCCCGCACCGGTGCGTAATCTGCCAGTTCGGCCTTCTGCACAACGTCGGTGTACCAGCGGTTGTAGTCTTCGCTGCGGGGGGTAACGCCTTTATTGGACGACATAACAACTCCTTGTCAGGTCGGAAGATAACGCAGTTTCAGGCGGGAGCGGCAGTCCTCACCGGTTTTCCCGCGTTTCATGTTGTGCCAGGTAGTTGGCGTAAGCCTGTTTGTAGACCGTGGAAAGCTGCTGATCATAAACCTGGAACAGCAGCTTTGCCAGTTGCAGCTCGGTCTGTTCCTTGATGAACGCCTCGCGCGTTTCTTCGTCCCACTGTTCCCACATTTCACGGAAGCCGGGGCGCCTGAATAGCGGCGTGAGCAGGTCCTGCGTGACCTGCGATTCAAGCATCTGCAGGGCGTCCGTGTCCAGCGAGTCCTTGAAGCGCAGGTATGCGGGTTCGAAGACGGCCTGACTGAGCGGCCCGAGGTCGGCCAGTTCCGCGTCCAGGTCGTAGAAATACTCGCGGAAGGCTTCATCTTCCCACAGCATATCAAGCACAAAGCTTGCTGCTTTGGTATACATGCTCATGCTGCGTCACCTGTCACATGGTCTACAGTTGCGCTGTGGATGGCTTCCGAGTGATGGATTGTAACTGCCTGTTCGCTGCCCGGCGTCTTACTCTGAAAGCCAGCCACTTTATTTATTTTGCCACAAAATGTGCCGCCCTGCCGCTAATCGCGTTTGTGGGCTTTTCCCCCACGACAGCCCGGATGTGTTTGCCAGGCCCGTATTCCTCGAATGTGGTGACGGTCAGTCCGGCGGCCTGCATCAGGGCAGGCTGGTCGTGCAGATAGTCACCGGTGCGTGCCCACAGTCGTGCCCAGAATATGCCTGCGCGGCTGCCATCACGCGGCAGACCGATATCTACCAGCACGATACGGCCACCTGCCGCCGTTACGCGGGCCATTTCACGCATGGCCATATGACCGTCAGGCAGGCCGGACAGCGTGAATGTGCTCACAACCGTATCGAATGTGCCTGCCGGGAAGGGCAGGGCGAGCATATTGCCGCGTATGATCCGGCTGGTAAGGCCTGCCTTCTGCAGCCGTCTACGGGTAAAGCGGCACATACCCCACGCCAGATCAAGTCCCACACACAGGGCGGCCTGCCGGGCCAGGGCCACATGCAGCTTCCCCGGCCCGAATCCGATTTCCAGCACACGGCCTCCCGGCGGCACGTAATCCAGCGCCCGCCGCACCAGCCGCCACCACGCCCCCAGTGTCAGCCAGTCCAGGGCATTGTAGAGGGGGGCCAGCGTGTTGTAGAGAATGGCGTTGTAAAATCGCTGCCAGCGGTTGGGCGCTGCTTCCGTTCCCCCGGCCATCACCTATGCCTGTAACTGCGGCAGCACGCTGGCTGCCAGCGCTTCCAGCCGATCGAGGTCATCCTGGGCCAGCCACTGCAGCATAACTCGCTGTACGCCGACTTCAGCATAGCGCCCCAACTGTTCCACGACGGCGTCAGGTGTGCCAATGATCACACCGCGCTCACGCACCTGATCCAGGGGGCGGCCCCACGGTGCGGGTGTCCGGTTGAGTTCGGCCTCATCGCGCCCGAAAACGATGCCGGTCATGAGCGAGCGGCGCACGTCATCCGGCTGGCGGCCCTGCGCCCGCAGCAGATCGTCAAGCTGAGCGTTGAGCATGGCGAATTGTGCCGGTGGAATATAGACCGCATTCCATTCATCAGCGTAGCGGGCCACCAGCGGCAGCGTGCGGCGCAGGCCGTTGCCGCCGATCAGGATGGGCGGGCCGCCGGGCCGCTGTGGGCGTGGCAGAAGAATCGCCTCA
>Ga0256841_1002977_pt1 | contig 12976 bp, 12 predicted proteins | sample 356308metaG_FD_185971 | JGI IMG/M metagenome (GOLD analysis project Ga0256841, IMG submission 185971) | Hydrothermal vent microbial communities from Mid Atlantic Ridge, Atlantic Ocean - 356-308 | ecosystem: Environmental > Aquatic > Marine > Hydrothermal vents | place: Atlantic Ocean: Mid...
ATCTCCTCCACCCCGGCCAGGTTCACCCCCAGCTCCTGGGTCAGCCGCCGGATCTCCCGAAGCCGCTCGATGTCCCGCTCGGAGTAAAGCCGCGTCTTCCCCGCCGAACGCTTCGGCCGCACCAGCCCCTTCCGCTCATACAGCCTCAGCGTCTGCGGGTGCATGGAAACCAGCTCGGCGGCCACGCTGATCACGTAAACCGGGCGCTCCTTCCGGGGCGGCTCGCTGGGCGGGGGCAGGGCCGGGGCCTTCAGGGCCTCGCGGTAACGGGGACCGTAGCGGGCCTCGAGCTCGCGGCGGCGGGCGGAGTAGCGGCGCTTCAGGCGCTCGAGCTCCTCCTTGAGCCGCATGATCTCCTCCACCCCGGCCAGGTTCACCCCCAGCTCCTGGGTCAGCCGCCGGATCTCCCGGAGCCGCTCGATGTCCCGCTCGGAGTAAAGCCGCGTCTTCCCCGCCGAACGCTTCGGCCGCACCAACCCCTTCCGCTCATACAGCCTCAGCGTCTGCGGGTGCATGGAAACCAGCTCGGCGGCCACGCTGATCACGTAAACCGGGCGCTCCTTGCTCATGTTTTGCCTCCACGCGAGCCAAGCATCTTTACTAACTCTATTATAAAAACTTAAAGTTGGTCCCGCTAAAAGCCCCCGCGGCCATCGGGCCCCGGGGGCGGGTGGAGCCGGCGGCGGCCTAGCCGCGCACGTAGGGGAGGTACTTCGGCTCCCAGAAGCGGCTCCGGACGTAGGCCTTGAGCTCGTCCTCGGTTTTATGCATCACCCGCTCGTCGGTGGCCACCCCTTCCTCGACCGCGTGGCGGATCACCCGGGCGGCCACGTGGACGCTGACCTCGCGCATCTCGTGGACCTCGGGGTAGACCAAGCCCTTTTGGAAGTGGGCCTCGCCGGTGTGTTCGGCCAGGGCGTAGGCGGCCCCCAGGATCATCCGGTCGGTGACCTCCCGAACCCGGGCCAGCACCGAACCGAACCCGATCCCCGGGAAGACGAAGGCGTTGTTCCCCTGGCCGATGTGGATCGTCCGGCCGTCGCACTCGACCGGCGGGAAGGGGCTCCCGGTGGCCACGATCGCCCGGCAGTCGGTCCAGCGGAGCACGTCCTCGGGAACCGCCTCGGCGTTGGAGGTGGGGTTTGAGAGGGGAAAGACCACCGGACGGTCGGTGTTGGCGAGCACCGCCTTGACCACCGGCTCGGTGAACGCCCCGGCCTGGCCGGAGAGCCCGAGGAGCACGGTCGCGCGCGCCCCACGGATGGTCTCGAGCAGGCCCGGAGCCCTGCCGGAGAACGCCCAGCCCTCGACCACCTTGGGGTCGTGGGCGAACGCCTCCTTGTAGGGTTCCATGCTCCGGTTTTTGAGCAAGAGTCCCTTGGAATCCAGCACGAAGATGCGCGCGAGGGCCTCCTCCTCGCTGAGACCGGCGTCGGTGAGCCCGGCCTTGATCGCCCGGGCGACCCCGATGCCGCCGGCCCCCGCCCCCAGGATCACGAAGCGTTGGTCGGTCAGGCGCTCGCCCTTCATCCGCATCGCCGAGAGGAGCCCCGCCAGGGTCACCGCCCCGGTGCCCTGGATATCGTCGTTGAAGGAGGGGATCGCCTTGCGGTAGCGGTCGAGGACGGTGAAGGCGGCGTCCTTGGAGAGGTCCTCCCACTGCAGGATGACCTTGGGGTAGCGCTCCTTAAGGGCCTCGACGAAGCGGTCCATGAACCGCAGGTAGGGCTGACCCCGCAGCCGCTTGTGCCGGACCCCGAGGTAGAGGGGGTCGGAGAGCAGGTCGTCGCGGTCGGTGCCGACGTCGAGCTCGACCGGGAGGGTCTTGTCCGGGGCCACCCCGCCGGCGGCGGTGTAGAGCGAGAGCTTGCCGATCGAGATCGCCATTCCCCCGAAGCCCTGGTCGCCGATCCCGAGGATCGCCGAGGAATCGGTGGCCACGATCAGGCGCACGTCCTCCAGGGGAACGTTGGCCATTACCTGCTCGACCCGCCCGATGTTATCGGTGGAGACGGTGAGCCCCCGGGGCAGGCGGTAGATGTGGGAGAAGAGCCGCACCGCCTCCCCCACCGTGGGGGTGTAGATGATCGGCATCATCTCCTCGAGGTGCTCCACCAAGAGGGCATAGAAGAGCACCTCGTTGCGGTCCTGCAGGTCGCGCAGGAAGACGTGCTTATCGAGCGGGGTCTGGAGCAGGCGGTAGCGGCGGTAGTTCCGCTCCTTCTGCTCCTCGATGGTGGCCACGTGGGGGGGGAGGAGGCCGTCGAGATCGAGCAGGGTGCGCTCGTCGGCGGTGAACGCCGTCCCCTTGTTGAGGAGGGGGATCCGGGTGAGCAGGAAGCCGGAGACGTAGACCTCGAGGTAACGCTCCCCCCGCTCGTCGCGCTTGACGTCGTAGTACTTGCTGACCCGTGCCATGGGGCCATTGTAGTGCCCCCGACCAAGACGCCTGTCCCGGCGGTTTGGGGGCAAAATAGGGAGCGGAGGAAAGGAGGCGGATATGGCACGCACAGGACGACCCAAGGTCAGCGTCATCGGGGCCGGGCACGTGGGCGCCACCCTGGCGATGCGGATCGCCGAGAGCGGGCTCGCCGACGTGGTGATGGTGGACATCGTCGAGGGAATGCCCCAGGGCAAGGCCCTCGACCTCTCCGAAGCCCGGCCGATCCTGGGTCAGGACGTCACCATCGTGGGGACCAACGACTACGCCCTGATCGAGGGCTCGGACATCGTGGTCACCACCTCGGGGGTGCCCCGCAAGCCGGGGATGAGCCGCGACGACCTGATCGAGATCAACTCCAAAATCGCCAAGGACGTCGCCACCAACCTGAAAAAATTCGCCCCCGACGCGATCATCATCCAGGTCGCCAACCCCCTCGACGCGATCACCTACGTGATCGCCGAGATCACCGGCGTGCCCAAGAACAAGATCATGGGCATGGCCGGCATCCTCGACACCGCCCGCTACCGCTACTTCATCGCCGAGGAGCTGGGGGTCAGCGTCAAGGACGTCTTCGGGGTGGTGCTGGGCGGCCACGGCGACAGCATGGTCCCCCTCCCCCGGCTGACCACCGTCGGCGGGGTGCCGCTGCCCGAGCTGTTGCCCGAGGAGAAGATCGAGGCCATCGTCGAGCGGACCCGCAAGGGCGGGGCCGAGATCGTGAGCCTCCTGAAGACCGGCTCGGCCTACTACGCCCCCTCGGCCGCCACCTGGGAGATGGTGAAGGCGATCCTCCGCGACGAGAAGCGGATCCTCCCGGTGGCCGCCTACCTGAACGGCGAGTACGGCATCCAGGGGCTCTTCGTCGGGGTCCTGGCGGTGCTCGGCAAGGAAGGCGTCGAGAAGATCTGGGAGGTGCCCCTCAAGCCCGACGAGCTCGAGGCCCTCAAAAAGAGCGCCGACCACGTCAAGGCCCTGGTCGAGAAGGTCGACGCGCTGGGAATCCTCTAGCTGGGGAGGGAGCCGCCGCGGCCGGTGGTCTCGGCCGCGGCCTTCTCTTCCCCGTTGGCGGCGGCCGGGTAGGAGCCGAGCACCTTCACGAAGGCCGCCCGCCGCAAAAGCGAGAGCAGCGCCCGGGCGGGACCGGGGTCCTCGACGTGCCCCTCGAAGTCGAGGTAGAAGACGTAGCTCCAGGGGCGGTCGCGACGGGGGCGGGACTCGAGCTTGGTGAGGTTGACCCCGGCCTCGGCGAAGGCCCCGATCGCGTCGTAGAGACCGCCCGGCCGGTGGCGGACGGCGAAGACCACGCTGGTCTTGTAGGGCCCCTGGCGGCGGGGTTCCTCCTCCCGGGCCAGCACGAAGAAACGCGTGTAGTTGAAGGCGAAGTCCTCGATCCCCTTCCGGAGGATCTTGAGCCCGTAGCGGCGGGCCGCCCGCTCGCTGGCGATCGCGGCCCGACCGGGCACGGGGTGCGCGGCGAGCTCCCGGGCGGCCCCGGCGGTGTCGGGGGCGGCGATCGCGACCAGCCCGTGCTCGGCCAGAAAACCGTCGCACTGGGCCAGGGCCTGGGGGTGGCTGACCACCTCCCGGACGTCCTCTAGCCGCGTCCCCTCGGGCGCGACCAGGCAGTGGCGCACCCGCAGCACCGCCTCGCCGACCACGTGGAGGTCACTGGCGAGCAAGAGGTCGTAGGTGGTGTTGATGCTGCCGGCCACCGCGTTCTCCACCGGGACGATGCCCCGGTCAACCCGGCCGGACCTCACCGCCTCAAAGACCTGGTGGAAGGTCGGGAGCCCCAGGGTCTCGGCCCCGGGGTGAAACCTGAGGGCGGCCTCCTCGCTGAACGCCCCCTCGGTGCCCTGGTACGCGATCCGCATCCCGCTCCACTATACTGAGCCGCGTGCTGAGGCGGGTGCGGGGAACGGTCGCCGAACTGGGGGAGGATCGCCTGTGGCTCTGGGTGGGGGGGGTGGAGCTTGAGCTCCTGGCCCCCGGAGGCACCCTGGCGGCCCTCTCCGAGGGAACCAAGGCCACCCTCTACGTCCACCTCCTGTGGCGGGAGGAGGGCCCTTTGCTGCTGGCCTTCGGGAACGAGGCCGAACGGGCGACCTTCCAAGCCCTGCTGGCGGTGAGCGGGGTGGGACCCAAGGTGGCCCTGGCCCTTTTGGACACGCTGGGGCCGGAGGGGATCGCCGCCGCGGTGGCGGGGGGGGACCCGGCGGCCCTGACCGCGGCCCCGGGGGTCGGCCGCAAGGTCGCCGAGCGGATCGCCCTGGAGCTCAAAAACCGCCTGCCCGCGCCGGCCACCGCCTCCCCCGGGGGCGCCCGCCCGGAGGCGAGGGAGGCGGTGGAGGCCCTGCTCCTCCTGGGCTTTAGGGAGGGAGCGGTCCGCAAGGCGGTGGCCCGGCTGGCCGGCGCCCACCCCGAGGCCTCCGCCGAGGAGCTGATCCGCCTCGCCCTGAAGGAGCTCCGGTGAGGATCCGGGAGGTCACCGACCCCGAGGAGTGGAACCGGTACCTGGCCGGCTTTCGCCACGCCTCCAGCCTGCAGACCTGGGGCTGGGGGGAGGTCAAGCGGGCGAGCGGCTGGCGGGTGCGCCGCTGGCTGGTGGGGCCGGAAAACCGGCCCCTTCTCGCCGCCCAGGTGCTCACCCGGGGGCGGGGGCCGCTGGCGATCAGCTACGTTCCCCGGGGACCCGCCTTCGACGACCTCGAGGCCCTCGTCGAGGGGCTGCCGGCGCTGCGCGCGGCGGCCTCTGGCGGTTATTTGAAGATCGAGCCACCCCTCGCCCTGCCCGCCGACCGCGAGCCCCCCCGGCTTGGTGGGGCGGTACCGGCCGAGACCATCCAGCCGGAGTACTCGATCCAGGTCCTCCTCGACGACGAGGAGGCGATGCTCGGCCGGATGAAGCCGAAGACCCGCTACAACATCCGGCTCTCGGGCCGAAAGGGGGCGACCGGCCGGATCGTCCACCCCACCGACCCCGACGCCGAGGAAGCCTTCGCCGCCTTCTTCGCGCTCTTTACCGCCACCAACCGGCGGGCCCGGCTGCTCCAGCACAGCCGGGACTACTACCGAAGGGTCTTCTCGGCGATGCACGGACGGGGAAGCGAGGCCTTCCTGAGCCTCGCCGAGCTCGACGGGGAGCCCCTGGCCGCCGGCCTCTTCGTGGCCTTCAAGGACCGCGTCGACTACCTCTACGGCGGCTCTACCCGGGCCCACCGCCAGGTCATGGCCCCCTACCGCATGCACTGGACCGCGATGCTCCACGGCCGGGCCACCGGCCGCCGCTACTACGACCTCTGGGGGGTGCCCCGGGTGCTCAGCCCGGAGAGCCACGCCTACGGGATCTACCGCTTCAAGGAGGGGTTCGGGGGCGAGCGGGTGCGCTTTCCCGCCTACGACCTCCCCCGCTCCTGGCTCTACCGCCCCCTCACCCGGGCGCTCCGGCTCCGCAAGGACCTGGTCAACTGGCGGGTTCGGGGCAGCCGGCGCGACGTGCTCTAGGCCTTGCTTATCCCGCTTTCACCCTGGCCCCCTAGCCTTAGGGCGTGGCCCGCTACGCCGTGCTCCTGCTCGCGCTCCTGCTGCTGGCGGCCTACTGGCTGGGGCGGGAGCCGCCGCCAAAGCCCCGCCAGGCGGTCGGGGCGGCCGAGCTCTACGGGGTGCGGTTCCGCCTCTACCCCGAGGCCGACCCCGACGCCGAGTGGGTCTTCGAGGCCGGGCGGGTCGACTACGACCCCGGCCGGCGGGAGTCCCGGGTGGTCGGGCTCTCCCGGGGCGAGCGGTGGGTGAAGGGCGAGCTCGACCTCAAGCTCCGCGCCGAGGAGGTCCGGATCGACCGCTACGATAACCTGACCATGCCCCGGGCCGAGGTCGAGATCCCCAAGGAGTGCTGGCGGGTGGAGCTGATCGGCAGCCACGCGACGCCGGTCCGGGTCGACCAGCGGCGGGGGTTCTTCGCCCCCCGGTTCCGCCTGGAGGGCCCGGGGGTCCGGGTCGAGGGCGAGGGCTTCCGATCCGACTTCGGCTTAGAGGACGCCAGCTGGCACAGCGGCCGCGAGGAGTGGCGAACGGGAGAGGAAAATGACTGCAACCCCTAAGCGCGTACTGGTCTTCCTGGGTCTGCTGGCGACGTTGGCGGTCGCCGCCGGGCGGGTGATCATCATCGAATATCCCCACGGCACCCGAAGCGGGAACCTCCGCTACGGCCCCTGGGTCTACACCGCCAGCCAGCCGGGCGGCATCCGGGGGCGGGTGGGGAACCTCGAGATCGCCGCCAGCAAGGCGGTGCTCGAGGCCCCCAAGGGCAAGAGCATGCAGGCCGCCGAGGGCGAGCGGGTGGCCACCTTCGAGGGCGGGGTGGTGGTCCGCCGCGGCCGGCTCACCGCCCGGGGCCCCAAGCTCGTCTACCGCGAGGCCACCGGGGTCGGACGGCTCTTCGGACCGGCGACGATGGTTCAGGCCCCCGAGAAGGAGGGCCAGGACGAGGTCCGGGTCGAGGCCCAAAAGGCGATGGCCTTCGACGTCGACGACGACACCTCCGAAAGCAAGGGGGCGGTCCGCCTGGTGAGCGGCCGCCAGGAGGGCCGGGCCGAGCGGGTCTACTACGAGGAGGGCCGGGCGCTGGCGGTTTTCACCACCCCCGGCGGCCGGGTGCGGCTGGTCCGCCACCGCAAGGAGGGCGGGGACCTGGTGATCGAGGCCGAGGAGGCCCGCCTCCTGGCCCACCAAAAGAAGCTCTTGGCCACCGGCGGGGTGGTCCTCACCGACGGCGACCTGGTGACCAAGGGCGAGGGGCTCTTCTACGACGACGCCACCGGCGAAGCGATCGTGGTGGGCCGGCCGGCGGTGAGCCAAAACCCCAAGAAGGGCCGCAAGCTCTCGGCCGGCACCCTGCTCCACGACGTCAACAAGCACCGGGTGCGGCTCTACGGCCGGCCCTTCAAGCTGCCCCTTGAGGACTTCCGGACCAAGCACGAAGCCCCCTAGATGCGCGGTTTTTGGCTCCCCCTGGTGCTCGTCCCCCTGGCGCTCGCCCAGGAGGTCTTCCACCCCACCGCCACCCTGGTGCGGAAGGGCAAGGAGGTGGTGGTGGAAAAGACCAGCCCCGACCGGATGGGCCTCGCCTGGATCGAGGAGAAGGAAAAGGGGGTGCTCTTCCTCTTCTACGACCCGCCCCCCTACCGCGTGGTGGTCCGCTTCGGGAAGGAGGCAAAGGCCTTCGCGTCCCTCGCCCTGGTCGACCAGCCCGACGCCGGGGGCGGCCGGGTCGAGCTCACCGGGGGACGGGCGAGCTACGACCCCAAGGCCGACCGGGCCCGCTACCAGGCCAGTCCCGCCCCCGACGCGGTGACCGTCGAGAAGGGCAAGCTACGGGCCCTCGGAAGCCGATTGGTCTACCGCAACGAGGAGGGCATCGCCTACCTCCAGGGCCCCACCCGGTTCGAGCGCGACGGCGAGAAGAAGCTCACCGGGACCGCCGGGGGGCTTTTCTACCTGGTCGACGAGGACCGGGTCTGGCTGACCGGCGGCGTGACCCTGGTGCAGGGGGGGCGGACGACCAAGGCCGAGCGGGCCCTGGTCGACGAGGGGGAAAACCAGGCCTGGCTGTTCGGTAAGCCGGTCGAGAGCGTCGCCAAGGACGAGCGGATCGTCGGGGACCGGGTCCGCTACGACCTCGAGACCGGGGCGATCTGGGTGCTCGAGGGGGTGGCCGGGGCGATCGGGGGCGATTAAGCCGGGGTTAAGGGGGCGGCCCCCGGACTGGGGACCCGATACCGGCGGGCGCCTGGAGCGCCGTTAGGCCGCCGGCCCCCGGAGCCGAAGGCCCTGGATCCGGCTCGCGGGGGACATCCCGCCCGGCCCCCGGCGGTAGCCTGAGGGGGCTGTGAAAAAACTTCCCTGGCTCTTGCTCGTGGGGGCGGGGCTCGCCTTGGCCCAGGCCGGCGGGCTGCTCCCCCCGGGAGGGCGGGCCTACCCCCGCCCCTCCTGGATCCAACCCGGCCTGCTGGTCGCTTACACCGACGGGGTGGGGCAAACCGCCGCCGCCTACCTGGTCACCCGGGTGGCGGGTGGGCGGGCCTACGGCCTGGCCCTCACCCTCTTCCAAAGCGAGGCCGGGCCCACCCTCCAGGTCCAGGCCGAACCCCTCTACGACGGCGGTTCGGGCCCCTTCGTCGTTCACCCGGCGGCGGTCAGGGACTTCCTCCAAAACCCGCCCCCGGGGGTCCAGGCGATGGGGGTTCCGGGTCAGCTCGGGGTGGTGATCCAGGACCCGGACGGGGTCACCAAGCACGCGGTCCGCTACGACCCCCAAAGCGGCCTGGTGACCGAGGTCACCAGCAGCTACCGCGCCCCCGCCGGGGTAGGACCGAGGCGGAGCGTCGCGGTGCACCTGGTCCTGGCCGGGCGCCGGCGGGTGGCCTGGCGGGTGGTCGAGGCCTTCCCGCCGGCGGCCCGGGCCGCCGCCCGTTACCAGGTCCTCTACGCCCTGGCGGGGGGAACCGCTCCGGGCGGCACGGTCACCGTGACGCCGGCCGGGGGGACGCCGCCGCTCGCCCGATACCGGGTCGAGGCCGCCGGGGCCGGGGAGCTGCAACCCCCCAGCGTGCAGTACGGCCTGCCGGTCATGGGGCCCCACTACCTGCACCCGGCCCTCCTGGCCCGAACCCCCCTGCTCCAGGTTCCCGAGCTGGGGCTGGTCTTCCAGGTGGCCGGCCGCGACCCCTCCGGCGCCGTCTGGGTGGCGGCGACGGCGGGCGGGAGGACGTTCGAGCGACTGGCCGTCGACCCCCAAAGCGGGGCGGTCCTGGAGCAGGAGATCGCCTACCCCGGGATGGGAACGGCGATCTACCGCCGGCTTCCCTAGGCGGGGGCGCCCTCGGTGATCCCCGCCATCAACAGGCCGAGCCGTTCCTCGGTGGCCTCCTCGGGGCGGACCTCGCCGACGATCCGTCCCTCGAACATCACCAGAATGCGGTCGGCGAGGCTCATCACCTCGTTCAGGTCGGCGGAGACCAGGAGCACCGCCATCCCCTGGTCGCGGGCCTCGACGATCTGCTTATGGATGAACTCGATCGCCCCGATGTCGACCCCCCGGGTGGGCTGGGCCGCGATCAGGATCCGGGGCTTGCGGTAGAGCTCGCGTCCCACGATGATCTTCTGGGCGTTGCCGCCGGAGTAGTGGCGGGCCGAGAGGTGGATGCTGCGGGGGCGAACGTCGTAGGTCTCGACCACCCCCCGGGCGTAGTCGTCGATCACCGCGTCGCGGAAAAAGCCGTAGCGGTCGACGAAGGGGGCGCGGTAGTGGTCGCCCAGGATCAGGTTGTCGCGGGTCGAGAAGTCGAGCACCAGGCCGCGGGCGTTGCGGTCCTCGGGGATGTGGGAGACCCGGTGCTCGCGCACCCGGCGGGCGTCGGGGCGGGCGATGACCTCGCCCTGGTAGCGGACCGTGCCCCGGTAGGGGCGGAGCCCCGTGATCGCCTCCACCAGCTCGCTCTGGCCGTTCCCCTCGACCCCGGCGATCCCCAGGATCTCGCCGGCCCGGACCTCAAGGTTGACCCCGGCGACCCGGGGCTTCTTGCCGGCCTCCTCGACCCAGAGGTCCGCCACCGAGAGCAACACCTCGCCGGGCCGCGGGGGCGTTTTCTGCACGGTGAGGATGACCTCGCGCCCCACCATCATCCGGGCCAGCTCGGCGACGCTGGTCTTGGGGGTGTCGACGGTGCCGACCACCCTGCCGTCCCGGATCACGGTCACCCGGTCGGAGACCTCCATCACCTCGGCGAGCTTGTGGCTGATGAAGATCACCGTGTTCCCCCGGGCCACGAAGCCGCGCAGGAAGCGGAAGAGCTCGCCGGCCTCCTGGGGAGTGAGGACGGCGGTGGGCTCGTCGAGGATCAGGATCTTGGCCTCGCGATAGAGCGTCTTTAGGATCTCCACCCGCTGCTGCAACCCCACCGGGAGCTCCTCGACCCGGGCGTCGAGGTCGAGGTCGAAGCCGACCTCCCGCAGCAGCGCCTGGACGCTCCGGCGGGCGGCCTCGAGGTCGATCGCGCCCCCCTTCCTGGGCTCGTGGCCGAGCACGATGTTCTCCAGCACCGTGAAGACGTCGACCAGCATGAAGTGCTGGTGGACCATGCCGATCCCCAGGCGGATGGCGTCGGCCGGCGAGCGGATCTCGGCGGGGCGGCCGTCGACGTAGATCCGGCCCCCGTCGGGCCGGACCATGCCGTAGACGATCTTCATCAGGGTGGTCTTGCCGGCGCCGTTCTCGCCCACCACCGCGTGGACCTCGCCCCAGCGGACGTCGAAGCTGATGCAGTCGTTGGCCCGGACCAGGGGGTACTCCTTGGTGATGCATTCCAGGCGGAGGGCGGTGCGTTCCTCGGACACGCCCAAAGTATAACGGCCGGGGTCGCCCCCGGCCGTGGTCGCGCTGGGATCGTTAGCGCCCGGCGGGCACCTTGATCTCACCCTTGACGATCTTCTGCTTGAGGACCTCGAGGCGGGCCACCACCGAGGCCGGGATCAACGCCTTGTTGTACTCGTCGAGGGCGTAGGCCACGCCGTTGTTCTTCAGGCTGAACTCGTGGACCCCGCCGGTGAAGTTGTTCATCACCACCGACTTGATCACGTCGTACACCGCCACGTCCACCCGCTTTTGCATCGAGGTCAGGCCGTGGTTGAGGGTGGCGGGGTTGTGGTCGGTGTCGCCGAGGTAGTTCTGGTCGGCGTCGACGCCGATGAAGAAGATCGGCCGGGTGTCGCCCTTGCAGGCCTGCTGGTAGGCGGGGTACTTGGGGACGTCCTTGAAGGGGTTGCGGATGAACTTCACCCCGGCCGGCAGCTCGCTGGCCTTGAGGCACTTCTTCTGCTTGACGTAGTCGATCAGGCCGAGGCCGGAGGCGCCGGAGGCGTGGTAGATGATGTCGGCGCCCTGGGCCACCTGGGCGGCGGCGATCTCCTTGGCCTTACCGGGGTCGTTCCAGGCCTGCGGGGTGTTGCCGACGTAGTTGATCAGCACCTTGCACTGGATGCCGCTCTCCTTGCAGGCGTACTCGACGCCGGCGCGGTAGCCGGCCTCGAACTTGTGGATCAGGGGGATGTCCATGCCCCCGATGAAGCCGACCACCCCGGTCTGGGTGAGCCTGCCGGCGATGTAGCCGACCAGGAAGCTGCCCTCCTGCTCCCGGAAGACCAGGCTGGCGACGTTGTCCTTCTCCGGGCTCACCGCGTCGATCACCGCGAACCTGACGTCCTTGAACTCCTTGGCGGTGGCGGTGATCGCCGGCTCGTTGGCGAAGCCCACCCCGATCACCAGGTCGAAGCCCTCCTCGGCGAAGGCCCGGATCCCCTGCCCCACCTGGCTGGGGTCGTTGGGCTCGAAGTCGAAGAGCTCGATGCCGAAGTCCTTCTTGGCCCGCTTGGCCCCCTCCCAGGCCATCTGGTTGAAGCTGCGGTCGTTCTTGCCGCCGGCGTCGAAGGCGATGCCGACCCGTACTTGGGCCGCCGCCAGCCCCGAGAAGAGGGCCGCGGCCAGGGTGAGCACGATCCAACGTTTCATATCACCGACCTCCTTTCCCACGCATGGCGTTCACGCCGTGAGCCATTATACGGCCAAACCCACCCGCCGCTCGGCTATACTCGGGGCGCTGTGAGGCGCGTGCTGGCGGCGATGCTGGTGGTCTTGCTGGGGGCCTTCGCCCTCCTCACCCGGCCGGCCCCCACCCCCCGGGTACAGCTTTCCGGGACCGTGCTCAAGACCCCCAAGCCGGCCCCCGACTTCACCCTCTACACGGCGGGGAACCGCCCCTTTTCGATGCACGACCTCCGGGGCCAGGTGGTGCTCCTCTTCTTCGGCTACACCCGCTGCCCCGACATCTGCCCCCAGACCCTCTACCAGCTGGCCCAGGTCTACCGCCGTCTGGGGCGGCCCAACGACCTCCGGGTGCTGATGATCACCGTCGACCCCGAACGCGACGACCCCGACACCACCGACCGCTACGCCAAGCTCTTCGACAAGCGCTTCGTGGGGCTCTCGGGGCCGCCGGAAGCGGTGGCCCGGGTGGCCGCCCGCTACTACGTCTACTCCCGGCGGGAAGCGAACGGCCTGATCGACCACACCGCCACCGTCACCCTGGTCGACAGCCGGGGGCTGATCCGCATCTACTACGACCAGCGGGCGATCGCCGACGTCGAGCGGGTGGCCCAGGACCTGGAGTACATCCTGGCCAACGGGGGGACGTTTTGAGGCGGGTCCTGGCGCTCCTCGCCCTCCTCGGGGCGGTGGCGCTGGGGCACCTGGCCGACCTCGAGGTCGACCGAATCCGCATCCTCACCGGACCGGAGGGGACCTTCCTGGAACTCGCGGTCCGCTACCCCAAAAACGACACCCCGCTCGCCCTCCGGGTGGCGGTGACCGACCGCTCCAAGGGGGTCTTCGAACGGCGCGAGGGGGGGCGCTACCGCCGGGTTAAGGAGCTCCCCATCCCCTACGGAATCAGCACCATCGGGGTCGCCACCCGCTACCGG
>Ga0256841_1002978_pt1 | contig 12973 bp, 14 predicted proteins | sample 356308metaG_FD_185971 | JGI IMG/M metagenome (GOLD analysis project Ga0256841, IMG submission 185971) | Hydrothermal vent microbial communities from Mid Atlantic Ridge, Atlantic Ocean - 356-308 | ecosystem: Environmental > Aquatic > Marine > Hydrothermal vents | place: Atlantic Ocean: Mid...
GCCGCTGACGCGGCATCCGATTGTGCGCGCAGTTTGCGCTTCCAATAACCGAAGGCGGAAACGGATATTCCGGCTTGTTGACAAAAGGCTTTCTGGCTCAGGCCGCTTTTGGCCTGTTCTTGTACCAGTGCTTCCCATTGGGCGCGGGGGCGTCGTGTTGTCATGATGGGCTCCTGTTGGTGAGTACAGGAGCAGATTACGGGGCGACTTGCTGCTTGGGAAGAACGGTCTGGAATGATCGCTTACGGCTTTGCTGTCAACAATGAAGTGACATTAACAGGTGGTGTACAACTGAAATTCCGAGGCAAAGATAAAATCGATGCCAATTCACGAGGCATTCACACATCACGCACAGATCTGGAGCTTGGCTTGGGTTATGCTGCGAGTAAACGTATGACCCTGAATGCGCAGATACGATCAGACCTGACTGGCGATGCTGGCGCTCAGCTGGGTTTCAATCTGCTGTATAAATTTGGAGATTTACCAACGAAAGAATAACAAGGAGGTGGTGATATGACATAGGAGCTTAGTATTCCAACGACTCATTTTTACAATTCATCAAACATAGGAGAATTCGATATGAAATCGAAAATAAAATATACTTTTCTTTCAATGTTGCTGGCTGTATTTGTTGCTCAGCCTGTATTGGCATCGCCACTCAACAACGACGATATAGCATTTGCCTTTGGTAAACCCTCTGCTGTTTACTCTGATCAAGGAGAGTTCGCGCTTCTATCTAATCGGGAGATGAGGGAGACGGAAGGGGAGTTCTGGCCAGTGATTGCCGCATTTGGATTCTTGGGTGGTTATTCTGGGGGGGGTGTCATATTTGGCTAACACTCCGAATCCAACATGGTCAGGAGGACTGTCTGCTGTTGGCTGGGGTGCTTTTAGTGGAGCAACAGGTGCAGTTGGTGGACCAGGTTGGGGGCTGCTAGGTGTTGTTGGTGGCTCTGGTGGATATTGGACCTCAAATTGGGGCTGGTGATCTTAGTGTAGTATGATAGTTGCAAGGCTGCCACTTCTTGGCAGCCTTGTGCTTTGCAATCAATATTTGCCGTTATAATTAAGTTGGAGGCTTAATTAAGTGAGTGGACTGAAGTTTATTGTGGTAATCCAAGTGCTGGCAGCGATTCTGGGGATATGGAGTTATTGGAATAGCTCATCTTTGTTCCCTTCTGTGGCGATGGCTGTGTGGGGAGTATGTTCAACGCTGGTTATGGCATTGGTGTGGTTGTTTGTTGATTCTGGTTTGTTACGTCTATACGGTGTCAAGGGAAGTATACTGTTTATGATTTTTGTGAATGTGGCGTTTATGATTATTGTATTTGTTGATGGACCTAGAAACTAGTGTTCCACTTGCATGTGGGGCTAGTCTCTGGGTTCCTGTTAAAGGGTATGTCGGGCACAGCTGCTTTTGGATCGGGCATTACTGGTGGCCTAGTAAGTGGGTATGGTTCCAGTAATGGTTGGTGGTAACATCACTATATGGGTCTCCTAAGAGAGCAATAAGCTGTAAGTAGCTACTATGCTCGGTACTTGCGGGTCCGAGTATAGTAGCTTCTCATCAAAATGGAGTGGAATGATGTGGAATGAAACAGGCGTATTTGTTTTATTGGCTTTTGTTTTGTCTGGCATAACTTTTTATATCACTAGCAAGATTTTTCCGAAATGTAACAGCAATATGTGTAGGCTTATAAGGCCGTTTATTATTATTTCATCAGCAATTATTTTTGCTAGAATTATAGCTGGCGCTATTGTTTAGGATCATTAATTTTTCATGAAGAAAGAAATAACTGTAACTATGCTAGCATCTTTTTTGTTTGGTAATAGCTGCTATTCGGATGAAAGTGTAATTATTCATAACCAATTTGTAACTGGGACTATCAGCACTGTTTCATGGAAATCACTAAGGGATAATGGAGTCGAAAAACAAGATAAAGATTTTTCTTGTGGCTCAGCTGCTACTGCAACCATACTTAGTTCATTTTATGGTCTTAGCGTTACTGAAAAAGATATATTGGAAGAGGTATTAAAAATCGGTGGCGATGGCGCGGCCTCTTTTTCCAATTTAGAACAGGCTGTAAAAAAATATGGCTTCAAAGGTATAGGTCTATCAGTCAGCTTTGAGAAATTAAAATCGATAAAAATTCCCGTCATTGTTTATCTACGCTATCGAGGTGATGATCATTTTTCTGTTATTCGTGGTATTTCAGAATCAGGGGTAGTATGGCTGGGTGATCCATCATGGGGAAATAGAAAATTCACGGAGTATCAATTCAGGAAAATGTGGGAAACACGAGACGATGAAAAATTAAAAGGGAAAATACTTCTCATTATTCCACAAGATAAATCCACCGCCAATCTTGATAAAGACTTCTTCCGCCCGCCAAAGGTTAATACCACCGCAATTGAACTACTCACCATCCGTAGATAAAAGCCCAACAAGGCGCTACACACGGACAAAATAAAGCTACGTTCGTTCCTCACTCCGCTTTATTTTGCCGGTGAGCTTGGGCGATAGCGCAGCACCGCTCGCGCGGTGCTGCGCTATCGGCTCAGCTGTTGAGTTTCGCTTCGCTTCACTCCACCGGCTTGAAAGCCGCCGCGCTTCGCGCTCTGGCTATCAACCCGTTGGAGCGGAAATCCGCACTGGGTTCCGAATGCTACGCATTCTCCACCCAGCGCGAATTCCGCTCAACAGCTGATCCGTTATGCGTATTAAACAAAGAGGACTAGGGGTCAAATCTAGTAATATATAGTAATAACCATACCCAACGGGGGAGACATACTGGGTTCGTATGACGGGGGCGTGGAAGGCGTCGTGCTTTGGAGGCTTCGGAGGGTCAGGCTGCTATAGTCTTGTTCTGGGTTTTCCGCAGAAGTCTTACGCGCCGAACAGGGTCAGCGGGGGTTGTTCCAGTTCGTGTGCCTGCTGTTCCAGCAGGGTGACGTGTTCCTGCCAATATTGCGGGGTGTTGAACCAGGGAAATGCGGCGGGAAAAGCGGGGTCGTCCCAGCGCCGTGCCAGCCAGGCCGCGTAGTGAATTATGCGCAAGGTGCGCAGGGGTTCGATCAGTGCGATTTCACGGTTGTTCAGTGTCCGAAACATTTCATACCCTTCCCGGAGGGCATCGAGTTGCACGGCACGTTCGTTGCGTTCGCCGGAGAGCAGCATCCATAGGTCCTGGATGGCGGGGCCGCTGCGGCAATCGTCCATGTCGACGAAATGGGGGCCGTGGTCGGTCCAGAGGATATTGCCGGGGTGGCAGTCGCCGTGGAGTCTGATGACGGCTATACCGCCGGCGGTTTTGAAGGCGGCTTTGATCTTTTGCAGCAATTGTTGGGTGAGGGCTTCGTAACGGGCGGTGAGTTCGAGGGGGATGTGATCCTGTTCCAGCAGATACCGTACGGAAACGCTGCCCATGACCTCTGGGTCGATAACGGGACGGTGGGTGAAGGAATGTGCGGCGCCGAGCTGATGGATGCGGCCCAAGAAACGGCCGATCCATTCCAGGTTGTCGGGGTTCTCCAGTTCCGGCCAGCGTCCGCCCTGGCGGGGGAAGAGGCTGAACCGGAAGTCCTCGAATCGGTGCAGGGTCTTGCCTTCCGGGTCAGGGATCGGGGCGACCACGGGGATCTCTTCTTCCGCCAACGCCAGAGTGAAGGTGTGTTCTTCCAGGATTGCGGCATCGCTCCAGCGATTCGGGCGGTAGAATTTTGCCACTACCGGGGGGGCGCTCTCGATGCCGATCTGATAGACGCGGTTCTCGTAGCTGTTCAGTGCAAGGAGGTGGCCGTCGGGCCGGAACCCGGCGGACTCCAGGGCCCGCAGGACGGTTTCGGGTGAGAGATTGGCGTAGGGTGGGGGCGTATCAGGCATCGAAGCCGGCTTTTCGCAGCAGCCCTTTGAGGCGGCGGGCATCGAAGCCTTGCAATGTCTGTCTTCCGATTTTGACCAGCGGTACGCCGCGACCACCCTGGCGTTGAAACTCGATCATCGCGCGGTGATTGCGTTCCACGTCGAACTCGCGGAACGGGATTTTCAATCTTTGCAGCAGGGTTTTCGTGGCGCGGCAATGGGGGCAGCGACGGCTGCCGTAGAGTGTGACACGAGGGGTGGATGTTTTCATTGGAACCCTATTTACCGGTCAACCGCCGCTCCGCCTCGCGGTATTTTTCCGCCGTTTTGCGAATCACCTCTTCGGGCAGTTCGGGGCCGGGCGGCGTTTTGTCCCAGTCCAGGGTCTCCAGGTAGTCGCGTACGTATTGTTTGTCGAAGCTGGGAGGGCTGATGCCGGGCCGGTACTGATCGGCGGGCCAGAAGCGGGATGAGTCGGGGGTGAGCACTTCGTCGATGAGGTGGAGTCGGCCGTCCGCATCCAGGCCGAACTCGAATTTGGTGTCGGCGATGATGATGCCCTTTTCCAGTGCGTAGGCGGCGCTTTCCGTATAGATGCGCAGGCTGATGTCGCGCACCTGCTCCGCCAGCGTGCGGCCAAGGCGTTCGACGGTCTGCTCGAAGCTGATATTCTCGTCGTGCTCACCCAGTTCGGCCTTGGTGGAAGGGGTGTAGATGGCCTCCGGCAGTTTGTCCGCCTGCCGCAGTCCCTCGGGCAGCGAGATGCCGCAGACGCCGCCGCTCTTCTGATAGTCCTTCCAGCCGGAACCGATCAGATAGCCGCGCACGATGGCTTCCACTGGCAAGGGCTTCAGTTTGCGCACGATGATTGCCCGGTCACCCAGGGACGCCCGCTGACCGGAATCTTCTATCACCTCTTCGAGGGGCGTTCCGGTGAGGTGGTTGGGGATCAGTCCGGCGGTGCGCGCAAACCAGAAATTGGAGACCCGCGTCAGCACCTCACCCTTTCCGGGGATGGGTTGTGGCAGGACCACGTCGAAGGCGGAGAGGCGGTCGGTGGTGACGATCAGGAGGTGATCGGCGTCGATTTCGTAGATGTCCCGTACCTTGCCCCGATTGAGTAGGCGGAGGCCGGGGAGGTCGGTGCTGTAGAGGGCATCGTCCTGGTTCATGTCGGATTTCCGGAGTGGGCAAAGGGCGAAGTATACCTTTATCGGCGGTGGCTCGCAGGCTCCCGGGCCAGAAAATTCTGCTACCATTGGGGCGTTATTAACCCGGCAACAATATATATCGCATTCAGGGCTTCAGGCAGGCGCCGGAACAAGGCGCAGCCTGCAGGCAAGGGTCACTCCCTTGCCAAGGTCGCTCCAGTGCATCCATGCATTCGCGACACTTGGACATCCTGTCCAGCGCGCTGGAACGCAGGTCCGGCGCCCGCCTGAAGCCCCGAACCCTATGATATTCAAAGACAGGCCGCGGCTGAATACGATATATATTGTTGCCGGGTTAATAGTTTAGAGGAGCATCGGCCATGAGTGAATCGTTGTCTTCTGACGACCCTTTTCTCCATGCATTTCGCGGGAGTTTTACCTCCACCCTGCGCTGGCCCCAGTTGGATGCCTTGTGGGTGCGGTTGCGGCAGCGGGCGGGGGAGGGCTGGTATCTGTATGCCGTGGGCGAGCCCCCGCCCACGGAACCTGCCGACGCGTCACAGGTACTGGCGTTCATCGACAAGGTGGATGCATTGCTGCGCCGCGAGCACGACGAGGACTACTGCGGCATCGTCTACGCGGACGATCTGGAGGAGCCCAGCATGGTGAAGATCTATGACCCCAACAACCTGGGGGTCTCCTGCGGTTTCAGTGACAATCCGCCGTTGCCCGGCTGGGTAATGAGTACGTTGCCCCCCTGTGATCTGCCGGCGTCCCGTCCGCCGCCCAAGGGGCGCCAGCGATGGTGGCGGGCGTTGTTTGGCGGTCAATAACCCAGTGGAAAAGTTGGTTAATTCAGGCGGTTGTGCTAGCATTTGGATACGGTCGAAATATGAATGAGTGATTTTGCCGCTTCCGATTGCCGATGCGCGGAAGTGAGAAACGAGGTGCGGATATGCAAGAACTGACTACTGACGAACGCCTGGCCCTGACCCGGAGCGTCATCCACTTGCTCGAAGAGTGGGGCCTGCAGGCGCGGGATATTATCCAACTGCTTGCATTGCCGGACTCGGTCAAGCCCCGGCATCTCAGTCGTTACAAATATGACACGCCCTTTCCGGACAATCCGGAGGTGATGCGCCGCATCGAGTACGTGGTCAAGATTGCCGATGCCTTGCGCACCAGCTTTCCGCGTAATCCCCACCAGTGCAGCCGTTGGTTACGGCAGACGAATCATCGCTTCGGCCGCCAGGCGCCGCTGGCGATGATGCTGCAGGATGGTGAGAACGGACTCATCAACGTGCTTGCCCGACTCGACTGCACCTTCGCCTGGGACGCCTCCGGCTCCAAGGGCTGATTGCCCCGCCTTCGCCCCGTAAACCGCCCTTCAAGAGCCCGCCGGATTGGGACACGGCCACGCCGCGCAGGCAATGATCCGAGCCCCTTGTCAGGCAGTGTAATGCCGTCCAGGCCGGTCCGGCTTGAGCGCCGCCCCCTTTTTGCTCATCATGGCGCCTCTTTGTTTGAACAGATGAAGGAGCCGGTGAGATGAGCGACCACGTGTACAAGAAGATTGAGCTGGTGGGCAGCGCGCGCGAGGGGGTGGATCAGGCGATCCGCAATGCCCTGGCGCGTGCGTCCCAGTCGGTGCGCCACATGGATTGGTTCGAGGTGAAGGAGATCCGGGGCCACATCGAGGGCGGCGAGGTGGGGCATTTTCAAGTGACCCTGCAGGTGGGTTTTCGTCTTGAAGAGGAGGACCGGAAATGATCGTACTCAAAATCGATGGCATGAGTTGCGGGCACTGCACCGCGGCGGTGGAGAAGGCGCTGAAGGCGGTGCCTGGCGTCATTTCGGTGCAGGTGACGCTGGAGCCGGGCGAGGCGCGGGTGGAAGGTGACGCGGACGTGGAGGCGCTCAAGGCGGCGGTGACGGAAGAGGGCTACACGGTCACGGAGGTCACCTGAGAACGGGGATGCCGGCGCGATGAGCGGGGATACCACAACCGCCACCCGGCCAGACAAGCGGGGCGAGTTGCGTCTCGAGATCGGCGGCATGACCTGCGCCGCCTGCGTGGGCCGTGTGGAGCGGGTGCTGAAAGGGCAGCCGGCGGTCCGGGATGCCGAGGTCAACCTGGCCACCGGCAAGGCGCGGGTGGTGTTCGATCCCGGTGGCATGAATATCCCGGCGGTGCTGGACGCCATCGCCGATCGCGGCTATACGCCCGTTACCCGGCGGGTGGATATACGTGTCGGTGATATGACCTGTGCTGCCTGCGTCCGGCGGGTGGAGCGGGCGTTGCGCAAGGCCCCTGGCGTGGTGTCCGCAGCGGTCAATCTCGCCACCGAGACCGCGACCATCGAATACCTTCCCGAGATGATCAATCCTGCCCGCCTGCGCGCCGTCATCGAAGCGGCGGGGTATCGCACCTTCGATCCGGAACAAGAGGGGTTGGAACAGGACCTGGAAGTCCAAGAGCGGCGCGCCTGGCGGCGCGATTTGATGCTGGCGGCGCTCTTCACTCTGCCGCTGCTGGGGGTGGCTATGGGGCCCATGTTGTCCCCCGGCCTGGATCAGGGCATGCGGCGGTGGGCCTCGCCGGCGGTTTGGGGATGGGTCCAGTTCTTCCTGGCGACGCCGGTGCTGTTTTTTGCCGGTCGTCGTTTTCTGCGCCAGGGGTGGGCGGAGTTACGCCACCTCAGTCCCGGGATGAACAGCCTGGTGATGATCGGCGGGCTGGCGGCATGGAGTTATTCGCTCATCGCCTTGGTGGCGCCGGGACGCTTTCCCGAAGGGACCGCCCACCTCTATTTCGAGGCAGCGGCGGTGATCGTCACCCTCATCCTGCTCGGTAAGTACCTCGAAAGCACCGCCAAGGGGCGCGCCTCCCAGGCGATTCGGAAGTTGATGCAATTACAGCCGCCAACCGCGCGGGTGGTGCGCGAAGGCGAGGAACGGGAGATGCCGGTGGAGGCCCTGATTCCCGGCGACATCGTCGCGGTGCGTCCCGGCGAGCGCATCCCGGTGGATGGCGTGATCGTCGAGGGGGAGAGCCGGGTGGACGAGTCCATGATAAGCGGTGAGCCGCTGCCGGTGGCCAAGCGTGCAGGCGACGAGGTGACCGGCGGCACCGTCAACGGCCACGGCGCCTTTCGCTTTCGCGTCGAGCGCGTGGGGGACGACACCGTGTTGGCTCACATCATCCGCATGGTTGAGGATGCGCAGGCCGGAAAGCCCCCTATCCAGCGGGTGGCCGACCAGATTGCCGGCATCTTTGTGCCGGTGGTGTTGGTGGTGGCGGCGATCACCTTCGGTCTGTGGCTGTGGCTCGGTCCCTCGCCCTCGCTCAACTACGCCTTTGTCGCCGGGGTGAGCGTGCTGCTCATTGCCTGCCCCTGCGCCATGGGGTTGGCCACGCCCACCGCCATCATGGTGGCCACCGGCCGGGCGGCGCAGTTGGGCGTGGTGGTACGCAAGGGGGAGGCGCTCGAGACCCTGGCCCACATCGACAAGGTCGTGATGGACAAGACCGGCACCCTGACCCGTGGCCGGCCCGCGCTGACCGACATCGACGCCGCTGGGGAATGGGACGAGGCGGGACTTCTCGCCCACGCCGCTGCGGTGGAACGGGGCAGCGAGCATCCATTGGCTGCTGCGATCGTGGCGGCCGCGGAGGAACGGGGGATTGCGCCCCCCGAGGCCGCGCGGTTTGAGGCGGTTCCCGGTTACGGCGTGCGGGCGGAGGTGGACGGGCACACTGTTGCCATCGGCGCGGCCCGCTACATGGAACGTTTGGGAGTGGATGTGTCCGCTACAACCGAAGCTGCGGAGGCGCTTTCCCGGCAGGCGCGTACCCCCGTGTTCGTTGCCATCGACGGTGTACTGGCCGGCCTGCTGGGGGTGGCGGATCCGCTGAAGTCCGAGGCGGCGGAGGCGGTGGCGGCGCTGGCGGCGATGGGGGTCCGCCCGGCCATGCTCACTGGCGACGATCCCCACACCGCCCGCGCGGTGGCCCGGGAAGCGGGGATCGAGGAAGTGGTGGCGGGCGTCCTTCCGCAACAGAAAGCGGAAGAGGTGAAACGGTTGCAGGCGGAGGGGGCGCGGGTGGCCTTCGTCGGCGACGGCATCAACGACGCCCCGGCGCTGGCCCAGGCCGACGTGGGCATCGCCATCGGCGCGGGCACCGACATTGCCATCGAGGCCGGCGACATCATCCTCATGTCGGGCGATCTGCTGGCGCTTCGCGACGCACTGGCGTTGGCCCGGCGCACCCTGCGCACCATCCGCCTCAACTTCCTCTGGGCCTACGGTTACAACGTCGTGTTGATCCCTGTCGCCGCTGGCGCTCTGTTTCCTTTTACCGGCCTGTTGCTCAACCCCATGTTGGCCGCTGGCGCCATGAGTATCTCCAGTCTGTTCGTGGTCAGCAACAGCCTGAGGTTGAAGCAGTTCCGCTCGGCCCGGCGGTGATGAAGGTGGTGCGCCTGGACCATCTGGTGCTTACGGTACGGGGGATCGACCGTACCGTGGCGTTCTATTCGAAGGTGATGGGAATGCGCCGGCAGGACTTCGGCGATGGCCGGGTGGCGCTGCGGTTTGGTGATCAGAAGATCAACCTCCATCTTCTGGAGAGCACCATTGCGCCGAAGGCGGCACATCCGATGCCGGGCTCCGCCGATCTCTGTTTTCTGATCGAGGCGCCTTTGGCAGAGGCAATGGAGCGGGTGCGGGGCCTGGGTATCGCCATTGTCGAAGGCCCGGTGGAACGGACGGGCGCGACCGGCCCGATCCGCTCCTTCTATTTCCGCGATCCCGATGGCAATCTGATCGAGATCGCGAACCGAATTTATTATTAACCCGGCAACACTATATATCGTATTCAGCCGTAGCGTGTCGGCCCGCAGCATGCTTCGTTGCCCCATCTTGCTGGGGGGTGGCTACAGCAAGATGGGGCAGTCTTGCTGCGAACCGCCACGCCACGGCTGAATACACGATATATAGTGTTGCCGGGTTGAGAGTTCACGCGGCCTGGCGCGGATTCAGTTCGGGCAACCGGTCGTCGGTTTTGCCACGCTTGCCGGCATGCCGCCGGAATGGAATCAGGCGCGGCCGGACCTGACGTTTGAATTCACGTTTCCAGTCCTCGAAATCCAGAGTTTCATGGCCGTAGACGGCGCCTTCCAGTTTCTTGACAAGTGCCCGCACGCGCGCCGGATCGGACTTGGGTTGGAACTCGATGATGCGCTCCGCCACCCGTGGCAGGGAGGCATACGGTGAAAGATCGAGGTGTTTGCAGGCCAGAAACTTGAGGGTCTGTCCCCAATGCTCGGGATCTTTCTCGTTGTCAATACAGCGAACGCAGAACCAGAAGCGCACTGAGGTAGGCAGCGCCGTGACCATGCGTTGCCGCAACCGCCGGCCCCAGGGCAGGGGGTTGACGACTGAAACCACGCGGCGAAGCCTCTTGGCGGCTTCGCCCATGGGACCGCCCACCGAGAGTTTCGGGAGAGGGATGCGGAGGGCGCGCATCCTGATTCTCGGGAACGGCCACTTGTGCGGTGCCTTTCTGGCGCGCCACCAGGCCGCCATCCAGAAGCCGCTGAGCAGCCCGATCATACCGGCCAGGGGGATCCAGAAGGCCAGCGGCGATCCGGCGGGGAAGAGGGTGGTGGGCCGCGTCAGGCCCAGTTCGCCCTTGCCACGTAGGCCGCCGGTGGCGGACAACGCATGGATGGGGATGGCGCTGTATTCCTGAGTGCCGGTCTTGACGTTCCACCATGCCAGTCGGACAGGGGGCAAGTGCAGTCTGCCACCGTACTGCGGGATCAGGGTGTAGTATTCGGTGCGTGTGCCCAGAAGATGTTTGCCATCGGCCGAGAGTTTGCCGCTCGTGCGGGTCTTTTCGCGATAGACGCGGAAGTCCTGACTCTGTAACAGGGTCTCGACGCTCGGGAGTTGTGCGCCACTGGCGCCCACGGCGGAGATCTCCACGATCAGGGTGAGCGGTTTTCCTGCAACGGGCACCGTGCGTTCGTCGAAGTGTGCCTTCAGTTCCAGTTGTTCCAGGGGCAGCCAGGGCTGAATATTGGTTGCCGCCGGTTTCGTGTGCAGCTCCAGGCCTTTCGGCGATGCGACGTCGAAATGGCGCGATGCCGCCCGGCGTCCATAGCCCTGATGGGGCAACGAAGCCAAGGTGCCGGTGATATGAATGGGGGGGACCGCGATGTCGCCTGCAACCAGGGGGCTGACCGCGAACACGAATTCGTTGACGATTTCACGTTTCCCGCTGCGCGTGGTGCGTGCGCTGGTGTTCGGGCCCTCGATCTTCTGGATCATGAGGTTGTCACTCTGCGGGAGTTGCGGCGTGGCGGTCTTGAGATTCACGTCGGAGACCACGCGCAGGGTCAGCAGGAGGGTCTCGTTTTCGTAGGCGCTTGTCTTGTTGAGTTGGGCCTCTATGCGCGGTGACACGTAGCGGTGGACGCCGCCGTACTGTACTGAGGCGTTGTTGGGATAGAGGGCCGGCCAACTGGAGAAGATCTGGGAGGCCGTCGAGACAGGCATCAGCGGCGCCGGGCGAACACCCTGCGCATTGTTTTGTGGCAATGGGCGAAACTGCAAGCCGCCAGGGTTTGTCGCGGTGTGTTGATATCGGTAGGGGGCGGATCCGGCCCCAAAACTCATGCCCGCCTGTGCCAGTCCTGAAAACAGACCCAGAAACAGGCACAGGGCGCAATGGGGGGCTTTCCCCTTTCTATCGATCGTATTCATTATCTACTCCATCCTCATAATCTGTTGTCACCAGGGTCTTGTCTCCCTGATGGCCCCGCCCTGGCTGCGCATGAGTTGCGACTCTTCGAGCATGAACTGATTGCGCATCAGCACGGCGGGGTTCCCCTCGATCTGTTCAAGCCACTGTTCAGACAAGGCAGCGCCGGCCCCTCGTCCGGGTTTTCCACCCAGAGCCGAATCCGCATCGGGATTCTGGTCCGCGGCTTCCTGATCGGGCGTATTCCCCATCTGGTCGACCTTTTCCACGCCCTCTACCGCAGATTCCGCGTCGGGGGGGAGGTTCTGTGCCCTGGGCGTGCCGCCAGTGGGTTGTCCTTTGGTGTTTTCGGCGTCTTGGCGATCGGGGTGTTGCTCTTTGCCCTTCTCGCCTTCCTGCGCGCTGTTTTGTTTTTCGTCCTTACCGAAAAGATTAGCATGTTTTTCATCGGGTTGTTGTTCATCCTCACCTTCTTTTTCATTCGCGTTGTCGCCAGCGTCAGGGTTTTCCCGTTCGTCCGTCCTGCCCTCTTCAGGGTTTTCCCCGGGCGACGTGCCGGACATCTCGTCCTGGGGCTTTCCTTCCTTGTCGGCAGCCTGCTCTTTTTTTGATTGATTTTCTCCCGTGCCCTGTTCCTGTTCGGAAGGAGCCTCCTTCGATCCAGCGCTGTTCTTTTGGGTCTCCTGGTCCCCTTTACCTTCCTCTTTGGCGTCGTCCTGCTGCTCTTCACCTCCCTTTTGCGTGTCTTTCCGTTCCTGGGAACCGCTCTGGCCCTGCTTTTCCTGGTGCTCTCCGTTCTCGCCCTCTTGTTGCTCTTTCTCGGATGTCTTGCCGGAGGCGCTTTGTTCATTCTCCTTGGAGGCGCCCTCCTGCGTGTCGCTTTGTTCACCTCCCTGTGACTGTTGCTCAGACGGCTGTTTTCCATCCGATTGCTGCTGTTCCGATTGTTGTTCGCCCCCGGACTGTTGCGGCTCGGATTGCTGCTGTTGGTCGCCGGACTGTTGCGGCTCGGATTGTTGCTGCTGGTCGCCGGACTGTTGCTGCTCGGATTGTTGCTGTTGGTCGCCGGACTGTTGCTGCTCGGATTGCTGCTGCTGGTCGCCGGACTGTTGCTGTTCGGATTGCTGCTGTTGGTCGCCGGACTGTTGTTGCTCGGACGCCTTTTGTTCTGATTGATCCTCTTGGGGTTTC
>Ga0256841_1002979_pt1 | contig 12968 bp, 10 predicted proteins | sample 356308metaG_FD_185971 | JGI IMG/M metagenome (GOLD analysis project Ga0256841, IMG submission 185971) | Hydrothermal vent microbial communities from Mid Atlantic Ridge, Atlantic Ocean - 356-308 | ecosystem: Environmental > Aquatic > Marine > Hydrothermal vents | place: Atlantic Ocean: Mid...
GTCCAGGTTACCCCTCAAAGACTCAACCTTTATATCGGGTCGATAGTGCAACAACTGGGACTGTCTCCTTAGGCTGCTAGTTCCGACGGACGCTCCCGGGGGTAACTCCCCTATGGAACTGAAATCACCGTTCGTGACAAGTACATCCCTAGGATCCTCCCTCTCCGGGATACATCCTATGGTAAGTTGAGGAGGCAACTCTGCCGGGACATCCTTCATGCTATGTACTGCCAGATCCACCCGTCCAGCAATCAGCGCTTCTTCAATTTCTTTTACAAAGAGCCCTTTTCCACCAACCTTCGCCAGGGGCACGTCCTGAATTCTGTCTCCTTTTGTTTTGATAAAAACGAGTTCGACGCGAATACCGTCGGAAGATGCTTCCAGAGCCTTTTTGACCCACTCGGCCTGCCTCGTTGCGAGGGCGCTCCCTCTCGTGCCGATTTTCACCGTTCGTTTACTGTTCATCATGTCCGAAAACCCTTTTAGCCAGTGCAACTCTTGCACGATGTGGCCGTGCATCCAACGCAACTCGATCCCTTGCTACCACTCATCCTGCTGCTTGCGGCACCCTTGTCGCCACCTGTCTTAAAACCACACACGGAGAGAACCCGCTGGACGTGTTCATTGCCGCACACCGGACATGCAATCTTCTCATCTTTTCGGAAGACCAGCTTCTCAAATATCCTGTCGCAATCGTCACACCTGTACTCGTAAATCGGCATCTTCGTTCCTCCTTTTGAACATCGTAGCGTTTGGACAAAAGTTAATTCTCATTTTCAAGTTCTTCTATAACAAGAGCAGCAAGCAAAGGGAACATTATTTCGTGGTGTCCGATGATATTGTATCCTTTTCCTTTTGTACCCGGGGGCCTGTTTACAACGTTAACCTGGGGCCGGTAATGTTTTTTGAAGTCCATGTTCACGGTAGTGAAGCTTTCCAGTTTAAAACCGAGATTCCTAACAAGGCTCACCGCCTTTAAAAATACTTCCGGCATAACAACTGCCGAACCTAGGTTTATATACACGCCGTCCTGAAGCCGAGAAATTAGCCTCGAAAATATCCTGAAATCTCTCAGGCTGCAATCACCAATTGCTGCTCCGTTGGCCTCGGGGTGCATATGAATAATATCGGTGCCAATGGCCACGTGAACAGTTACCGGGATGTCTAGCCTTGCCCCTGCTGCCAGTATACTCAAGTCCTTGTAAGGAAAAGAGGAACTCAGGATTTCACGCCCCACCGACTGTCCGATTCCAATACCCTCCTCGTATCCCTTGGTTATGGCAGCATTTAGGAACACTGCAGTCTCTTCGGTCATTCCAAATGAACCGTCGCATATTACGTCTTCAACGATTTCAGATGTTTTACCCGCGTATGCTAATTCAAAATCGTGAATAATGCCTGCTCCATTTAGAGCCACTCCCTTGATGATCCCCCGGGACATGAGATCAATTACTATGGGACTTAAACCAACCTTTATGGGGTGAGCCCCCATCCCGAGGACTACCATGCTCCCGGTCTTGCACGCCGTGGCTACACTCGAAACCACATCCTTCAAATCTCTCGCCGCAAGCACATCGGGTAGAAAGGATAAAAAATCTGCAAATCGTCTACCCGGTTCCCACGCTTTTCCGAAGTGCTCAACGGATACTTTACTCCTCCTGTCCAGGATGCTCACCGTCCTCAATTTTTTTATTTCAACCGGTTTCCAGCCACTCATTTCATTCATCATGTAAATTTAAAGCTCTGTTAAACAGGCAGTCTTCCACTATTTGGCAAATGATGTGACCAACAAGAATGTGTACTTCCTGGATTCTCGGAGTCGTGGAAGAATCGACCTTGAGAATGTAATCGCACCACTTTTCCATGTCGCCACCGGATGTACCCGTGAAGCCTATCGTCACAAGTCCCCTACTCCGGGCAAAAGAAAGACCCTTTACCACGTTGGGAGAGTTTCCGCTTGTGCTAATGCCCCACGCCACGTCTCCGGCTTTCCCCAGGGCGTCTACTTGCTTTGAAAAAACATCGGAAAAGGAAAAATCGTTGCTGATACTAGTAAGTATCGAGGTATCAGTGTGAAGAGCTATGGCGGGCAGGGGTTTTCTATCTATCATGAAGCGGTTGACGAACTCAGCCGCAAGATGTTGTGCGTCGGCAGCACTTCCACCATTTCCGAATATTAGTATCTTTTTCCCCCTCTTCAACGCTTCTGCCAACGCCCATGAAATGTCGAGAATAAGTCCACGTTTTTCTTTTCTTGTTCTGGCGTGAAGGTCCAGAAGATCATCGAATATCGCTTCAAAAGTTGCAACGTAGCTTGAATGAAAATCGACTTTATTCACGGTTAATTTCTCCAATTTCTCCCAAAAAAGCCAGATTTAGTACAGTTTCCATGGTATTTACGCGCCACTTTGGGGTATAAGAATCGTGCATCTGTTTCTCTATGAGAGATGTAAAGATCCTCCCCTTAAGACTAGTGCAAAAAACCTGCTTGTCCATAGAAATAGTTCTTGCCTAACCTACATTTGGCTAGAGACGAAAATCTGTCGGCTACTTGCTCGTAACTATGTTTGAATTACCTTGTAGCCCACGGTTTTAACCGTGGGTAAACGCCACATAACCTATGCACACAACCGACTTATCGGTTTTCTCATACGCATTGCTTTGTTCACTACATCATACACGGAGTTAACATCGATGCCAACATTTCATACAAGACCGACTCAACAATGAAACATGAAAACTATCTTTATTCGAAAACAACTCCTTGAACCCTCTAAGCTCAAATTTCTTTCAGCACCATGTTTGCGTCGGAGCGCTCAACTAGTTCTGAAAATTTTTCAAGGCATTCCTTGATCTTTCGAAGTTCTTTGGAATCATTAACTGGTATGTCATCGGACCCCACGGATTCCACTGACTTTAGAACCCGATTAATTGTTATACCACATGGATCCATACCTGGAACGTAAACCGGATCAGAATTGTTTTCATCCAAAACTTCTATTAGAACTCTGCATTCTACGAGATCGCTTATGAGCATGTTACACAGTCTTATTGGAATACCGAGTTCGGCGGATACTTCAATAGACCTGGGAGGATCTTCATTGCCGATAAATCTTTTCACACAGAGATGCACTACTCTCAATGTAAGCAGTTTCTTAAAAGACAGCTTAATGCTCGAACAATCCGGTTCAAATTCATAAGTTTCAACATTTTGTACTGCAAAGGACATTTCCGCTCCGAAAAGTACTATCAGCCAGCTTGTCTGTAGCCATACAAGGAAAAGAGGCAATGCTGCGAAACTGCCATATATGGCACCGTACTTGGCAACTCCTATCTGAAAGGTGATGTACGCCCACTGGGCAAGCTGAAAGATTGTTCCTGCAATGACACCACCAACCAGCCCAGCCTTGAAGTTGACCCTAGTATTGGGCATAAATATATTCACAAAGGTAAATAGTACCCACAACATGCACACGGGCAAAATCTTGAGACTAATTGTTATCAAGGTACTAACTTTTCCAAGGATAGCAATTTTACTGGTAAACTGGGTGATACGAGTGGTGATAAACACCGTGGCGCTGCTTGCAGAGATTAAAAGAATCGGGCAAACAAGCATCACCGAAAGATAATCACTGAACTTCCTTTGGAGGCTCCGCCCTTTTTCAACTCCCCAGATGTCGTTAAAGGATTTTTCTATATTTCCGAGAAGCTTTATCACGAGCCAGAAAAGTGCGAGCAATCCTATCCCGGCGATGAGTCCGCCCCGAGTTTTCTCGAGCATGTTATGGGCAAAATCTATTACCCTGGTTACTACTTCTTCCTGACCCTGGAATCTTTCGAGGAGGCTTTTCCTTAGCAGTTTGTCTACTCCAAAACCCTTGGCAATACCGAAAGCCATGGCCATGGCCGGAACAATGGACAGAAGAGAGTAAAACGTAAGCGCCGAAGCTCTCAAGTTACACTGATCTTCCACAAATCCCCTGCAGGAGAGTAAGAAAACTCTCACCTGCCTGATAAAAAAGGATTTCTTGCGAGGCAAGGAGTGGAGCCTAACGCGCCATATGTCGGTTTTGAGAAAGGTAACACCTTTTTTTACATCCAGGTATTGCTTGAATTTTGTAATTCCCATACATTGGCTCCGCGTATTCCCTATTTGCCGAACGGCAGGCTCTTTAAAAGCCCCTTCGATTTTTCTTCGATTGAACTCGCCTTCTTCTTACCTTTTTCTCCCTTCTTTCCAACTCCAGGTATCAAGTTTTTAAGTTCAGAAGGTTTAGGAACGCCTTCTTTTAGCTGCTGGGTTATCATGCCCTTGATATCCGGGGCAAATTTAGGAGATGAAAAGGTACCGGTCACCAATACGGGGACCAGGATGCCAGAGCGTTTCTTCTGGTCTCCCTGCCCTTTCAGCGTAGCCACGAATTTAGGTTCAATCCTGAAATCCAGCTTTTCGTTCACAAGGTTTGCGGTACCACTTGCCACCACCCTAAGAACCGGGGATTTCATGCTGGCTTTTTCGGTTTTGAACAAACCGTTTGTTATGATAAAGGGCACTTTTAATTCGGAGAAATCCGTCTTTGGTTTTTCTTTTGCCCGTTTTGCAAGGCCAAAGGTAGCTTTTATGTTTCTTACCATCCCGGGCAGATCAAATCCAACTATTGCCCCATCGGTAAAGAGAAAAACACCTTTCCCGTTAAGGTTCCTCTTGATTGCATACGCATTATCACCCACAGTGCTGACCGTTGCTTCAGCCTTCACGGTTCCTTCAAGGAAGTCTTTTTTCATTACATCCTTTAGCAAGGGAGCAACCTTGATACCCTGGGCATCAACACGGGCACGGGTTGAAGGAGCTTTTTTTCTCACATCAAGCGTGACAGTCGAATTAATTTTCCCTTCATAAAGCTGGACCATCATGGGATCTATATGAAAAATGCCATTAGCCCCTTTGACCTTGATCACCAGGTCATGCATTTTTGCTCCACTGACTTTTATTTTTCCAGCTTTTATAATTCCATTCACTTTCAGCTTGCGAAGGGCGCCGTAGTCAGCGGGTTTCGACTTCGCTCCCGAGCTTTTGGTACTACTGGCTGCAGTAGTCGGTTTTTCTTTCTTGCCCTTTGCCTTCTTTGGAGGAAGATAACGATCAGCATCAATCTGATCCAGGTCAAAGTTGAACGCTATGTCAGGGTGAGTCAATCGTCTAGCAGACAGAGAAAAAACCAGCTTTGAATCATCTATTTGAAGCAAACCATCGGAAAGATTTACGCTGTTGGATCCACCGCTTAGCTTAAACTTAAGCGCTATTTTTTCCAGTGCCTTTGGATCAGAAGTTTCAATCGAGGCCCCCTCACCAAGTTGTTTCAGGATTTCTTTGAGAGAAAACGGGCGCGCTTCGAAGGCGACCTGGAAACGTGCATTCCTGGTAAGGTCACTCAGTTTTCCTTTCAGGGTGGCATCTAATTCATCGAATGCCTTTAGTTCAAGGTTTACCGGTACGCTACCCTTGGGTGGCACAGAACCGATGGGCCCCAGTTTTCCGTTTAGCGAAACCGGTTTTCCGTTGAACAACGCGGAAAAGATAATCTTGATTGGTTTATCCAGAGAAACGTTTTTCAGACTCAGGTTTAAATCCGAAATCTCTTTCCTTGTTTTTGTAGCATTGTCCAGGTAAAGCAGAGAAGCTTTTTTTATGGTAAATTCCCCCACGGTAAGGGATTTTATCGGCAGTGCTTTCTCCGGTTTTTTCTTGGTTACCTCTTTTTTCTCCGCCTTTTTTTCCGATTTAGGAGCAGGTGTACCTAATCCTTCCCAGTTCTTCTTTCCGTTTTTTAGCTTTTCCAGGACAATTCTTGGTTCAACAAGAACGAACTTGCTGACTTCCACTTCTTTCGACAGTAGAGGGAGTACCTTGACCCGAACCTCGAAAGACTTAACGGAAACAAAATCTTTTTCCTTGAAACCAGGAGGATTACCTAGATGTACGTCCGACAGCCTGACGCCAACCCAGGGGAAGAGAGATAGATTTATTGGCCCGTTGAGAGCAAACTGGCGCCCCGTCACATCGGCGACCTTCTTTTCAATTTGAGGTTTATACTTCTGAACGTTGACAAACCTAGGTATTATCAAAAGTGCCCCAACAATTAGTACCAGTAATAAAATCCCCAGAATAAAAACTACCTTGATTAATTTCTTCATGACGACCTCCTCGCCAAGTCGTTTCTAAAAGCCCCAGACCCGGATTCAGTTAGAAAACCGGTTCAAGGAATTCTTTCCCATAGTGAATATCCTTCAATAGCAGTTCGTACAGTGTTTTAAAGACAGCCCCTGGTTCTCCTCCCCCGATGATGGCCCCGTTAAATTCCACAATCGGCAATATGTCGAAGGTAGTGCCGAACATCATCATTTCCCTGGCTTCAAGGGCCTCGCCCACGGTAATATCAGAAAACTCGACTTTCTCAACAACACCTCTTTCCACTAAGTTTTTTGCCAGTTCCGATGCCCGAACAACTGTTGTACCCCTTAGGATCCTGTCAAATTTGGGAAACTTGAGAACGTTGTCTTTCGACACCATCCCGAAGTTTTCCGTTGTGCTCTCTCCCAGATACCCAAATTCGTCAAGGCAAATAACAAAATCTACACCGCTGTCAACCGCCTCCTTTTTCATAAGGACGTTGGGCAGGTAATTGCAACTTTTTATGTTTGCAAAAAAAGAAGGTTTTACGGGGACATTACTAACCTTTACCCGCACACCCTTTTCATATTTTTCTTTGGGAGGGTATCTCAATTCGGTAATTACAACGTAGAGTTGACTTTTAGGGCACTCGTACGGATCCGTGGTAAATCCTCCCGGACCCCGGGAAACGAACAACCGTACCAGGCAGTCCTTGTGGCCCGAGACACGTATCGTTTCTTTAACAATCCACAAAATTTCATCAAGGGTGAATGGCAGCGGAATTGCGATCCGAGATGCGGAATATTCAAGCCTTTTCAAGTGTCTGTGTACGTTATAAAGGTTTCCCTTTACGCTTTTGAAAGCCTCAAAAACCGCATCACCCCTGTGTACCATATGGTCGTCAATAGGGATCATCATCAGCACAGGATCTGTCACAATTCCATCCCAGATGCTGGAATACATGGCGTAGTATTGGCTTTGGTATTCTTTGCGTAGATCACGCTGACGATCGAGAAATTCATCCGGGCTTATTACTCTCAAGCCTTTTTTCCGCTTACTATCCGCCATCAATTAACCACCCTCCATTTCTTAAGGAGCCTATAAAAAATCATTAGTAAGCTTTATACTAAAACCTGGGGACACGCTTAAACTTACAAGCAAAACAAGGCGTGATCAAGATAGCTAAAGGGTATTTAATGTGCAAGCAAATAATTTAGCCGCTAGGCACAGGTAAACATTTTCTTTGAAATCGAATCGAAATAGTGATAAATGAAAATATTCACTATGTTATGAATGTAGTGCCGGTGTATTAACGTAATTCAAATATCAAACCAACTTCCAGCTACGAAAGGGGATACTATGGACAAGCTACTGTGGAAACCATCGGACGAACGAATCAGAAACTCCAACATGTATCGCTTCATGAACCTTGTTAACGAGAGATTCAACAAGGATTTTACCGAGTACGAACCCCTTTACAGGTGGTCTGTTGAGAACATCCCTGATTTTTGGTCATTGATGTGGGAATTCGTTGATATAAAGCATTCGAAAAAATACGACGAAGTGGTAGATGACCCGTACAAGATGCCTGGAGCCAAGTGGTTCAGCGGAGCCAAGTTAAATTTTGCCGAGAATCTTCTTCGTTATAGAGACGACCAGGTAGCACTAATATTTAAAAGTGAAGCCGAAAAGTCGTTAAAGATGACCTATGCAGAACTCTACAATGAAGTAGCCAAGGTGGCCAAGTCTTTAAAAGAACTAGGAGTGCAGGTAGGAGACAGGGTCGTCGGGTTTATGCCTAACATGCCCCAGACCATTATTGCAATGCTTGCCGCGTCAAGCCTTGGTGCCACGTGGTCTTCTTGTTCCCCTGATTTCGGGATAAAAGGTGTCTTGGATCGTTTTGGCCAGATTCAGCCCAAGGTTCTTTTCACCGCTGATGGCTATTTCTACAAGGGGAAAAAGTTCGATTCCCTGGAAAGAATTTCTAATATTTTGAAGGAATTGCCATCTACAGAAAAGGTTGTAGTGGTTCCCTACACCCAGGAAGAACCAGACATCAGTGGGGTCCCCAAGGCGGTATACTTTGATGATTTTAAAGCCAGGGAGGAGAATCTCGAGATAGATTTCGTCCAACTTCCCTTTGACCATCCCCACTACATTATGTACTCCTCCGGTACAACGGGGTTGCCGAAATGCATGGTTCAGAGTGCAGGAGGGGTTTTGATAAATCACTTGAAAGAATTAGTGGTACATACTGACTTGAAACGAGAAGACACCATCTTCTACTTTACGACGTGCGGATGGATGATGTGGAACTGGCTTACTAGTTCCCTGGCCGTTGGAGCTTCCCTGGTTCTTTTCGATGGGAATCCTTTTTATCCGAACCCGGGCGCCCTGTGGAAAATGGCCGAAGAAGAAAAGATAACGGTGTTTGGAACAAGTGCGGGCTACATCTCAGCACTGATGAACGCTGGGGTGAAACCTGGCAAAGATTATGATCTTGCTCCTCTCAAGGCAGTCCTGTCCACCGGATCACCTCTCTCCGAAGAGGGATTCGAGTATATCTATCGGGAAGTTAAGGAAGATCTGCAGCTTGCTTCCATCTCCGGTGGCACTGATATTAATGGATGCTTCGCCCTTGGCAATCCCATGGGACCTGTATATGCCGGGTGGTTACAGTGTAGAGGCTTGGGGATGAAGGTCGAGGCATGGGACGAAAACGGAAAACCGGTATATAACCAGAAAGGAGAACTGGTTTGCACGGCCGCTGCTCCATCGATGCCCATTTACTTCTGGAACGATCCCGATAACAAGAAGTATATCTCCGCTTACTTTGACGTTTACCCTGGCGTCTGGAGACACGGAGATTTTATCGAAATTCACGAAGAAGGAAGGGTTAAAATATACGGCCGGTCAGATGCTACTTTAAATCCCGGTGGAGTGAGAATCGGAACCGCTGAAATCTATAGGCAGGTGGAACAGTTAAAGGAAATAGCAGATAGCATAGTTGTTGGACAGGAATGGAAAAACGACGTAAGGGTGATCCTTTTTGTCAAAATGGCAGAAGGATACGAGTTAACAGATGAATTAAAGAAGAAGATAAGGGACACCATTCGAACCAACGCATCACCAAGGCATGTACCGGCAAAAATTATCGCCGTTCCCGATATTCCTTATACGCTTAACATGAAGAAGGTGGAACTCGCCGTGAAAAATGTTATTCACGGGAAACCGGTATTGAACAAGGATGCGTTGAGCAACCCGGAAGCACTGAAGTATTACGAGAACATAAAGGAACTTCAGGAAGACTAGCGAGTGAAACACAGGCACTTTAAGAAGCTAACGTGACACGCAGCCAAGGGGCAGCAGCTTAGCTGTTGCCCCTTTTTCGCGTCAAAACCTACTTAACAAGCGGGATCAAAGTTTACCTTTCCACACACCCCAGTTTGCCAAACTCAGCCGCCAGATCATACATATTTTCCGCATACTCGACCGCGTTGCTGGCAAGATCAACTCCGTCTACGTCACCATCTCCATCACTGTCACAAACGCATTCCTTCCACCCGGCCAATCTTGCCCACAACCACCATGCCGCATAGGCTTTCTGGTTGGCATTTAAAGGCTGGCTGTGGGCCGAGGCACAATTATACCAATCAACACCCTGGGTGTGAGAATTTTGCCATTCTGTTGCCCAGTTTCCAATCTTGGGCCCATTAGCCGATTCGTAGTAGTCACAGTTATCATTGGGAAACTCAAAGTACGTTCCGTCAGGATCATAGCTTTCAATATCAGCAAAATCATACAGTACCTTGTTGTGGGCAACGCAATATTCCCTTATGACCTGGTTTGCTGCTTTGTTCGCCGCATCATCCCAGTGGTCAACATGACCCGTCATGTAAACGAAGGTTACGTTTGGATACTCACTTTCCAGTTGAGACATGGGCTCAAGATACTCGCTGTAAAGAGTTCCATTCTTGTACTTGCTTTCCACCTGGCCGCACCAGGACCAGATTATGACGTTCACATCGGAGTGAGAATGGTCATTGAGATATTCACGGGTTTCATTCACCCATTTTGGATAATACCCGCAGTCGTGATCAAGCCAACCGCTTCCGTAGCCATCTCCCTCCTCAAGATCGAGAGCCCCTTCATAACCGCCGTTGTTAAAATCAAAAATGTCGGTGGGCAGACTTAGGCCGAGTCCACCATTGTTGGCAAAGCTTACAAGGCCTCTCATTCCTGTTGTTAACTGGCTTCCGTGCGAAGTATGTCCATAGCCGATATGTAGCCGGGCCTTTGCTCTTTCTATGGCCCCTTGGGGTATTTTCGTGATGCTTGTACAGGTGTGATCAATTATAATCGGTGAATTACCTGCAAAAGCAGGAAGAGACAAAAACACCACACCAACCAGTAAAACTAACCAGAGCAATCTTTTCATTGGCGTCCTCCTTCTCTTGGAAACAAGGTTAAACTTACACCGCCAAGTTGCAATAATCTCGCCTTTATTAATGGAACCGCTGATTAATTGCTCAAATAGCCAAGGAATACTTCCACGTCTTACCGGTACCTGATTTAGTCAGGAACAGGCTTCGACCCGACATCCCGATGAACGCTGATGGATTCAGGCTCTACGCTTCTCTCCATCTGGAACCACAGATTTTTCAATTATTCTCGTCCTACCCTTTAACTGATTGCTAATTCGAGAAATCAGAATTTTTCAGAGTTTCATTATCGGTATCTTCTGGAAAACTAGCCCAGCAGCCGCCAAGCTTCTTTACTGAAACTTACGTTCTCGAGTATAGCTCGCTACCTTTGTATCTTTTCCCTACACTCGCCGAGGCCAAATAGCCCGAAAAATCAAAATGTGAAATTCTGAGGTTAACACAAAAAGAGCCCGACGGACGATAGTACGCTATGTCCGGCGGGCGAAGACGCCTCAGATGCGGTGCAGGAGGGCGACCCGCAGGGCGGGAAAAGATTGTTTGACAAGGTAAGGGAGATTTCAGCGTTTTTTATACAGTCCTCCTGATGGTAGTTTGGGACGGAGTTTGTCTCCGGGTGTTACCTTCATCACAGGAGGCATTTTTTCTATTCTCTTTATCACGGGGCGCATCCTTGCTGAGGCACATGAAAGGGTTTTAGTCAAAGTATTGTTGTTTTCGTTGGATTCAAGGACAAAACCCTCACGTGGGCAACTTTCACATTCGCGATCTACCATGACCGTAACCACTGCGGTCTCGGTTTTACCCATAAAACAATAGGGTTCAAGGGGACTGACTATAGTACGTCCTCCTGCTACGGAAAGCTCACCAAGCCCATGGCCAGAAACTGCTACTCCCGTTGGTGTACCATGTATTTTAAATAAAACAGGCAAAAAGTTTAACCCGTAGGTATGCGGAGCACCCGGCCACCTTCCGCCTATGTTCTTTATCATCGCCATAATCTTGCACCTACCGTCAGATAATTTCTCGGCCCATATATCAGAGACTATTAAATCTGGTAACACACGATTACATGCGAGGGTCTTACTGAGAGTATTATTCATTAAAGAGGCTTCTTCTATATTGCTCGTTATTTTTGCCACTACCGTGTGCACACCTGGGGAAAGATATCCATTGCGGGAGGTTTTATATGTATGAGAACTTCTTGCGTTTTTAAGAGCGTCAAGCTGAAACGCTCCAATCGTACGATTCTCCACTAGCACCGTCAAACTTCCCATAAACACTGGTGATTCAACAGACCCCCCTATATTTTCGACTTCCACAGAAACATAACACATACTGTCCAGATAAATATCCTTTACTCTGAAATCCGGTAGCTGTTGGGGGAAAGCATACCCACAGGTTAAAACAATTGCCAGGACAATAGTAATTGATACTGCGGTCTTCATCTCAAACCTCCTTGAAATGAAATTTGTGGTACTATCTGTTTATTAGTTATCAAACCATCTCCTTTTGGTTCAATACCTTCGAGATTTCTTCTATCATCGTCGCAGATAAATTCCCCAAAAACACTTGCAACATTTTGTCATTGCGAGGGGTCTGCCAAAGGCCGACGACGGAGCAATATCCGAGACTTTGATATTCCGAGGGGATTGCTTCGCTGCGCTCGCAATGACTATGCATTAGCTTTTTGTTAGACACAAAATCTAGGAAGTGCCCAATAAGTGAGTTGTGCCCTGATAGTAACCGGCATTGTTGAAGCACGTCGGGTCTACCATGTTGGCTAGATACCGGGTTTCCCCGAAGCATATTCTACGGATAAATCCGTGGGTTTGCTTGCTGATGATACTTGGTTGCTATCTCCAGGCAACCCACGGCTTCAACGCAGATCAAGAATGAGCAAATTGATTGATGGGAAAGGAGATCAACCAGTACCCATTAGCCTACGGTTTTAACCGTAGGCATAAGTAGCATAGCCCATTATAGAACCGATTCATCGGTTTTATAGACCTCGTTACTGACATTTCCACCTCCCAACAAAAGAAGCATAAAATTCACATATCATTTTAGGAGGTTATAAATTCGGCCAGACACGGCCTTTTCATCTAAACCCAAAAAGACCCGACTACTTGTTGACACGAACTTTTATAAAGATAAAATGAGTGAAACGAACACCAATATCAATATCCCCATGGATAAGCGTTTACATATCAACATACTACGTGGTTTTGTTTTCGATTTTGACGGGACTCTTGTAGATAGCAAGATTGATTTCCCACGAATGAAAAAAGAGATAGTACTGCTTCTCAAAAAAAGGGGTGTCTACATTGACGGTGCTGAACGGAAACTAT
>Ga0256841_1002980_pt1 | contig 12964 bp, 8 predicted proteins | sample 356308metaG_FD_185971 | JGI IMG/M metagenome (GOLD analysis project Ga0256841, IMG submission 185971) | Hydrothermal vent microbial communities from Mid Atlantic Ridge, Atlantic Ocean - 356-308 | ecosystem: Environmental > Aquatic > Marine > Hydrothermal vents | place: Atlantic Ocean: Mid...
GAAACATTTGGAGTGCCCATTAATACGACTTTTACACACTTTAAGCTATGATAATAGCAATATAATGCACGAGAAGGTGACCATGAATTTCAAAAAAACGGTTTTAATAGGACTTGCGGCGGTATTCCTGTTCGCAGGGTGCAGCAAAGATGATGATGAAATAGCGGAGTTCAACAAGCCCGCGCTTTACTGGTACCAGCAGATAGGGAACAGTATCTCTTCGGGCAATATGGACAAAGCCGATGCCTACTATATCTCTCTCAAGAGCGAGCATATGCGTTCACCCCTGCTGCAGACAGCGATGATGATGCTTGCCGTGGCACACATGGATGAAGAAGAGTATCTGCTTGCAGGCTACTACCTTGACGAGTACAATAAGCGATTCGGCGGGGAAAAGAACCGTGAATACATCGAATACCTGAAGCTTAAAGCGGCTTTTTTGGGCATTAAAAATGTCTACAAAGACCAAAAGCTCATTATGGACAGTATCAACGGTGCGGGAACGTATTTGCTGCGCTATCCGGGTTCGACCTATACGCCGTTGGTGAAGACCATTCTCGTAAGGCTGCACATGGCACAGTACCTGCTTAATGAGAACATTGCATCGCTTTATGAGCGTACAGGCAAGCCTGAAGCGGCGAAGATCTATAGGGAAAAGAACAAAGATTCCGTAGTGGAAATGGCAGATATCACCCCTCCCAAAGTGGGTATCATCGGGGAGATCTTCGACTGATACCCAGCCGAGGCACCCTACTATTATTTCATCTAAATAACGCGTAGGGTGGATTTATCCACCGCCATCAATTTCAATTATTTTATAAGGATAGCAACCATGCAACTCAGCGATTATGATGATTTTCCGGCAGTATTGCCCATAGTGGTGGAGGATGAACTTTTCCTTTACCCCTTTATGATCAGCCCCATTTTTCTGACCGATCAGAAAGACATAGATGCCGCGACGGATGCCATGGAGAACAACTCTCTGCTCTTCGTCACCTCTTCCATTCCCGGAAAAGAGGGAAGCCGTGATTTTGATGCGATGTACAGAGTCGGTGTGGTCGGTTCGATCATGCGTAAAGTACATATACCAGACGGCAGAGTGAAGATACTCTTTCAGGGGCTCTCCCGCGGACAGATACTGGAACCGGCAGAGGGAGAGTTCAACCGAGCGCTTATCGATATCGTACATCCCAAAGCGTTCGATCAGCTCAAAGTCGATGCCCTCATGGGGGTGCTTCGCGACAAGATCAAAATACTCTCCTCTTTAAGCAGCCATTTCCCGGCCGACCTGGTGCGGACCATCGAAGAGAATGACGAGCCCAACCGTATTGCGGATCTTGTCTCTTCTATGCTCAAACTGGACAAAGATGTGGCCTATGCACTCTACATAGAACCGGATGTGGAAAAACGGCTGCTTGGGCTCATTGACGTGGTGACTTCCGAGATAGAATCTGCCAAGGTACAGCGTGAGATCCGTACAAAAGTCCATACAAAGATAGAGCAGACCAACAAAGAGTATTTTCTCAAGGAACAGCTTAAGGAGATACAGCAGGAGTTGGGTATGGATACGCAGCGGGAAGAGGAGATCGCTGCATTCAGAGAAAAGCTCGAAGCCCTGAAACCGCATCTGGAAGAAGATGCTTTCAAGGAGATCAGCAAACAGCTTGACCGTCTGGCACGTATGCATCCTGATTCTGCCGATGCGAATGTACTCCAGAGTTATCTCGAATGGGTACTTGAAGTGCCGTTCGGGAAAATGACGAAGAAGCATTTGGATGTTAAAGATGTTTCGGAAGAGTTGGACAAGGACCATTATTCACTGGAAAAACCCAAAGAGCGTATCGTAGAGTTCTTTTCGGTACGTGAACTGGCAGAGCTTCGGGGGATCAAACAGAAAGAAGCGGGCGGGGTGATCCTCTGCTTTGCAGGACCTCCGGGTGTGGGCAAGACCTCTCTGGCCAACTCCATTGCCACGGCATTGGGTAGACCGCTTGTGCGCATCGCGCTTGGCGGTCTGGAAGATGTGAACGAACTTCGGGGACACAGACGGACTTATGTAGGTGCTATGCCGGGCCGTCTGGTGCAGGGGCTCATAGAGGCCAAAAGTATGGACCCCGTCATTGTCCTTGACGAGATTGACAAAGTAGGGCGCAGTATGAGAGGCGATCCGACAGCGGCGCTTCTGGAGATACTCGACCCTGAACAGAACAGCAAATACAGGGATTATTACCTGAATTTCAACATTGACCTGAGCAAAGCGATCTTCATCGCTACAGCCAATGACGTAGGGCGTATTCCTGCACCGCTCAGAGACCGTATGGAGTTCATAGGACTCAATTCCTATACCCCTAAAGAAAAGTTCGAGATCGCCAGGCGTTATCTCATCCCGCAGGAATTGAAAAAACATGCACTCAAACGCAGGGAATTCTCGATCTCGGACAAAGCGTTGAAAATACTAATCGATGAATATACCCGGGAAGCAGGGGTGAGGAACCTGCGCCGGCGTATTGCCGGACTGATGAGGAAGTCGGCACGCATGCTGCTTGAGGATCCCAAAAAAGACCATATCGCAGTGACCAAAAAGAATCTGGAACACTTTACCGACAAGAAGGTCTTTGAGATCTCCCTGGTCGACAAAAAACCGCAAGTGGGTGTGGTCAGCGGCCTTGCATGGACGGCAGTGGGCGGTGATGTACTGACCATCGAAGCGATCAAGATCAAGGGCAAAGGTTTGCTGCAGCTTACAGGAAGCCTGGGGGACGTGATGAAAGAATCCGTAAGGATCGCACACTCCGTTGTGAAGATACTTATTGATGAGAAGAAACTCCCTATTACCCCCTCATGTATTCCCCATACGCTCAAGGAGAGGGAAGAACGCATTTCGGTCGACCCGAGCGAAGTCTATAAGCGTTATGATCTGCATATTCATGTCCCGGAAGGGGCAACACCTAAAGACGGTCCAAGTGCCGGTATAACTATGGTAACAGCCATTGCATCCATTTTGAGCGGAAGAAAAGTGGATAACAGGGTGGCGATGACGGGAGAAGTGACACTGACAGGGAAAGTACTCCCTATCGGAGGCTTGAAGGAGAAGCTTATTGCCGCATACAAAGCAGGAGTGACCAAAGCGCTGATCCCTCAAAAGAATTATGAACGAGACTTGGAAGAGATTCCTAATGAAGTGAAGAACAATATCAAGATAATGGGTGTTTCAAAGGTAGAAGAAGTGCTGAAAGAAGCACTTTTGTAGGGTAGGGTTATCCCCACTACCCTTCACTATGCCAAGGTGGATAAATCCACCCTGCGCGGTCAGGACCACTGCTCGATCTTTGCAGTGAGCATCTCCTCTTTGACCGGTTTTCTCAGAAAGTCATTGGCACCGTTGTCATAAACCTCTGTTTTCCTTGTATCATCCGTAGAGAGTACAATGACGGGAATATGCGCATTGGCCATATCGAGTCTGAAGATCTTGAGGAACTCTATCCCGTCAACGATAGGCATCATGATATCCAGCAAAATAAGATCGATGCTTGGGTCTTTTTTCATTTTGTCCAAAGCTTCGGATCCATTTTCCGCTTCTATGATATCGCTGACTTTCGGGTTTTTCTTAAGAAGTGTTTTTAGCAACATCCTGTTGATCATGTCGTCGTCAACAACCAGTACTTTTAATCCCATATTGCCTATCCTCTATGTTTTTTGATCAGAGATTCGATCTCTTCTTTGGAATTTACGGACGTAATTATAGCCAAATCATCACGGTTCCGGCTGATATTCCCATCGAGCAGATCCTCATCGGTGAAGATAATATCATATTTCCCTGAAGCGATCTCACTGTTGAGTGTCTGCGGATCGTCAAGGATAGTATAGTCATATCCGAGATTGTCCAGAACTTTGGAAAGGACCCTTTTCTCAAGCAGGAATTTCTTAGCGATGAGAATACTCTTTTCACCATGCACTGCGCTGCTTTCGTCTTTATCCGGCGCAATGGCATCATCAAGGGCAATCACTTCGTCAAGATCGATCATTGCACTGTCTGAAGCTGTTTTTTCTGCTTCTTCTTTTTGCGCTGCCATTTCCTTTGCTGCGACTTCTGCAGCTGATCTTGTTTCCTCAAGCTGATCTTTTTTCTCTTCAGCCGTGACCGTTTTTGCTTTGTCTGCAAGGAATTTGTTTAGGATATACAGGAGTTCGCTGGTTTCGATCGGTTTGGTGATATATTCATCCATCCCTTCGCCAAGGAATCTTTCTCTGTCGCCTTTGAGTGCATTGGCGGTCAATGCAACGATCGGAACATGCGGTACTTCATCATCCTCCTCGTAGTCGAGGATCTCGTGTGTCGCTTCGATACCATCCATGACCGGCATTTGAATATCCATAAAGAGAAGATCATACGCATTGTTTCGGCGTTTTTCAAAGGCTTCAAGTCCGTTGTTGGCAAGGTCAACGGTAATACCGTGGTCTTCAAGTACACGTTTGATCAGTTTCTGGTTAATAATGTTGTCTTCCGTAACCAGGACTTTCGCATCGAACATCGTAGCATGTGACGGAAGCGCTTCTTCTATAAGTTGCGGTACCGTATCGGCACTTTTAATGAGTACTTCTTTGAGTTTTGTCAGTGTGACCGGTTTGAAGAGAACATTGCTCTGGTCGATATCCATCGCATCGATCTTGCTTCGGCTTGTGACATTCGCAATGATGATCACCTGGGATTTGTCCAAATGGGCTACGGCATCGATGATATTCTGTTTCGCTTTGTCAATATCGATCCAGTATGTCTTGCAGGCATTCATCTTGCTCAAGTCACGAAGCTCATCAATACTTTCGAAGCGTTTGACCTGAGGGCCATAATATTCGAAGTAGGAAGAGAGGTAACCGTCCAGTTTGGTCGGGATCTCCTGCTGGTATTTGCCGATGACCATATCGGTGAAGGCATGGGCATAATTCGTTTCGGTAGAGATGACTTCTTCCAGAGGAATACTAAAGTAGAACGTCGTTCCCTGGTCCTTGGCACTTTCAAGTTCAAGTTTTCCTCCCATCAGTTCGACGAATTCGCTGGAAATGGTCAGTCCAAGGCCTGTACCGCCGTATTTTCTCGTAACGGAAACATCTGCCTGTGAGAAGGCATCGAAGATACGCTCCTGCTGGTCTTTGGTCATACCGATACCGTTGTCCTGTACGGAGAACTTGATCCTCGGCATTCTGTCATCTTCACTTTCTATCTTCTGGATCTCAAGATTGATCTCTCCGCCATAGGAAGTGAACTTGATCGCGTTGGAAAGCAGGTTGATCAGGATCTCTTTGATTTTGGTCGGATCTCCTTTGAGTTTCGGGCTTATCGCCGGATCCATATAGAAGTTCAGGTCGATGTTCTTTTCTGCGGCACCTACGGCATAGGTTTCCACCGCACTTTCAAACTCTTCTGCCGAATCAAAGACAATGCTTTCTATCTCGATCTTGTTGCTTTCGATCTTGGAGAGGTCAAGGATATTGTTGATAATGCTCAACAGGTTCTCTGAACTCTTGTCGATAATGGAGAGGAATTCTCTCTGTTCATCATCAAGGTCCGTACTTCGGAGGATCTCCGTAAATCCGACAATACCGTTGAGCGGTGTACGTATTTCATGCGACATATTGGCAAGGAAGAGTGATTTGGCTTCATTGGCCTGAAGGGCTGTCAGTTTGTCTTCTTTGGCTGTGTCGACAAGTGTCTCAAGGAAGCGGTAAGCCTCCCTGGTCCCTTCGTGGGTATCGAGGTCAATATTTTCGATATAGGCCGTATCGGAAGCCAGATAATGGTCACTGCTTTTCATCTCGTCAACCGCTTTGTTAAGCACGTCTTCAAGTTCTTTGATGTTTCTTGTGATATCTTTCGTGGTCGTATATCCGAGATAGGCAAGGATGAGTGAAAGGATGAGGATGGCCGATGCAATGGCCAGCAGGATCAGCTGTTCCTGAAGGAAAGCTTCACTTTTATTCCAAAGTGCGGTGGAAACCGTCAGTTCCGCTTTGGCAAAAAGAGAGATCTTTTTGGTTTGAAGCGTGAACCAGTCTATCGGTTCATCCTGGTAGTCACCGTTATCGACATCGGTCTGGATCGCTGAAGAGATCTCTGCCAATTCCTGAAGTGACTCTTTGGCTTTGGGTGCATTGAGGATTTCCTGTATACTTTGGCGTACCTGGGGATCCGTGACTTCGTTGATATCGAAAATATTCGCTTTGGTCTTGAAGTTGTCCCATTGTGCGATCTCCTCAAAGGACATCGAGGCTCTTTTGGTCATATAGTAGGAAACAAAACCTCTCTCAAGACCTGCATTCTCCTTGACCGTATAGATCTGCGTCAGTGTCGTGATGAGCGAGGATATCTCTGTGTTGAGCGCAAACTTCTTGATCTGAAGCAGGTTGCTGAAGGTAGGTGTGGCCAGTGTATGTGTATAGCCGTCAAAGAAAACTTTCTTGAACGGTGTACCCGCTGTATCTGCCTCTTTTCTGATTGTTTTGATCTTTGGAAGGTTACCCAGCAGTTTTTGGTATTTTGCCGTATCCAGCAGCTGCCCTTCGCCTATGGCATTCAATACGAAGGGAAGATAGGTCGAAGCGTGTGTCTGGAGGGAACCCTTGAGTTTCCCGAAAGCGGCATCTGTACTTTTCCTCTGTTTGCCGAGCGGCTCGGAGAAGACTTTTCTGTCACTACCCATATAGAGTGCGGTCAGGCCGCGTTCTTTACCTATGGCGGTAAGTGCATTGCTCAGAACCGCATTGTTCGTCAATGCTGTTTTCAGGGCATTGGCTTTCTCGTAATTGGTATAGGAAGTTATAAAGAAATAACTTGAAAGCAGAAGAAGCAGTATGATAGGTACCATCGCTACCAGTTTAAGTCTGTTACGTATAGTCATGGTCTAGTTTCCTTTTTGCTGGGATGTAAGTTCGAATTGTTTTTCAAAAGAGATGAAGTGTGCCCAATACTCTTTGATCAGTTTTTCAAGTTTGCTGCTGTCATCGCAGAATTGTATCTCGTAGAGTGTATCTGCAAGGGGATTGATGCGGAGGTTGCTGGCTGTCCCTTTGAGCAGGTGTCCAATTTTCTGGATGGTGTCCATATCGCCTTTTTCATAGGCTGCAAGCATTTTATCGGTCTCTTCATGTGCCTGTTTGATGAAGTCGTGAATGAATTCCTCTATCAGTTCTGCTGGAAGGCTGAGTTCATTGGCCGCTTCCTCTACCTGGAAGTCGAAATGGATCGGCTTGACATCAGAAAGGTCGATCGTACCGAATCCTTCGGCTTGTTCTCCCTCTTTTCCCTCTGATTTTTGTTCCTCTTCCGGAGTTTCATGTTCCTCTCCGGTACTTTCCAGTTTGGACGTGGTCAGCCGGCTCAGGGTATCGTAAAAGCTCTGTATGGAACTTTCGATATCTTCCTCTTCTGTATATTTGAGCTGTTCGATAATATCGGTGATCACCGGGATGCGCAGGACATTGGAAAGGTGAAAAAGGGTATGTGTCGCTGCGGTCCGCTTGCCTGCATCTTTGCTTTTGAGATCGTCTTCAAGAGAGAGTGCCGTATCGACATATTCTGTCAGGAAAGTATTGTAGTCTTCCGGAGAGATACCGATACTTTGAGAGATCTGCTCGACATCTATATAGACAGGGGCAGCGGATTTGGCTGAAGCCTTTTCCTCTCCGATATCACCCAGGCTCTCTTCCGCATGGCTTGGAAGAATAAGGTCAAAAATGTCATCTTCTTTTTCTTCTTTTGCAATGGCTGTTTCTTCTTCCGGCTTCAAGAAAGAAAGATCTTCTTCTTGTTCTTCCGGTTCAAGAGCAAAACGGATGTCTTCTTCCTCTTTTTCTTCAGGCTCCTCTTTAATGCCGAAAAGTACATCATCGTCCTCAAGCAGGGAGAAGGTGTCTTTTTCTTCTTCCTGCGCAGAGGGTGCAGAGACTTCCTCCGTACTTTGGGCAGACGTTTCCGTGAGCAGACGTACAAGTGTCATATTCCCCAGGATACTTGAGAGTGCTTCTTTTTCTGCAGGATAGTGCATTTCATCAAGCGGTGTCTTGATGGTGATGCCATTACCCTTGTCAGTGAATTCGACAGCATTCAGTGCAATCTGTTTGTAAAGTGCATCGATACTTTCTGCCTGCATTAGCTTCAGAAGGTCGGCACTTGCAGCGATGATTTGATCGTTTTGGTTTGTGATGTAATACATGTTTAGAACAGCTCCTTGTTTACTTGTTTTCTTCTTCTACCAGTGCTTTATAGACAGGAATAACCTCTTCTGTTTCACTCTGTGTGGCAGGCCTTCTGGCAGCCGTATATCCAGTGATCTTGCCCTCACTGTCCATAATCGGCGTGATATGGGAATAGACCCAGTAATAAAGCCCGTCTTTCCTGAGGTTTTTGACAATCCCCGTCCATTCCTTGCCCGCTTTGATCGTATCCCACAACTCTTTAAAAGCGGCTTTCGGCATGTCGGGGTGACGTACGATATTATGGTTTTTCCCGGTAAGTTCCTGTTTGGTATAACCGGCGATATTGCAGAAAGTACGGTTTGCATATGTAATGATACCTTTAAGATCTGTAGAACTTACGATCAACCCCTTTTCAAACTGATACTCTTTGTCGATCGGATCAGGCCGCGTCATGAATCTTCCTCCCTTATTCGTGTCTCTTTTGCAAGATGACTAAAATCCATAATAAGACTTTAGTACAATTAATCTAAAAATGCCATGAAAAGAATGGCTTTTTAGTAAAAAATATCAAATCTCCTGCGATTTTCCATTATTATTTTTAATAATATTGGAAATTTTTTTATTTGTAACTTTGCTGATCTCCTCAGTACTCGCAGAGGCGATAGCCTCAAAAGTACCGAAGTAATCTATGAGTTTTTTGACGGTGGCTTTGCCGATCCCTTTTTTGTTAAGCAGGGAGATCTGTGTATCCTCTTTGCGTTTTTTGTTCTGATGGTATGCAATGGCATAACGGTGCACTTCATCCCTCTGTCGCTGTATCCAGTGGAGCCGCGGATCACCCGGATTGAGTTCAAGTATACCGCCGGATACGGTATGAAGAATGTCTTTTGCCGCACCTTTGGCACGATGTGCTTTGGCATCGAGCTTTTCTTTGGCAATAGCGATGACATTGAGGTTGATCCGTGCTTCTTTAAGTAAAGTATATGCCAGGTCAAGATTGGCTTTTCCTCCGTCAAGTATCCAGAGATCCGGAGCAGGTTCTGTTTTAAAATGTTCTATACGGCGCGAGAGCATCTCTCTCATCTGTCCGTATTCGTCGCGTGCATGCAGTTCGTAACGCCGGTAGGCACTTTTGTCCCATGTCCCTTCATCCCAGACGACCATGCCTCCGACCGTAGCGGCTCCCATCATGTGGGAGTTGTCAAACGTTTCTATCCGGTAGGGGATGGCCGAGAGGTCCAGCAGGTCAGCGATCTTCTGTTCCATGACCGTATCGCTCTTTTTGGTACGAAGCAGCTCCTTCGCATTCTGCAGAGCCAGTTTAACAAGTTTTGCTTTGGGGCCTCTCTGGGGGATCTCTATACGAATCTTCTTCCCAAAACGGCTGCTGAGGCTCTGTGCGACCTTGGAGGCATCTTCAAAGCGGTGGGCGACAAGTATTTCTTTGCTGATATTGGGAATGTCTGCAGTATAAAATTCAAGCAATGCCTGTCTATAGGCTTCATTGCGGTCAAAAATATGTGTGTGCCTGAAATAATTATAGGCGGAAGAGATGATCTTTCCGTCACGCATGAAGAGTTTGACGACCACACCCCTTTCATCACCATTGAGAATGGCAAAGATATCAAGGTCCAGATGCTCTGCAAGATCGATATTGGAAGTGATATTGAGTGCATGGATCGCCTGAATACTGTCGCGCAGCGATGCCGCCTCTTCAAAACGCTCCTGTATGGCGAGTTTCTCCATTTTCGTCTGCAGGCTATCGGTGAGTATTCTGCGTTTGGTGATAGCCTGTTTCGCTTTTTCTACAATGGCTGCATAGTCATGTTCCGATATTTTACCCTCACAGGGGGCAAGACACTTTTTTATTTGATAAAAAAGACACGCTTTTCTTTCGCGCAGGCAGGATTTCTTCTGTACAAGCGGATAGACTTCATAGAGTGCATCGAGCAGGGCTTTGCCCCCTGCAGGGAAAGGGCCGTAATAGGTCACCTCTTTTCCCTTGACCACCTTCCTGGTGATCTCGAAGCGGGGGAAAGGCTGTGATTCATCGATATAGATATAGGGATATGTCTTGTCATCGCGCAGCAGGATATTGTATTTGGGTTTCAGCTGTTTGATCAGGGAATTTTCCAAAATGAGGGCATCTTCTTCGCTCTCAACCACTATATATTCGAGTCTTGCCGCTTCATGCAGCATTTTGACGATGCGTGAGCTTTGTGCCGGATTGGCGGAGAGTACAGGTGTAAAACGCCAGTAGCTTTTGACACGGTTTTTCAGGTTCTTGGCTTTTCCTACATAAAGCAGTTTTCCATTCTTGTCAAAATACTGATAGACCCCGGGGGAAGAGGGAAGGGATTGAATGGTATTTTTCATCCGTTTTCGCTGCTGATCTGTTTTTCGATCAGTGCCTTGAGCGCTTTGAATTTCTCCTTGAGTTCCTTGTCCTTGCAGGCTATATTGAAGTGGATAGAGGCAAGTTCATTATAGTAGGGAACAGTAGAAGCATGGGTTTCTTTTTGAACTATTGAGCGGTATTTGCTGTGAAAGATCACGACCTTTTCCGCCTGGAGCATTTCGCATGATTTATCGTAGGAGGAGAGCTGCGTTAATACGCCCTTTAATATATCTTTATTATAATTGAGTTCCATTTTGAAGCCAGGATGTGTCACGGCGACGAAAAGTGTATCGTTCTGTATGTAAACGAAAGCAATAGCTTTTTGCCATTTGGCCCCCAGCAGCGAGATATATTTTTTGTAACAGGCATGCTGTTTCAAAGATTTGAACTGAGGTAGGTTGCCAAGATGAGAGAGAATCAAAGACGCTTTTTTCATGCAGTGATTATAGCATCACTTTGCTGTATTGTATTGACAGGCTGCGGATACAAGACCGATCCGGTCTATGTTGCCGACATGAACATGTCGCAACAGCAGGAAAAATAATCCGGGATAAAAGGAAAAACGTGCAGAAATATGATGTATTGATCATTGGAGCGGGTATCGCGGGACTTTATGCCGCGATGCAGCTTCCAAAAAGTAAAAAGGTCCTGGTCGTCTGCAAAGATATTCCCTGGGAGTGCAACACCTTCTACGCACAGGGCGGTATGGTCACGGCGCTGAATGAAGCTGATATTCCCGTGCATGTGGCAGATACCATGGCGGCAGGTGCATTTCACAATGATGAGAAAGCCGTGGAGATACTTTCCCGTACATCACTCGAAACAACAGCGGATATCATTGCAAAAGGTATGGAGTTCGACAAGGATGAGGAAGGACATATCCTCTATACGAAAGAAGCGGCCCATTCTGTCGCACGTATCGTCCATGCCGGAGGAGATGCCACCGGACGCTATATGCACTATTTCATGATGGTGCAGAACAGACACCAGCTGCAGAAAAATACGCTGGTTTATGATCTGTTGATAGAGAATGGCAGGTGTTACGGTGTCAAAGCAACGGTCAACTATGAACCGACGACCATCTATGCGGATGATGTGATCATCGCTTCGGGGGGCGTAGGGTCTCTTTATGCCTATAACACCAACTCCCGAACGGTCTCTGCCGATATTCACGGCATCTGTGTCGAAAAAGGTATAGCACTTGCCGATATGGAATTCATGCAGTTCCACCCGACGGTCTTTGTCGATACCCCTTTTGCCAGAAAACTGCTCTTGACCGAAGCACTCCGGGGGGAAGGGGCACATGTGGTAGATGAGGATGGTACCCGCTTCCTGTTCGAGTATGACGAGCGGGGGGAACTTGCTAGCCGCGATATCGTATCCCGGGGCATTTTCAAGCATAAACGCAAGACCGGAAAGCAGACGTATTTGGACTTTTCCATGTTCGAAGAGAAATGGTTCGAGCACCGTTTCCCGAACATTACCCATACTTTTGCCGCACTGGGGTACCATTTCCCCAAGGATAAAGTACCGGTTTCGCCGGCATTCCATTATGCCAACGGGGGGATAAAATGTGATGTGAACGGCTGTATACCGGGCATGGAAGGGCTTTATGTCATCGGTGAAGCTGCCTGCACCGGAGTACATGGCGCGAACCGCCTGGCATCGAATTCCCTGCTTGAAGGGGTGGTCTTTGCCAAGCGTGCGGTCGATCACCTTTTGGGCAGAGTGCATCAAGAGATCAAAACACCTGAGTTTGAGAAAGATTACGGTAATATTCTGCACAAAGAAAACGATAAATCCTATAAACAGGAACTGCGTCAGGTGATGTGGGAGGATATAGGGATCATCAGGACGACCCGGGGTCTGCACGAAGCGAAGAATCTGATCTATGATATGAAGAACCATGAGATCGGACGGCTGCTTCAGCTGCGTCTCAATACGGCTTCTGCGATCGTGGAAGCGGCATTGGCACGTACCGAGTCCCTGGGATCGCACTATATGGAATCATAATACTTGTACAGGATCTTTGAACATTATAGAGGAGAAAAGATGGAAACAGCTGCACAGCACGTAGCACAAAATTTGGATCTGACGGGAACATGGGTGGGGATCATCTCGCTCATTATTTTCGTCGTAGGGTATTATTTCATCGCAGCAGAGGATAAATACCATATCAATAAAGCCAAACCGGCACTTTTTGCCGGTACGGGTATCTTTATGCTCATCGGTGTCTATTTCGCCATGAACGGACTGGACGGTCACAGACTGGAAAAAGAAGTTGAAGAACTGATCTATGAGATCGCAGGGATCTTTTTCTTCCTGATGGTAGCGATGACCTATATAGAGGCGATGATAGACCGGGGTGTTTTCTCT
>Ga0256841_1002981_pt1 | contig 12961 bp, 9 predicted proteins | sample 356308metaG_FD_185971 | JGI IMG/M metagenome (GOLD analysis project Ga0256841, IMG submission 185971) | Hydrothermal vent microbial communities from Mid Atlantic Ridge, Atlantic Ocean - 356-308 | ecosystem: Environmental > Aquatic > Marine > Hydrothermal vents | place: Atlantic Ocean: Mid...
TGGATGTAAATATGTCTCAAGCAAATAATACAACTACGGGACAAGTTTACTACGAAGTAATAAATAAAGAAAGAAGAGGCGATTATCTTGGGGCAACAGTTCAAGTAATACCTCATATTACGGATGAAATTAAAAGAAGAATGAAATTACTTGCCAAAAGTAATAAATATGATGTTATTATTACGGAAATAGGTGGAACAGTTGGCGATATTGAAAGTCTTCCGTTTATGGAAGCCATGAGGCAATTGCTGCATGAACTTGGAAGAAAAAATGCAATCAACATTCACGTTACTCTTGTACCTTACTTAAAATCGGCTGGTGAACTAAAAACAAAACCAACACAACATAGTGTAAAAGCATTGTTGGAACTTGGAATTCAGCCTCACATGCTGGTGTGTAGATCCGAAGTTAAACTTTCGCAAGAAATAAGAAATAAAATAGCATTGTTTTGTAATGTGGAAGCTAAGTCGGTTATATCAGCTTTTGATTGTCCGACTATTTACGAAGTACCATTAAATTTACATGGACAGGATTTTGACAGACTGGTACTAAAAAAACTTAGGTTACCCGACATAAATATTCAACTGGAAGATTGGGAAAATTTTGTTCACAAAATAAAACATCCGAAAGAAAAAGTTAATATTGCCGTATGCGGAAAATATACCGATTATCTTGATGCTTACAAAAGTATATCCGAAGCCTTTATACATTCCGGTGCTGAAAATGATGCAAAGGTTAATGTAAAATATATTAGTGCGGAAAAGTTTACAAAAACAAAACCGGAACTTTTGCTTAAAGGGATTGATGGCGTTTTAGTTCCCGGTGGTTTTGGTGAACGTGGTATAGAAGGTAAGTTGGTTGCAATTCAATATGTTCGTGAAAATAAAATTCCGTTCTTCGGTATTTGTCTGGGACTGCAATGTGCGGTAATAGAATATTCCAGAAACGTTTTGGGAATTAAAAAAGCGAATAGTGCCGAATTTGTAAAAAACAGATACAGTGTTATACATATTATGGATGATCAAAAAAAGATAAAGAAAAAAGGCGGTACAATGAGGTTGGGTGCTTATCCTTGTGTTATTAAGAAGGGAACCAAAGCTAAAACCGCTTACAAAAAAGAAAAAATTTCGGAAAGACACAGACACAGATACGAAGTAAATAATAAATACAGAGAAGACTTGGAAAAAAACGGAATGCTCATTAGCGGAACTTCACCCGATGGAACTTTGGTGGAAATTATAGAAGTAAAAGAGCATCCGTGGTTTGTCGGTTGTCAGTTTCATCCGGAATTAAAATCTCGTGCAACCAAAGCTCATCCTTTATTTAGAGAATTTGTGAAAGCATCCTTGGAATATGCAAAGGGGAAAACTACAAATTGATTAAAAAATTTTATATACTTTTCATTTTACTTTTAAGTTCGCTTGTTAGTTTTTCTCAAGTTACTAACCCCGAATATATTGACCTTATAAATCAAAGTGAAGAATTAGCATACAATTTCCGCTTTGATGAATCAAGAGTATTAACGTTAAAAGCATTGGAACTAAAACCTAACAGACCCGAAGCATTACATCAGTTGGCACAAACATATTTGTGGTTTTATTTAGGAAGTAAAAATCCGGCAGAGTTTTATAAGTTTATTGATTATTCCGATTCATCAATAACTAAAGCGGAAGAATTACTTGATAAAAATTCAAAAGATGTAAATCTGCTATACTTACTTGGAAACATTTATAAACTTAGAGCAATGGCGTACGGAGAAAAACAAGAAACACTTTCCGCATTTTGGGCTACAAAAAAAGCAGTAGGTTATTTTGATGATGTGTTGGATATTGATAAAACATTTTATGCAGCTTATGCAGGCAAAGGAATTTTTGAGTATGCTTTAAGTTTTGTTCCGGGTTACTTAAAATGGGCTTTAAGTATTACGGGTTTATCTTCATCTCAAAAAGATGGTTTTAATCATTTGGAAAAAGCCTATAATAAAGCAACCGGAAACCGAAATGAGATTGACTTTCATACGGCAAAACTTTTTGATGAGTATTTGGCAGATTATCAAAAGTCAAAAAAAATTATGAAAGGTCTCGTCGAAAAATATCCGAAGAATGCTTTATTTCATTATCAATATGCATTAGAATTTTTAAAGAATAAGGAACTGGTAAAAGCCAGAACCGAATTGGATAAAGTTTTGGAAATAAATCATCCAAAATTTGCTCAAACAAATTCATTTGCAAATCTACTTAAAGCAGACACTTACTTCTACCAAAATAATTTTAATAAAGCTTTAGAATATTATTTGAATTTTTTAAAAACAACAAAAACTATAGATTATACCGGCATTGCTTCTTATAGAACGGCTATCTGTTATTATTTCAGTGGATTAGACAATAATGTTGAATTATTTAAAAGATATTTAATATTAGCCGCAAATGGAAATCAAGATATAGAAGAAGATGCTTTTGCCGGTGAAAAGAGTCATATTTTGTTAAAGTTTGGGCTAACTCATCCACATGCTGAAGTTATAAAAATAGAAAATATGTATCATGCCGGAAGATATGAAGATTTGATAAAAGCCGTTAAAACAAATGAAGCGTCCTTAAAAGATATTGACTTGAAAGCATTGTCATCTCTTTATTTAGCTGGAGCATATATAGAATTGAATAAGCTTTCCGAAGCAAAAATGATTCTTGATAGTTTATTGAATCTCAAAATTAAAAAGGACTTGTGGATAAAACCGATGGCACTTTTTTACAAAGCAAAAATAAAGTTTAAAATGAAAGACTATCAAAGAATTGAACCGCCATTAAAAGTTGCAGAAGAAGCTAATGAATATACAAAGCAGAATTTAATTCAATCATATATTAATGGTTTGCGAAGAAAAATTAAAGATTTGGGTTATTAGCATACAAAAATGAAACCTGTTTTCTCCAAGTAAATTTATATGTGTGATGATGGAATGAAAAAATCAATCCTTTATATTTTGAATAATTAAAAATGATTGAAGGAGTATGATTGATTGTTAAAAGTAAAATAAATAAATTTAAATTTTGTTAAATATATGATAAATATAGCTGTTTTTGTTTCCGGTAGAGGTTCAAACCTTAAGGCAATATTTGAACAAATAAAGTTAGGTAATTTACCGGCAAATATTTCAGCAGTTGTAAGCAATAAAAAAGGATGCGGTGCAATTCATTTTGCTGTTGACAAAAATATTCCGACCTTTATAATTGTTAATAGTAAAGATGAAAAATTTGCCTCATATAGAAAGCTGGAGAATTTTTTATCCGGATTGAAAATAGATCTTATTGTATTGGCCGGATTTCTAAATAAAATTCCTAAAGAATTTATTGAATTGTATAGAAATAGAATAATTAACATACATCCGGCGTTATTGCCAAAATACGGTGGCAAAGGAATGTATGGAAGTAACGTACACAAAGCGGTTTTTGAAAACAAAGAAAACATAAGTGGTGCTACAGTTCATTTTGTTGATGAGATTTACGATAACGGTAAAATAATAAGACAAGAAAATGTTGATATCTCTACTGTAAAATCGCCCGAAGAAATTGCAGAAAAAGTGTTAAAAATAGAACATAAAATATTACCGGAAGTTATCAAAGAATTTGCAACCGGAATCATTAAATTTAATAATTAGAATTATAAAAATATGGAAAAGAAAGCACTGCTTAGTGTTTCAAATAAAGAAGGCATTATTCCTTTTGCAAAAGAACTGTCTGAAAACGGATACCAAATTCTTGCAACAGGTAATACCGCTAAAATAATCAGAGAAAATAATATTCCTTGTACTGATATTTCCGATTATACAAACTTTCCGGAAGTTTTTAGCGGAAGAGTTAAAACCTTACATCCTAAAGTATTGGGCGGTATTTTACAAAGAAGAGATAACGAAAATGATATTAAGCAAGCCGAAGAAAATGACATTCCGACAATAGATATTGTTTGTATTAATTTGTATCCGTTTGCCGAGGTTGTAAATAAAAAAGATGTTGATGAACAAACTAAAATAGAAAACATTGATATTGGCGGACCAAGTTTAATAAGAGCCGCCGCAAAAAATTATAAATATGTTTCCGTTCTTACAAGTCATGAACAGTATAAAGATTTTTTATACAAATTAACCAATCACAAAATTGATTTGGAAACAAGAAAGCAGCTTGCTGCCGAAGCTTTTGCACATACTGCAAATTATGATAAGCTTATTGCAGATTATTTTGAAAAAGAATTACTTAACGAAAATAGAACTTTGAGAATAAATTTACTAAAAGTTAAAGAATTAAGATATGGAGAGAATCCTCATCAAAAAGCTTATTTATACGGAAATTTTTTCGATTATTTTGAAGTAGTGCATGGTAAAGAACTTTCTTATAACAATATTATTGATTTGGAAGCATCTGTAAATTTGGTAAGCGAACTTGATGAAAATTCTTGTGTAATAGTTAAGCATACAAATCCTTGTGGTGCTGCAACCGCTGCCAATATTTATGATGCTTATATAAATGCACTTTCTTGTGATCCGGTTTCTGCTTTTGGCGGAATTGTTTCTTTTAATAAAAATGTTGATAAAAAAGTAGCTGAAAAACTAAATGAAATATTTACCGAAGTTATTGCCGCTCCTTCTTTTGATGAAGATGCTTTAACTATTTTGCGTAAAAAGAAAAATAGAAGATTAGTTAAAATTTTGAAAAACGAAAATAATACTAAATTAAATATAAAAACAATAACCGGTGGAATGATATCGCAAACAAAGGATGACTCCGTTTTCCCGGATAACAATTATAAAGTTGTAACGGATAAAAAGGTAACTGCCGGCGAATTAAAAAACTTAAAATTTGCGTGGAAAGTTTGCAAACATACAAAATCCAATGCAATTGTTTTTGCTAAAGATATGAAAGCAATTGGTGTTGGCGGCGGACAAATGTCCAGAGTGGATTCGTCAAGAATAGCTGTGCAAAAAGCAAAGCAGCATAATCATAATTTGCAAGGTGCAGTTGCAGCATCCGATGCTTTCTTTCCGTTTGCCGATGGTGTTGAGGAAATTGCGGAAAACGGTATTACGGCAATTGTGCAGCCCGGTGGTTCTATAAGAGACCAAGAAGTTATAGAAGCAGCAAACCAAAATGGTATATCTATGATATTTACCGGTATTAGGAATTTTAAACATTAAGAGGAATTATGGGATTATTTGATATTTTTTCTACAGACGTTGCCATGGATTTGGGAACTGCAAATACTTTGATTTATGTTAAAGGAAAAGGTGTTGTGCTTAATGAACCTTCCATTGTTGCTTTTGATAGAGTATCAAAAAAAATAATTGCTTTAGGAAATAAAGCAAAAGAAATGCAAGGCAGGGAACACAAAGGAATTAGAGTTTCCAGACCAATGCGTGACGGTGTTATTGCCGATTTTGAAATTGCCGAAGGTATGATTAGAGCTTTTATTAAAAAGGCAAGCAAAGGAGCTTTTTCTGCTAGAAGGGTTGTCGTTGCTGTTCCAAGTGGTGTTACGGAAGTTGAAAAACGTGCCGTACGTGATAGTGCTGAACATGCCGGAGCTAAGGAAGTACATTTAATTGCAGAACCAATGGCTGCCGCTATCGGTGTTGGAATAGATGTTAGTGCCGCTGTTGGTAATATGATTTTAGATATTGGTGGCGGAACTACGGAAATAGCGGTAATTGCTTTAGATGGTATTGTTAATGAGGAATCATTACGCATTGCCGGTGATGAAATGAACAATGCAATAATACAATTTTTTAAGAAAAATTATAATTTACTTATTGGAGAAAGAACCGGAGAATCAATAAAATGTCAAGTCGGTTCGGCAGTTCCTCTTAAAGAAGAAATTACAATTCAAGTTAAAGGAAGAGACCTTGTCGGTGGTATTCCAAAAACAGTAGAAGTTAGTTCCGTTGAAATTAGAGAAGCACTTAATGAAAATATAACTCAAATTGTTGAGGGAGTTAAGCAAACATTAGAAAGAACACCTCCTGAACTTTCTGCCGATATTCTTGACAGAGGTTTAATTATTACCGGTGGAGGTGCATTGCTTAAAGGTCTTGATGAAAGAATTAGAATGGAAACAAATCTTCCTGTGCATGTAGCAGAAAATCCGTTGCTAGCTGTTGCTATTGGTGCCGGCAAAGCAATTGAAAATATGAACAAATTTTCAAAAGTTTTTATTCGTAAAAGAAGTTACTAATGCCCAAATTTTTATTTCAATTTGTAAGTAAGTTTAAGGAATATATTATTCTTACTTTTCTACTTGTTGTTAGTCTTATTTTAATGTCCTTAAATGAAAATACCAGTGTTAAAAACTTTAAAATATTTGCATTAGGTAGTTTTGCAAGTGTTAATGCTATTGTTACGGGAATTACAAATTATTTTGAAGATACACCCTATTTGGAAAAACTTGAAAAGCAGAATGCAAAGTTAATGTTGCAAGTTAACTCTTTAAGGGAATATGCACTTGAGAATAATGAATTAAAAAAAATATTATCATTTAAGTCCTCTAACAAATTTGATGTTATTCATGCAAAAATTGTTTCAAGATTAGTATCAAAAATTTCCGGCTACTTTATTATTTCCAAAGGGGAAAAAGATAGTATTGCAGTTGGAATGCCGGTTGTATCCGATAACGGTTTAGTTGGTATTGTTTACAATACAACAAATAATTATTCCTCAGTCCGAACTTTTGAAAATAGCATGTTCCATGTTGCCGTAAAAGATCAGCGTAGCAATGTAAATGGAATTCTTAATTGGAACGGACAATATCTTATTATAAAAAATGTTCCGACAACTTATGATGTTGAGGTAGGTGATAGAATAGTGGTTTCCGAATTAAGCTCAATAATTCCACCGTCAATTCCGGTGGGAATAGTGGCTGATAGGGAAACTACGGTTTCCGGACTTTTAAGTAATATTATTATTAAACCTTTTGCCGAATTGAACTCATTAAAAAATGTAATTGTTTTAAAAACAGTAATAAGTTCAGAGTTGGATTCGTTGGAAATAAATTTAGGAGAAAGTATAAAATAAAATTACAACAATTTATATTACCCATTATTATATTTTTTGTAATTGTTACAATTCAACTTACAATAATACCTTTTATTTCTGTTGGAACTATTGCTCCAAATCTGCTAATAATTCTATTGGTATATTTCACATTGTTGAATGGTCAAATTTATGGAACAATATTAGGGTCAATTTTCGGACTTTTATTTGATATTGTAACAGGCGGATTTTTAGGCAGTGCTATGTTTTCTTTTACTTTAAGCGGATTTATTGCAGGTTATTTTTATAGCGAAACAAGGCAAGAGCTTTATACCACCACATATTTTTTTTTACTGATAGTTTTTCTTTCCGCTTTCTCTAATTCTTTTTTAACGCTTTTATTAAGTACTGCCGAAGTAAAACTTTCGGTAGCAAATTTGATTTTGGGACAGGGTATTTTACCGGCAATTTATACATCGGTAATTAGTTTACCTATTCTACTTTACAATCAAAGGAGAAGACGAATATGAGTGATCAAGTATTCGGTTCTTCTCTTAGAAAAAAAATATTCTTAGCAATTATTACTGTAATTTTCGTCAGTTTTGTATTTGAGTTATCTAAAATGCAAATATTGGAGTACAAAGATTATGAAGTTAAATCATCCAATAATTCAATAAAAAAAATACCAATCAAAGCACCGCGCGGAATTTTTTTTGATAGAAATTTTAGTGTGCTTGTAAGCAATAAACCATCATACACTTTAACAATTACACCTGCAATTTATGATAATAACAAAGATGAAATAATAGAAAAAATTTTAGGCGAAAAAAAAGATTTTGTTAAAAATATTCTTTATAAAAAAAGATGGTATTCCAAGTATTTGGCAAGAGTAATAAAGCGGAATGTATCTTTTAAAAATGTTGTATGGTTCGAAGAACATAAAGAAGAATTTCCCGGTGTTAAAATTACTGTGGAGATGCAACGGGATTATTCTTTCGGAATAAACGGTTCGCATATTTTCGGATATTTACGTGAAATCAATGCAAACCAGTTAAAAGACAACAAAGAATATAGTATGGGCGATTATATTGGTGTGCAAGGTGCCGAAAGAGCTTATGAGAAACATTTAAGAGGTCAAAAAGGATATCATTACATACTTGTTGATTCCAAAAGAAAAACTATTGGAAAATATTTGGAAGGTAAAAATGATAAACCACCCGTAAAAGGTGATGATTTACTTTTTACTATTGATTACAATACACAAAAAGTTGCGGAAAAACTTTTTAAAAATCTCAAAGGTTCAGTGGTTGCAATAGAACCGGAAACAGGAGAAATATTAGCTCTTGTTAGTTCTCCTCAATTTAATTTACAAGAGTTTGCTTCATTTACATCTAGAAAATATATAAGAAAACTTAGTGTGGATCCGGAGAAACCATTATTTAACAGAGCCACAAAATCTATTTATCCGCCCGGTTCAACTTACAAAATGTTAGCCGGTTTGTTAGGCTTAAAAGAAAATATTATTACCAAAAATTATGCAGTTGTTTGCAAAGGCGGGTATCAGTATGGTAATAGATTTTTTAAATGTACTCACCATCATGGTTATACAAATTTAAGAAAAGCAATAGAGCAATCTTGTAATACTTATTTCTATAAATTAATTTTGGATATCGGTCTTGAGAAATGGTATGATTTTTCAAAAAAATTTGGATTTGGAAAAAAAACCGGTTATGATTTAGGAAATGAATCTGTAGGTATTGTTCCAAATAAAGAATATTATGATAGAGTTTACGGCAGAAATAAATGGGGAAAGGGTACTTTACTTAGTTTAGGTATTGGTCAGGGTGAACTTAGCGTTACAACATTGCAATTAGCACAGTATGCCGCTATGCTGGCAAACTTCGGAAAAACAAAAGTTCCGCATATAGTTAAAGCATTTTTAGTTGGCAACACAAATTTATATACGCCTATTAAATACGCCGAAATAAACAATAATTTACCAGTAGATTATTATTATAAAATTAGAGAAGCAATGTTAAGAGTTGTTGAAAGCCCTGAAGGTACGGCGCATAATATTAAATTACCAAATATAAAAATTGCCGGTAAAACCGGAACTTCTCAAAATCCTCATGGAAAAGATCATGCTGTTTTTATTGCTTTTGCTCCGTACGAAAATCCTAAAATTGCAGTTGCCGTATTAGTGGAAAATGCCGGATTTGGAAGTACACATGCGGCACCTATAGCTCAAAAAATTATTACAACTTATTTGGATCAATTAAAAAATAATGCATCCGGAATATAGAAGAGGTTTTTGTGAAAGGCTCGCATAAATTAAGCGATAAATTTGATTTTACTATTTTTTTCTCAACAATGTTGTTAATTACAATTGGACTACTAGGTATTTTCAGTGCTACAAATAATAATCCCACAGCACAAGGTGCGTTCCAAAAACAATTTATAATGGCTTTGGTGGCATTGGTAATATTTTTTATAACTTATTTTTTACCTGCACGTTTGTATAAATCTTTGGCAACACCAAGTTATATTCTTTCAATAATTATTTTGATTGCAGTATTATTGATGGGACATACTGTTTACGGTGCAAAAAGTTGGATAAATCTCGGACCAATTGGATTTCAACCTTCCGAATTTGCAAAAATAGGTTTTATTTTTATGCTCTCATATCTTCTTACCGGCGAGAGAAGAAATCCGAATAATATTAAGGACTTTTTAGTGCTTATGTTTTATAGTTTTATTCCTATTATTCTAATTTTAATAGAACCCGATATGGGAACAGTGATTGTATATTTATTTATTTTAATTGCAATGTTATTTTGGAGCGGAATAGATTTATTTTATGTTTTTGTTACTCTTTCTCCGGTTGTTGTTTTATTTGCATCGTTCTTTGGAATAGCTGCATTTTTATTGGCAATGATAATTGTTTTTGCATTACTATTATATTTTAAACGGAATATATTTATAAATATTTCTATTGTTATAATGAATATGGCAGGCGCATATTTATTTGATTATGCTTTCCAATTTTTAAAACCCCATCAGCAAAAAAGGATTGAAACATTTATAAATCCCACCTCCGATCCGTTAGGCGCTGGTTATAATATTTTGCAAGCTCAACTGGCTATTGGTTCCGGCGGTATTTGGGGAAAAGGATTTTTAAAGGGAAATCAAACGCAGTTGAGTTTTATTCCCAAACAATGGACTGATTTTATTTTTAGTGTACCCGGTGAAGAATTTGGTTTTATAGGAAGTGTTCTAATTGTGTTGCTCTTTACTATTATTTTTATCAGATTACTAAATATTGCAAGCCAAATAAACGATAAATTTGAAAGTTTGGTTGTGGTTGGAGTTTTAACTTTATTGCTTACACATTTTACAATTAATATTGGTATGAATTTGGGAGTTGCTCCTGTTGTGGGAATACCTTTACCATTTTTAAGTTATGGCGGAAGTTCGTTGATTATCAATATGTTTTTATTAGGTGTTGCACTGAATTTTTATAAAAACAGAAGAGAACATACTTAAAGTATTTAAGTTCGTTCTAAAAAATTATATCTATCGTCTCGTCAAAATGAAGACGGACAAATGTAATCCCGATGTTGTTTATTTTACTAAAACTAATATTATTTTAACTGTATTAAATTTTTTTTAAGGATATTAGAATGAATGCTCAAGAAAAGTTGCAGAATAGAATAAATAAAAATTTACATATTTGTGTTGGTTTGGATACTGATATAAATAAAATTCCAGCTCACCTCAAAAATTTACCCGACCCTATTTTTGAGTTTAATAAGATGATTATAGATTCAACAATTGAACATGCTAATTCTTATAAAATTAATTTTGCCTTTTATGAAAAAGAAGGCTTAAAAGGTTTGGAAATATTAGAGAAAACTATTGAATATATCGATAAAGATATTTTAATTATCGGCGATGCCAAAAGAGGAGATATAGGAAACACATCAAAAAAATATGCTCAATCTGTTTTTGATTATTATAAATGTGATGCTATTACTTTACATCCGTATATGGGATATGAATCAATTGAACCTTTTATTTCCTACAAAGATAAAATAAGTTTTATTTTAGGTTTAACATCCAATCCAAGTGCAGCAGATTTTGAACAGCTAAAACTTGATAGCGGAAAATATTTATATCAAGAGGTAATTGCCAAAACAAACGAATGGAATAAAAATAATAATTGCGGTTTGGTTTTTGGAGCAACTAACTTAAAACAGCTAATTGATAATATCGAATCATTTAACAATATGCCGATTTTATTGCCTGGTGTTGGTGCACAAGGCGGCAGTTTGGAAGAAGTTGTATCGGTATTTAAAAATAATAAAAAAGATAACTTTATAATAAATGTTAGTAGAGGATTGATTTATATTGATTCCTCGGATAAATTTACTGATTACGTTACCAAAAAGATTTTAGACTATAATAAAAAAATATTGGAAATACTAAACTAAGGTGAAATTGCTATAAAAATTGTATTCAAACAGAGTACCACAGACATTCCTGTCTGTGAAAAAAAATAATACAATTTGCCTATATTTACACACAAACAATCCGCCTAAAAACCGGTAGGTGTGTTGCAATTGTTAAATACTAAAAACCGAACCATAAAATTCTTAAAGAAAACCAATTTGTATTTAGTATATAAACAAAAACTTTTTATGGTTTTTGTTCTAAAATAATCATATTTTATATCCAAAGAAGTTCCATAAAAATATAGCCCAAATATTTCGGTTAGATAGAGAGATAAAGATGGTATAATGGAAACCTCGCCCAAAATACTGGAAGAAAAACTTCATCGGATTTGGCTTAACCAAGAATTTGCCAAATCCCTTATTACAAAGAACAATGAAAAAATTGTAGTTCTTAATCCGGGTAATTATAATAATGATTCCGCCGGTCCGGATTTTAAACATGCCAGAATTCAAATAGGTAATCTAACTTTTGTTGGTGATGTTGAAATAGATTATGATTATTCCAATTGGAAAACGCATGGTCATAATATAAATAAAAGATACAATAAAGTTATTTTGCATGTTACATATCTGAATAAACAAAAACACCATTACATTTATACAAGTGAAGGAAGAAAAGTTCCAACCATTGCCTTAATTGATTTTGTTGAAGACGGACTAATTGATAATCTGTTAGAACAGAAACACTACAAAAAAAATCTCAATAAAATAATATTAAAATGTGCTTCCGAAATAGATACAATTGATTTGGAAGAACGAAGGAAATTTATACTTAAACTTGGATTTAATAGATTTCAGAAAAAAAGTTCCAGAATTTTCCGCAGACTTAAAGAGTTGAAATTTTTAAAAGAATTACAACTTAAAGAACCGGTAATACGTTACGAACTTACTAAAGCTTTTGCCGAAAAGGAATTTACACATCAAGACTTTAATGATACTTCTTTGTGGGAGCAAGTATTATATGAACTTGTTTTTGAGGCACTCGGTTATTCAAAAAATAAAAATATGATGTTGAAACTTGCTCAAAATTTGGATTTGGAATTCTTAAAAAAAATAGAAAATGATTCCGAATTAAAACTTAAATTGGAAGCATTATATTTTGGAGTAGCCGGTTTGTTACCGGAAACAGAAGGACTGACAAAAGACCAAATTTCAGAACATGTTTATGAGTTAAATGAACAATGGAATAAGTTAAAACTATTATACGATAATAAACTTTTTGATGAAACCCAATGGCACTTTCTTGGTCAGCGTCCGCAAAATTTTCCAACTGTAAGAATTATAGGTGGAATGAAGATAGCGAATGATATTTTGCATAACAACTTAACCGGAAAAATAATTAAAAAATTTTTAGAAATTAATGATACAAAGGTTTTAATAAATTCAGTTAGATCTCTGTTTATAATTAAATCCGGAGGTTATTGGAAAACTCATTATATA
>Ga0256841_1002982_pt1 | contig 12960 bp, 10 predicted proteins | sample 356308metaG_FD_185971 | JGI IMG/M metagenome (GOLD analysis project Ga0256841, IMG submission 185971) | Hydrothermal vent microbial communities from Mid Atlantic Ridge, Atlantic Ocean - 356-308 | ecosystem: Environmental > Aquatic > Marine > Hydrothermal vents | place: Atlantic Ocean: Mid...
ATCCACGCGCCCGTGGGAGGGCGCGACCATCAATTTGTCGATCAGCGTCTTGTTTAATAAGTTTCAATCCACGCGCCCGTGGGAGGGCGCGACTGAAGCAACCTGCGATAACTGCAACAAGATAATGGTTTCAATCCACGCGCCCGTGGGAGGGCGCGACCCGTATGAATTCACAATCCTATCCATCATCATCCGTTTCAATCCACGCGCCCGTGGGAGGGCGCGACTTAAAGGGATAGATATTTCCCGGGGTTTATTGATGTTTCAATCCACGCGCCCGTGGGAGGGCGCGACCCGAAGCATTCCCGGTTACTCCGGTTAAAGTAGCGTTTCAATCCACGCGCCCGTGGGAGGGCGCGACCTCCGGATTCTACCCGCTCATTAGCTCGTGTTGTGTTTCAATCCACGCGCCCGTGGGAGGGCGCGACCTGAAGAGAAGATCGATCAGCTTTTTGTACAAGTGTTTCAATCCACGCGCCCGTGGGAGGGCGCGACCTTTTGGGAAGCCTCATAACTAAGACGCTTAATAGTTTCAATCCACGCGCCCGTGGGAGGGCGCGACCCGCCTGCAGAGCTGCCACATCATCATCATTGCCTGTTTCAATCCACGCGCCCGTGGGAGGGCGCGACGGTAACCTTTACTACCACATGTTTCTTATATTGGGTTTCAATCCACGCGCCCGTGGGAGGGCGCGACGGAGTGCTTTTGGTGGGAATGCCGCTGCTGATTGAGTTTCAATCCACGCGCCCGTGGGAGGGCGCGACTTACCGGGGTGGATTTACTTATTTGGATTAGACATGTTTCAATCCACGCGCCCGTGGGAGGGCGCGACGGTTGGTCTTAGGAGAGGGAGAAATGTTTAAGCGTTTCAATCCACGCGCCCGTGGGAGGGCGCGACTTGGAGCGAGTCTGTCATTTTATGATAGATATTATGTTTCAATCCACGCGCCCGTGGGAGGGCGCGACCGTATCACTTAAAAGTATAGTAAAATTAAGGGTTACACCAGCATAAATCGCTGATCGGTAAAAATTTCTCCCGGAGACGTTCGACGAAGCATCGCGCATCATCGTAACTCCTTGTTTTTCAAAGACCGCTAACCCCCCGGGATTTTCGGGTCCGCTTCGGTTAGCGATGCTCGAATCACCCGGGAAATACATCCCGCGCATCTCAAATGATCATCGGGTCATCGAGATCACCGCCTGGTCCCGCACCATGATGCTCCACCCGCCGTTTCCAATTTGCCCCCAGGTGATAAAAACGCAGGCTGTCCTGTTCTTCATCATAAATTGACAGCAGTTTGCTTTTTAATTTTTCCCACTGCGCCGGGGTCACCTGGCATTCGAACACCGAATTTTGAACCCGGATGCCATAGTTTAAACAGGTTTCTGCCGTTTTTCTCAGTCGCCGCCGACCGGCCGGGGTGGTGGTGGAGACATCATAACTGACCAATATCATCATGGTTGTTTCTCCTCATTTGAGATAAAAGGCCGGGTATTCGGGAATGTCGCCCCGGATAAAGCGTGCCATGAGTTGGGCCTGGATGTGCGGCAAGAGGCCGGTGGTCATCTTTTCTCCCAGGAGGGGATGGGTGACCGGTTCCTGTTTCCGTTTTTGATAGGCAGTGATCACCGTTTTGCGAGCCTGATCGCTGATTCGCACTTCGCCGGATTCTCGTTTCTCAAAATCGTCAGCGCGCACCTGGTTTAGATTGAGCAAATTGAGCATCACCCGGTCGCTGAAATAGGCGCGAAATTCTTCCATGATGTCTAAGGCAAGGCTGGGTCGGCCGGGGCGAATGCGGTGCAAAAATCCCACCTGGGGGTCCAGGCCGACCGCCTCCAGCGCAGAGCGAATATCGTTGACCAACAGGGCATAAAGAAAGGAAAGCAAGGCATTTACCGGATCCAGTGGGGGACGCCGGGTTCTGCCGTTGAAGGCGAAATTTCCGTTGGGGGTCGTTATCAGTTCGGAAAGAACGCTAAAGTAGAGATTGGCGCATTCGCCTTCAATCCCTCGTAATTCTTCCAGGTTCCCGGCATTTCGGACGCTCTGGATTCGTTTGCCCAATGCATCGCAAACGGAGTGCAGGGCGGGAGAGGATTTTTCCGGATGATTGCGTTTATGCCGCATCAGCAGCGACCGGGAATTGGTGACTTTGGCGGCGATAATATTCCGGGCGACAGCCAGCGATTGCTCCGGATCGTCCGACATCCGGTATTGGGATTTGCGCAGCAGCACATTTCCCTGCTGGGCGCCATAGACCCGGGCAAGAAATTTTCCGTTTTCCGATAAATAACTGACGCCGACGTGGTTTTCGGCACAGAAAGCCATCAGGGCGGGGGTGAGCGGCTTGAATCCAAAACAAACGATATTTTCAATGGAATGGATGGGCGCCTGGAAAACCTTGCGGTTCTGAACTTCCACCACAAACGTGTTCCGTTCTTTGCGTACAAAGGCGTTATCGGTGGTGATGTATAAGGTGTTCAGATGTCGTTTCATGGGGTATACAGTGTCTTTAGATATTGGTTTAATTTTCGTTCGCGCATTGCCCTGGGCTGGCAGGCATCCTGCAAGGAGCAGCGCTGGCATCTTTTAAGGAATTGGGATTGGGAGAGCTGGCTGCTCTGAAGCAGTTCCGTTAGGGTGGGAACATGCCGTTCGGCAATCAGTTGATGAACCGCCCGAATGATCTCCTCAGTTCGCTCCCGAAGCTGATCACTGATATCGACCGTGATGCGGCGGCGGATGCGCCCGTAAAAAAAGACGCCCCGGGGAATGCGGGTATCCAGCATTTCTTCCAGGCAGAGCGCCTGGGCGCAAAGCTGCACCTCGTCGCTGATATCCTGCTTGGGCTTCCCGGCTTTAAATTCCACCGGAACGACTTTGCGGGATGCGCCTCCCGATCCGTGAAACTCGACCACATCGCAGCGGCCGGAGATGCCCAGCCGCCGCGAGTGGATGCGCAGTCCGCGGACCGTTCTTATCCCTCCACGAGATTGATAGGTGTCGCTGTCGACTTTTTCGTGCAGGAGATTGCCCCGTACGGTATAGAGGTTTTCCTGCCAGATGTCCTCGATATAGATAAGCGCACACTGCCGGGGGCAAAATACGTAATGCTGCAAGGCATTGACGTGAATGTAATCTTCTTCGGAATGCACGTCGATGTTATCCTGTCACTTCAACTATTTTAAAAGTTTCGGTGACAGGCTCTCCATCCAGTAAAATCTGGTAATCCGAAAACTCACGCGCCGGTCCCTCAGTTGTACGCCGATGCTCTACTCTGGCGAACAACTCGTGTGCCGGCTTATTTCCCAGAGCGCTGCCATGTTTGAAAACAATCAGTTTCCGGGTGCTCATTAAACCACGGGCAGCGGAACGGTCATGTTCGAACATATCGATCAGAGCCTTCCAGAACAGATCAAGGTCTTCCTGGGAAAAACCGGTTTGCTCTGCCAGGTGAGCGGAAATGAATCCATGTGCGCGATACAATCCGTAAGGAACAGTGTATTTGCGGCCCATGGTACGGTTATCGCCGCCTTGCTTTTCTGCTTCCGCTTCCGTGGCAACTGCCATCCGGGTGATGCTGTGCTCCAATGCGACGACCGGATCTACTGAACGGGCAAAGGTGAGTTGAATCGGACCACGTACCTGGCCAGCATTATCACCAGTACTCATCACCGCTCCAAATGTCCGAATATCGAAATAATTTCTGCACATCCACGCCCGAGCCGCTTCCGTTTTTTTGTTTTTATCCTTCTCTTTTACTTCTGGATCTTCATGTGCCTCTTTAATTAGCTGATTCAGAATAGCCTTTTCTTTTACAAAGATGTCATACGGTCGTTCGTGCTTCATGACCATTGAGACGTAGTTTCTCACCTTCCGCTTCAAACAGACATCCGTGACAATACCCTCACCGTTTTCCGCGTCAATGCGCGGTAGATTGCCGGCATCCGGATCACCGTTGGGATTACCGTCTTTTACGTCAAAATAGAGAACAAAGTCATAACGATTGGTAATTTTTCCCATGATTAACTCCTTTCAATAAAATTGGTGGTTATGCTTCAGTTGATTCGTTTTCACTTTTTTTGCTGATAAAAAAATCCTGCCGCTGATGATAATAGCCGACCGAAAAGTATGCCTGATCCTGCAGGGTCAAATGCGCCGGGAATTCGGAAATCTCCGACATAATTTCTCCAAGCATCTTCTCAAAATTTACTTTCCTGCCCGGATTGTCCAGTTTTGCCAGATGGTGGTTTTTTAACTTGAGTAACTGCGAAAAAACAGCCACCGGGCTGGTAGAAGCAGCGCCATAAAAACGGTCACGAATGGTAGCGTTGATGCCGGGGTTGGCTTCTTCCTGAATTTTTTCCAAAACCGCAAAAAGCCTTCCCAGACGATAGCCGGTGTTGGTGTTGGTTGGATCGAGCGCCATGGTGATCTCCTTTTCTGGTTGGTTATGAATTCGGTTAAAACGGTTAATTGTCGCTTTTAAAATTGCCGCGCGGGTGCGGGTTACATGCTGTTCTGCACGAATTCGGCGAATACATTGCTGCAATAATGTCATCGGGTATGGGCTTCCATCAAGGATACTTTCAACCATCGCTCCCGCTAAGTTGGGTGGTACATTGTCATTTTTGTATTGCAATGCTGTGGCGGTAAGGATACGGTAAAGCGAGAGGTATTCCGGGTCCTGGGGTGATCGAATAATGTCGAAGTCATCAAAATGCAATTTAATTTTCTCACCAAATTCGGTGATCGTGCCCTGACGGAAGAACCGCACTGAGATCCGAGCCGCATTTGGTGCAAGTCCAAGCACGTAAAATCGCTCTTCACTGCGACTTAATCGCCCGGTGTTGATTGAGTCGTACAGTCCCTTTACAGCCTTCACACCCCGATCCGGGTCATCTTTGGGTGGGTCGGTAATGAACCATTTAAATTCACTTTCCAGATCATATTCATTATCGGTTTCCTGGTTTTTGCCCGCCCAAAAGACAATTGTGGTATCTGCTACAGTAGTTTTATTTTGTGAATCTTTCCCAAGCAAAATATTTAATGCTGTAGTGTAGGTAAACGCAGCTTCCTCACTAATGGGCGCATTATAATTTTGGGATTTATTATAGGAATTAAATGGAGACAGATTAAAGGAAACAAGCGCTGCACCTTTTGTATTTGCACCTCTTACCCCTTTAATATCCGGATGAAGTCTTGCTATTTCCACACCGCTTTTACCAGTAATCAAACAAATTCCGTCCCCACCAATGGTATCGGGTGGATAATGAGAAATTATATCATCACAGATAGTTGAGTGTGAATAGCCATCAATCTTAAAAACAATAAACGGATTTTCTTCTAACATTTGGTTCCATATGTCGGTAGAACCAGAATTGGTAATTTGGGCGACCGGATCATTGTTCAGAAAATTTAAAAGTGCATTTACAGAAGGTAGGTTCAGGCCACCTAATTCATTATTTATCCGATCTTTAAAAGCGTTATGGCGTTTTGTTACATCATCTCTTTTTCGGGGGTTGGCTCCGAGTGCATATTCAATATTATCCCAGAGCAAATAAGCCTTAATACCAACTGTCCGTTTTACCGATTGAGGAACCAGAAATTTTCGAGCACGGCGTTTGCGCCCTTCTCCCTCTGTAGTTTCCTGAATTTCAACGAATCCCCCATTTTCAGAAATAACGATGATGTAAGGAATCTCTTTGAATTCCCATCCCTGTTTGGGGATCAGATTATTGGGATCCACAGCTTTCCGTTGGTAATACTCATACAATGCCTGCAAAATCATCGCCGCACCTCCTCACTGTCTCGGGGTGGAACATGAACTACGCCACTTTCCAACCTAGCGCGAAAAAACATGGGTTGGGGGTCTTTCGGATTGGTGAAATCCAGATCGTAGAGCATAAATCCCAGGTCCCGGGTTTCCGGAATGGGTTTCAGCGTTACATCTTCCGGATTTTCCACCAGCCGAAAATGGCAGCTAAATTCCCGGCATCCCAGGTAAGGCTGGTTAAAGCACTGTCCTTTTTTTGCGCGGCGCTCAAACATGGCTAAATATTTGCCCGGGTTTTCATCCCCGGTGTCGCCTTCTTCTGAAGCGTCTTGCTTCCATAGGGTAGTCTGGGCATTTGGTTTTTTCTCGGTTGTCCTTTCTTCAGGCGGGATATATTCCATTGTAGCGAAGAAACGATAATGAACATCCCGAAGAAAAAGACTGGCGCGCTGCTGGCGCGAATCTTCAATAAAAATGCCATCACTGCGCTCACTCATTACATTCGCCACTTCATTCCGGCGCACCGATATGGTTTTAATAGGCTTGAGCACTTCAATTTTGTTCACCTGCCATCGGATGGCTGGCTTCCAAAAAACAGCCTCAAAAACCGCCCTTACTGCTGAAGGTGTGGGCACATCATAACTCACCCGCTCCACTTTCATTTCCGGTCGGGTAAAGCAGGCAAAGTCTCCCCATACCTCCAGGCAAAACGGTTTGAAATTTTGTTGTGTCATGGGTTTACTCCTTTCTATTAGAAGTTTCAACTGTTAAATGACTGGGAAACCCCCACTCCATTGATATTCATCCAATTCCAACCCGACACCCGGTTTGTAGACGTGTTCGGATGTCTGAACCCAGTAACCACAAACCTCCTCTACATATTCAAGCTTTTGCAGGCGTTCAAAGATACTGCGAGGAATGTTCACGATAAAGCGTTGAAGTCTCCGCATCAGTTCCCGGTTGGGTCCCTTATAGCGCAGATCATCGATCAGTTCTTTACTGTTATTTCCGGTTTTGGGATTAACATACCAGACCACGATACTCTCCTGGGCATCTTCAACAAGTTGAAAATCCATCGCCATTGAGCGGAAGCTGAAATCAAAATTTTGCGCATCTCTTACCAGGCGGTTGTAAAATTGTGGTTTATCAAACTCGTTTAATCTTGTGTAAAATTGCCGGAAATATGTTTTAAAAAGTTCCGGTGACAATTCCTCCACCGAATAGTTGCGTAAAATTTCCTTGCAGGCATCTTCTCCTTTTCTCAGCAGTCCTTTCGGCGCAGCTTTTGGAGGCAGGAAAACAATAACTTTTCCCTTTTCCCCTTTTGCAGCCAGTTTATTTTCCCGGTTACAGCGCCCGGCTGCCTGCGCTATTGAGTCAAAACCCGCCAGTGCCCGATACACCACCGGGAAGTCAATATCCACCCCGGCTTCCACCAACTGGGTGCTGATAACGCGAATTGGTTCATCTTTTCTGAGTTTTTCTTTGATTTCTGAGATCACCACGCTTCGTTCTTCGCCGCACATCAAACCGGAAAGATGAACTGTATCCTCTGGCATCAGATCATACAAGGTGCGGCAGTCTTTCCGGGAATTAACAATACACAATACTTGTGAATGCTGAACCAGTTGATCCCGGATTGTCTTCCATTCACCTCGGTTGTTCAAATCGGTTGGCAAGTGTAACTCGACACGGCTGAATTCTCGAGCTAAAGCTTCTGGGTCATCGATAATAGGTCTGACATTCTCAATGCCCTGAAGCATGTTGGGTGGTGAACCAATCGCGCCTTCCAGAGAAGGTTGCGTTGCGGTCATTAAAACTACGGTTACCCCAAAAAATTCAACCAACCCCTGAAGCACAGAAAGTGTCGGCTTTAAAAACTCCGGTGGCAGCATTTGCACTTCATCTAAAATGATGACGCTATTGGCAATGTTGTGTAATTTTCGGCATGAAGAGGTTCGGGCGGCAAGTAAAGATTCAAACAACTGAACATTGGTGGTAACGATGATTGGCGCATCCCAATTCTCGCAAGCCAGTCGATTTTGGGCGGTTTCATGTTTTGGATCGAGGTTGCTGTGGTGTTCTACAACCTGATCTTCGCCAAAAAGAATCTGATTGTTTTTCTTCCGTTTAACGATTTCCTCTTCATCGTCGGTACCGTATTTGAATACTTTGGCAGTTTGTTCAATGATACTGGTGTAAGGAATGGTGACAATAATTCTGTCTTTGTTAAATATACGAGCATGCTCCAGGGCAAAAGCCATTGATGAAAGCGTCTTTCCTCCTCCCGTTGGTACAGTAAGTGAGAAAAATCCCGGTTCCAGTCGTGCTTTCTCTTCACACTGCTGACGAATTTGTTTTCGTTTCCTGTTGATAGACGTATCCGGTGCTTCCTTCTCTTTTTCTGCCATGTAGAAATCGAAACGTTTTTTTAATTCCTCTAAAGACAGGTAGTTGCCCCGCATTGTGGTCTTTTCCGGCACCATAAAACGCTCTGTGTCAAGAAAATCTGCATCAACCAGACAGGAAAAGAGCATCCGAATCCAGAGATGCAATTGTTCTGTTGAAAGTTTTTGAGATGAGGAAAAAAGGGGCGGTGGGGATTTCGGTAAAGAGAGTTCCAGATATTTACGTGCTTCCGGTTGTTTTTGAACAGCCTCCAAATCATCAGTGATTAACCCGTCCTTATACACTCTGTTCACCAAATCACCGCCAGTTTTGTCTGGCTGCCAGTCTGGTAAGCCCGCATGGTGCCCGGCAATTGGATAAGCCAAGATTCGGGATGGAGGTGTTTCTTTCCCTTTTTTCAACGCTAACACCGCACCAGCAGTGCTGTGGTTTGGTCTTCCGCCTTTTCCTTCGATATGGGCTTCCGGATCATAGCCACTTTTACGTTGCAGATATGTTTGCCATGCCGGATGAAATTTACCCAAATCATGCCAATATCCAAGCACTTCCCCCCAATCCCGGCTACCAAATTTGTCTGCAAACTCCCCCGCCAGCCGGGCGACGGCTTGCAGGTGTTCCTCCAGGCTCTGAACACGCCAGGTACCATCTTCGTTTTGCAGCACATGTGCGAGGTTTCGGTATGCCATCTTCTCACCTCATCATCAAGTTAACTTCTGTCTAAAATATACCCCACCCCCCTGACAATCCCGGTCAGTAAAAATTCACATTCTAAAAAAATTCTCCGGGGAAGGACGCAAGGCGCAATTGAAAAACTGCTGTGTTTTCGTCGTGGCAACAAAACCTGTCCATCTGCTTCCCCTCCCCCATTACTCCATTTCTCCGTATCTTTGCATCCCTTCCCGCAACATGCAGATGGCTTTTTCGCGCAGCGCCACCGGCTCTAAAATCTCTGCTTCCCCGCCAAACCCCAACAACCAGCGCAGCCATTGTATTTCCCCGTTGATGATGGTATCGAGAATCATACTATCGCCATCCTCCTGCATTTCATCCGGGGAAAAACGCCCATCATTTTTGACGATTTCTTTGGCAAGACCCGTAAAGCGGACGCGTATCCGTTGCGGTTTATCCACAATGATACCCAGGCTGCCTTTAAAATATTCTTGCGCATCAAATGGCCGGGGTTCAAAGGTTTCCTTCTCCACTCTCAGCTTTCTGATCCGCGCCGCACGGTAAATTCGAAATTGCCCCCGCGCCGGGCTCCAGGCCACCAGGTACCAATTCCGCTCCCGATATGTTAACAGGTAAGGCTCAACTTTCAGGTTATGGGATAGTCTGCCGTCAAGATGCTGGTATTCAACTAATGTTACCCAACGGTGGGCATCAATTGACTCACGTAATCGACGGAAGACATGCCCCATAACCGGAGTTTTGGGCCCGAAATCCAGCACGATTCCCGTTTCATCAACCGGGCTATCCATTAGTTTGTGAAGTACTCCATTCACCACATCCTCTAATTCTTCATCGAGGTGCAAGGGAAGGTTTTGAAGCGCAAGGGTGAGCACCAGTTGTTCGGCATAGGTTAACGCTAATTGAGGAAGCGGGTTCTCCTCAGCTATATAATACCCCCGATCATAGGACAATATGACCCCGGCTTCGCCCAATGCTTGAATATCACGGTAAATAGTTCGCTCGGTAACCCGGCACATTTGTGTTAATTCGCAAACAGAGCGACGTTTCTCACGACACAACTTCCAGATTTTGAGAAGGCGGATAGACTTTTGCATGGAAATCTCCAGGGTATGCAACATGGGTTGATTTTTGGCAAAGAAAAGAGTACTCACAAGAATTGAAATCGTCACAAGGAACAATGCCGATGCGAATCCACTCTTTTTTGAAAAAAATCGTGTGGAATTGAGATATTAAGATAAGAGTTATGAAGAGTTGAAGCAAGTTGTGATAAATTAATGAATTTACTAACAAGTAACTCCAGTACTATCCGAAAAGAGCGAACTCCAGGGTTCAGGCAAGATTCCGGATTTTCGATTCCTGCTTTGCCGAAGATGGGACTTCCAGGGAAAGTTGCTCAGCCCACAGCATCTCCCGTATAACTTTTAGATGTTCCCGTGCGGAAGTATCCCAGGAGAAGCAGCGCACCCGGGCATATCCCCGACGAATCAGTTTTTGTCGCAAGGCGTTATCTGTCAGCACTCGCAACATCCCCTCTGCCATAGAATCCGGGTTTTTCGGATTTACATAATAAACCGCGCTGCCGCATACCTCCGGTAAACTGGCGGCAAAAGAGGCGACCACCGGGCAATCGTGCGCCATCGCCTCCAGGGGCGGCAATCCGAAGCCCTCGTAAAGCGAGGGGAATACGAATAAAGAGGCGTTCCGGTACAACGCTTCCATTTCCCTGTTTTCCACATACCCAAGGAGCATAATCCGCTCATCCGTCAATACATCAGCTGGGAGTCTGCCGCTGCGGATTTCCTTCTCAATGTGCTCTTCACCATCCCCCACGATAACCAATCGGTGAGGAATACGCTCCTGTAACAACCGAAATGCCTCTATCAGGGCAGTGATGTTTTTCATGGGGCAAATTCTGCCGACATACAAGATGTAGGGCGTGAGTAAACGGTTATCTATCTTCCCCGGCGATTCCTTATTCAGTGGTGCGCCGTTATAAATCACCCGGATGCGCTCCCCGGGGATATTATAAATTTCCTGTAACAACTTTCGGGTATGCTGCGACGGGGTGATGATCCGGCTGGCATAGCGCAATGCAAACTTCATCAAATATTTAAAATAGGGATATTGCTTCTTGTGGTATTGTTTAAACAATAAGGGTATCACATCGTGGATAGTGATGATCTGCTGGCGGCGAAAAAAGTTTACTACCAATTGGCTGGTGTTGAATAGTAGCACCTTGCGATGTTTCAGGGAAAGGTAGTTGGCGAACAACAACCGCAGCAAGTGCCCGGGGAACTTATAGTCGGGGGAGAGCCATTTTCCCACCCAGCGCACTTGAAAATTTTCCGGAAAGGCAAATTCCCGAAAATGCTTTCGGGCATTTTTGTTCAGATATACCAGAAATTGGATTTCACTCTCCTGCACGGTGAGCGCTTTCACCAGATTCAGGGCATATACCCCGATGCCGCTCATCCGTTTTCCAATATTGGTAGCGTTAATGATAACAGTGTTGTGCTGTTGGACTGGTGTTGATTCCATATTTTTCCCCTGGTGCGTTTGGGTTGAGATGCGGAGAAGTATCCGGTGTTCAGTGTTCAGTGAGTCAGTAACTCAGTATTCAGTGAGTCAATGGGGCAGTACTCACCGGATGAGGTGGAGGTAGTTCCGCCTGTGCCAAGGACAACCTCACCACGTTGTGGCGGCACTCCTTTGGAGGCGGGGCATTTCTTCCCCTCAATCTCGTCCCACGAATAAGACTGATGACGTTTTATTTAAACGCGGATGAGCGCGGACTTAGCTTCCGATATAAAAAGCGCTGCGAATCCCACAATCATGCCGGGAATGTGAATTCCTCGTTTTCTTCCACCGGTTGTTGAAGGAATTCACATTTCTCCAAAATCTTCGTATCTTATTTTTTCTATTGCCCTATACCCGAATCATTTCCCCGTACGCCGGTTCTCCCTCCTTATGCAGCCCCCTGCATGGCACGGTAAGCGGCGGCTACTTCCGCCGGGTCTCCATCCATGGCAATTTTCCCTTTGTCTAACCAGATAATTCGGTTGCACTGGGTAATCAAAAAATCAAGGTTATGGGAAACAAAAACGGTGGTGCTGCCTTCTTGCATAAGACGCTGCATCCTCAGCAGGCACTTGCGCATAAAAAACTCATCCCCTACTCCGAAAACTTCATCCACCAATAACACTTCCGGCTGAACGTCGGTGGCAATGGCAAACGCCAGGCGGGCATACATTCCCGATGAATAATTCTTCACCGGTTCATCAATAAAATCGCCCAACTCGGAAAACCGGAGAATGCCGTCCATGCGGGCATCAATCTCCGCCTTGCTATACCCCAGTAAAATACCCGCCAGATAACAATTTTCCCTGCCCGACAAATCCGGCTGAAACCCGATACCCAGTTCCAGTAAGGGCATGACATGGCGGTGAGGATGCACAAAAACCTTACCTTTTTGCGGCGTTATCACCCGGGAAAACACCCGCAGCAAGGTGGATTTCCCGGCGCCATTCCGACCGATGATGCCCACGTTTTCCCCTTGGCGGATGGTCAGCGAGACATCTACCAGAGCGTGAATTTTTTGGCGGGGCTGCCGCTTTAGCATTGCTGCCGCCCGCTGCTTTAAACTCCGCTGGTGAATGGCATGCCGCTCAAATTCGACGCCTACTTTATCTAATTGAAAAATCGGTTCCATAGATGCTTTTTAGATTTTAAGATGACTGATTCAGACGATTGGTGAATGTTCCGTGTTTCGTATTCCGTATATCGGGAGAATTCCAACGCACCACGAATCACGAAACCACATTACTCCACAGCAAAAGAGGCAATTACGTGTTACGTTTTACGTTTCAGATTTCACGTTTCACTCTCTACAGATAAAAAAAGAACCTCCCCCGGTAGCGCTGCATGATGACATATCCGACAATCAGGAAAAACAGACTAACGCTAACGGAGACCAGCCAGTCAATACTGCCGGGAAAAGCCGCTTCATACATCGGTTTCTGAAACAATGCGGCGAAATAGGTGATGGGATGCCACTTCATCAACCGCGCCTGAAGCGAGTGG
>Ga0256841_1002983_pt1 | contig 12957 bp, 14 predicted proteins | sample 356308metaG_FD_185971 | JGI IMG/M metagenome (GOLD analysis project Ga0256841, IMG submission 185971) | Hydrothermal vent microbial communities from Mid Atlantic Ridge, Atlantic Ocean - 356-308 | ecosystem: Environmental > Aquatic > Marine > Hydrothermal vents | place: Atlantic Ocean: Mid...
TTTGGCTTAAGAAAAAAGCGAGCAGGCCGGTTGCCCATCCAGACAACCACGCAAAAACAATGCTTGATTTTTCTGCAATTCCCAATTGCGCAATAATACTTGAATTCAGGGGATCTCTGTCAACAATAACAGGGCAATCGCATGACTGCTGTTTTTCCCGTTCATACGCCCCTCTCCCAGAGGGAGAGGGGAGAATCTGCTCATGCGATTGCTCTGTCAACAATGATAACCCCCCTAAATCCCTATCAAATTAGTATAAAATAGCCAGCCTATTGTAAACGATTGTCATGGAATCAATGAAAACCGATACTCAGAGCATGCCGCTATGGAAACTCTATCTCAACCTTTGCAAACCCAAGGTGGTCGCGCTCATCGTTTTTACCGCCATCGTCGGCATGTTTTTGTCGGTTCCTGGCATGGTTCCGTGGCAACCTTTAGTATTTGGCACGCTCGGCATCGCCCTGGCGGCAGCTTCTGCGGCGGCTTTCAACCATTACCTGGACCGCCAGGCGGATGCCGAGATGGCCCGAACCAGCGACCGGCCACTCCCCCAAGGACAATTACATCCAAAAAACGTATTGATTTTCGCCAGCGCTTTGGGCGTCCTTGCCATGATTATTTTAGTGGTGTGGGTCAATGGGTTAACCGCCGTTCTAACTTTTTTGTCCTTGATTGGCTATGCCGTCATTTATACCGTGTATCTGAAACGGGCAACGCCGCAAAATATCGTCATTGGCGGAGCAGCCGGCGCGGTGCCTCCCATATTAGGGTCCTGCGCGGTTTTAGGCAGCGTCCATCCCAATGCGGTGTTATTGTTTCTGATTATTTTCCTGTGGACGCCGCCCCATTTCTGGGCCCTGGCCATTGCCAAAAAAGATGAATACGCCAAAGTGGATATCCCCATGCTGCCTGTCACTCACGGCGTGGAATTTACCGGTCTGCAAGTGCTGCTCTACACAATCCTGCTTTTTGTCATTAGCTTGGTTCCTTATTTGGCCAGAATGAGCGGTTTGATCTATTTGTCGGGCGCTGTGATTCTGGGCGCCATTTTTTTATATCTGGCGACAAAGCTGAAACAACATCCCGATGACAAACGTTTGGCTATGAAAACTTTTGGCTATTCGATTTTTTATCTCACCGGAATTTTCGTCTTTCTGCTCATCGATCATTACATCAGGATTTAACCCTCTTCCACAAAAAAGCCACCGCAATAACAACGATGGCCCTTTGTGCAAATTCCGGTAAGTCGCAAGTTCAGGCGGCTTCCCGCAACATGGACTCCTTCAGTTTTTTGAGGGCGTTTTTTTCCAATTGGCGGATACGCTCGGCAGAGACATTATAACGACGCGCCAATTCCTGGAGGGTGGTTTTTTTATCCGTCAACCAGCGGGATTGCAGAATATCGCGGCTACGCTCATCCAATTGCGCCAATGCATGATTCAGGCGCTCACTTTCCATTGCATCCCATTGGGCTTCTTCCAATTGCGTGGCGGGATCATCGCCGCTACCGCTTTCCAGAAAATATACCGGCGCCAGGCTGCGGCTCTCATCCGTGTCATCCATCGCACCGTCAAAAGCCACGTCATGGCCGTTGAGGCGCTCTTCCATTTCCTGAACGGTAGCTACTTTCACGCCCAAATCCTCAGCGACTTTTTCCGCTTCGGAATGGCCCAGCCAGTTCAATTGTTTTTTGGCCTTGCGTAAATTAAAGAACAGTTTGCGTTGGGCCTTCGTGGTGGCAATCTTGACAATCCGCCAATTTCTCAGAATGAATTCATGAATTTCAGCGCGAATCCAATGCACGGCAAAAGAAATCAAGCGCACCCCCATTTTGGGGTCAAAACGCTTTACCGCCTTCATTAAGCCGATATTGCCTTCCTGAATCAAATCCGGCAATGGCAATCCGTAACCCAGGTAATTTCTTGCAATCGGCACCACAAAACGCAAATTACATAAAATCAACTGGCGGGCTGCTTCAATGTCGTTCTCTTCACGGTATTTTTCCGCCAGGGCACGCTCCTGTTCCGCAGTCAGGCGGGGAAACTTATTGACAACGGCAATATATTCATTGACAGAACCGATGGATTGTCCAATTCCAGGTACAACCAGCGCATTGCTCATGGGAACCCCCTTTTTATTGTGAATTTGTATGGCATCCAATTTAGCACTCTTTTAGATAGAGTGCTAACAATTTTATTAGTTCCTCAAAATCACAAAAAAAAATCCACAAGCACAAGAATTTTTATTTAAATTTATGGACGCAACTTCCACAGAAACCGTGTCACCACCAACCATGCCCCTGTCATACTAATCAGCATGGAAAAAGCGAGTAAAAACACAGATTCCCAGAAATTCAGGAAATGGAGTGAATACTGGCTGTGATACAAATCAGACAATCTTGCCACGGGACTAGTCAGGGACAAATATAATCCCAAAGTCCCCAGCCACGCCCAGATACCGCCTATCAAACCCAACCAAAAGCCCCTATAGAGGAACGGACGGCGGATAAAGGTGTGCGTCGCCCCCAAAATTTTCATAATCTCGATTTTCGGAAGGCGATCTTGCAGTTCCAGCCGGATGGTATTGCCGACAATCAATACCACGCCCAGACTGAGTAAAACGCCCAGTAACAATGCGCCACGCCGGGCAATTGCAATCAGTTCCTTGAGCCGCATCAACCATTGCATATCCCATTGGGCAAATTCAACGTTTGGCAATGTTTGCAATTCAGTGACCAGCGCTTGAATGTTGTCAGGATCGGCGAAATCAGGCTTGGGAACCACCTCAATCACTATGGGTAACGGATTATCGTCGAGCGCGCCAAGGGCGTCACCAAAACCGCTGCGCTGGCGAAATGCTTCCATGGCAACCGATTTATCAATCACTTTGAGACTGGCGATAGATTCACGGGAAGAAAGACTTTTTTTTAGCTTTTCAGCTTCTTCAATTTCAACCTGGGGAAACAAGTACAAGGAGATGGCGTAGGTTTCTTTAAAGGAGTCACTCAGCGTTTGAATATTTTTCAAGGCAAGATAAAAAGTGGCTGGGAACGTCAAGGAAATGGCAATCACCAGCAAGGTCATGCCGGTCATCCACGGGCTCCGCCAAAGATCTCCCAGGCTGGAGAACATTGCGTGACCATGCAAGCGGAAGTAATTCTGCAATTGGGCCCGGAGTCTGGCCTGCCATGGTCTGCCAGGCTTTGGGGAACTTCCCATCACGTGACTAACCGTCCTTTCTCCAAGTGCACAACCCGGTCAGCAAAACGTGAGACGAGCTGCGCATTATGACTGGCAATCATAAAAGTGACGCCACGCTGATTGAACTGCCGGAACATCTGCATGATTTCAATGGAGAGATCAGGATCCAGATTGCCAGTCGGTTCATCGGCGAGAATCAAAGGCGGGCGGGTCACGATAGCCCGGGCGATCCCGACCCGTTGTTGCTCCCCGCCTGACAAAGACATGGGTTTGCGTTTTTCAAACCCGGCCAGGCCCACTTTACCCAAGGCAGCCCGGCTCCTGCGGGCGGTTTCCCTGGCATCGAAACCGGAAATCAAAAGTGGCAAAGCCACGTTGTCAAACACGCTACAATCGTGCAAAAGACGATAGTCTTGAAAAATCAAGCCGATTTTGCGGCGGAAATAAGGGATTTTCCGGTCTGGCATATTCGCCAGATTACGTCCATTCAAGAAAATATTGCCGCGGCTGGGACGTTCTATCAGCGCTGTCAATCGCAGCAGCGTGCTTTTCCCGGCACCGGAATGCCCGGTAACGAAAAGCATTTCGCCCCGCTCGACATGAAAGCTCACGTGACTAAGGGCATCGCCACTGTCAGGATAATGTTTACTGATATCGTCGAACTGAAGCACGCCCCGTCAGTGCACCACCTTGGGTGATTCGGCAAAAAGGGCATCCACGAATGCTTCGGCATCAAATTCTTGCAGGTCATCGATGCCTTCCCCAATGCCTATAAAACGAATGGGAATCCCATAACGTTTTGCCAGGGCGAAAATAACACCGCCCTTGGCGGTACCGTCCAGTTTGGTCAAGGCAATACCCGTCACCCCCACCGCCATATTGAATTGATCGGCTTGCACCAAGGCATTTTGCCCGGTAGTCGCATCGAGCACTAACAATACTTCATGAGGCGCCGTTGAATCAAGCTTGGCCAGGATACGTTTGATTTTACTCAACTCCTCCATAAGATTGGATTTGGTATGCAACCGGCCTGCAGTATCGGCAATGAGGACATCGATACCCTTCGCCCGGGCGGATTGCAACGCATCATAAACCACGGACGCAGAATCGGCGCCCATGTCCTGGGCAACCACCGGCACGCCGTTACGTTCCCCCCAAACCTTTAACTGCTCCACTGCCGCCGCGCGGAATGTATCCCCAGCGGCAAGCATGACACTAAGCCCTTGCTGTTGCAGCCGGTGGGCCAGTTTGCCTATGGTCGTGGTCTTTCCCACCCCATTGACACCCACCACCAAAATAACGAACGGCTTGCGGGTGAGATCAATTTCCAATGGCTGGCTGCAGGGTTGGAGAATCTCCTTCAACGTATCACGCAATGCTGCCATTACATCGTCGTCGTATTGATCGCCCTGCTGCCTCAATTTTTCCTGCAAACGGGATACAATCTCTTGGGTGGCTTCCACGCCCACATCGGCCATCAAAAGCTGGTTTTCAATTTCTTCCAACAGGTCTTCATCTAACGCCTGTTTCCCCAAAGGCAGGCTGGCAAGGAAGCCGGCCAATCCCTGGCGGGTTTTACCCAAACCTGTTTTTAAGCGTTCAAATAGCGTTTCCCGAGGAGGTGGTGGGGGAATTTCCGCGGCAGGTGGCACCTCGGGTGGAGGCACGGCTTTTTCCCGCGGTCGTGGAATAGGCGCTTGCGCCACGGCTTCTTCAGCAGCCACGCCAACCGGTGTGTGACGCAAAAAGAACTGAATCCCTGTGACGGTCAAAAGTAATAACGCGGCAGAGACACTATGGGCCACTGCCAAGGATATGGGCATTTGCTTGATTACCTGGGCCATCCCCAAAGTAATGACTACCAGCAAAAGGAAGTTCAACAATAGACCTGCCTTGCTCAAATGAGGGGCTTTAGGATTCGAGCTGATACTGATACCAAGAAAAAATAACGCAATAAAGGTAACAACCGCCCCAAGCCGGTGGAGCCAATGAATCGCTATTCGGGCCTCGGTATCGGGCAACGCCCAGGCTTCAAGACCATTGCCCCAATATTGCCAAAAGCTGAATGCCGTTTTATAGTCCGCCTGGGGCCACCAGGATCCTTGGCAAGTGGGAAAATCAGGACAGGCCAACCCGGCAAAATTGGCAGTAACCCAGCCGCCCAATACAATTTGGATTAACGTTATCCAAAAACAAAAAGAAGCATACCGCCTCAATCCGCCTAGAGTGCCTGGTGCCTTTCCTAATGAAGAAAAAGGCGATAAATACACACGCAATGAAGTGATTACTATCAGCATTGCCAACAACAAGTGGGCAACCACCATTTCCGGGCGCAGATGAGCTGTAATTAACCCACTGCCTAAGGCCACTTGAAAACCGTAGAGCAATAATAACAGTCCGCTCCAACGGAGCGCCTTCGCCCGCTCTTCCTGTCCGAAAGACAATCCAAACAGCACCAGAACCAAACATCCCAGCAGAAAAGCCAGGTAACGGTGGCCCATTTGCGTCTTGGCTTTAACCGCGTCAAAAAAAACACCGGGGAAGGCTTGCTGCGTATCTTCCGGCAATACGTCGGGCACCTGCCATTGACCAAAGCAGGTAGGCCAGTCGGGGCAGCTCAGTCCTGCCCCCGTTGCTCTGATATATACCCCTGAGGCTAAAACCACCAGAGCCAAAAGTATTGTGAGAAGTGCGAGTCTTTTGTACCACATCTTATTGTTTTTCCAGGAAGCGCTTTAACCAATTCTGGATGCCCGAAGTAACCGCCTCATATCGCGATATACCCCATACGGGTCGAAGCCGGAATCATACCACATCATCAGATTGCCCAAAGGGTCCATCAATATGAGCTGATCTCCCCGCAAGGGAGCCTGAATAATATCGCTTTCCAGCATCTTAAGAAAAGATGACGGTGCTTGAGCCAAGTAAAGGGTTTCATCCTTTGCTAGCATTGCCAAGGTTTCTTCAGGCAATGTCACGTCTTGGGACCAGATTGCCAAGCGTTTCACTCGAAATAAATCCTTGCTGAACAAAAGCAATAATTTCCGCGTATTGGCAATGTTTTCCTTACAAGCCCGGTCACATTCCCCTGGGATGACATGAATCATCACCCATCTGCCTTTAATATTCCTTGAAGGGCTAACCGCCCGATGGGAAACAGGCTTGAAAACATCATAGTCAATAGGGACAGGGGGAGTAATCAGGTTCCCTTCATTGCCCCGCTTTGTTAACAAATCAGGATGAGAATAAAAATACCAGGCCGCCACCATAGGGAGTGTCCCTACCGCAACGATCAACCAAAATATCCAGTTTTGTCCTTTTTTTGCCGGTTTTGCTGTCATAATAAATTACGCTCTATTTTTTTGAATTCCCGCCCGTTTCCACCCATGCCAACCCCATAAACCGAAAGCAATGGCCGCAAAGGAAAACCATTGCAGGGCATAAGCCGTATGTTTTTCCGGCTTTACATGGCTCAAAGTCCAGTCCCGCACAAACCCTTCTGGCTGATCAGGACGCATCAATATCTGGTACGGCAAGACGGGTTTCCCCAATCGTTGGGAGATAATTTTGGGATCGGCTTGTTGAACCACGGCCGGCCAGGTTTCGGAAGGTATATCCATTCCCTTCAGGGTCATACCGTAGCGGGGAAAATGATCGACAATGCCATGGATAGTCACGGGGCGGCGCTCCATTTTAATAGGCGGCAGTTGCCGCCTATCAGGTGAAGCCGGTACCCAGCCACGATTAACCATCACCACCCGGTCACTTCCAAGAATCTCCAAAGGAGTTAATACCTCGTAACCTACCTTCCCTTGGTGCATCCGGTTATCAAGTAAAAACTGATGATCAGGATCCCAGATACCGGTCACCATCACTGGCCGATATCTAAGCGATTCAATCGAAAGCTGCTTGCCATCCAGGTGTATCTCTGCCTCTTGCACCAGCTTTTCCCTTTGATCCAGAAGAGCTTGCTTTTCTGCCGATCGGCGCAATTGCCATAACCCCAATTGAATGAACAAAGCCACCGCCAACAAAGTCAAAATCGTAGGCAGCCATTGTGGTTTAAAATAGGCTGATATCTTCATCGGGACATTTCCCCACCGAAAACATATAAGGAATCCTATGCTAATCAAACTGCTCATCATTTCGGCCTTTATCGGTATCGTTATCAGCCTGGGCTCGGCCCTGTACTATCTTCTCCACGATAAAAGCCGTTCGCCACGCACGGTAAAAGCGCTAACAACCCGCATATCGTTATCGTTGGCGTTGTTCTTTTTTCTCCTGTTTGCTGCCACCATGGGTTGGATCAAACCTCATGGCATCAGAACTCATCAACTCGCACAAAAAAAGGCGCTACCCAGTAGCGCCTTTCCAAACCGGAACCAATCTGTTCAGAGCCAGTAAACAAAGATAAAAAGCCCTAACCACACTACGTCCACAAAATGCCAATACCAGGCCGCCGCTTCAAACGCAAAATGATGCTGGGAATCAAAATGGCCTCGCAGTGCCCTGAGGAGTACTACCGTCAGGAAAATAGCCCCAATGGTCACATGCATGCCGTGAAATCCCGTCAACATGAAAAAAGTGGAACCGTAAATTCCAGCTCCCAAGGTTAGGCCCAGTTCGGTATAGGCGTGATAATACTCGTAAGCTTGCAGACTCACGAACAAAAATCCCAGGGCTATTGTGGCGATCAATCCCTTGATCAGCTGAGGACGATTATCCTTTAAAAGTCCCCAGTGGGCCCAGGTCACTGTCGCGCCACTGGTCAATAAAATCAATGTATTGAGAGCAGGAATACCCCATGCCCCCATAGGTTCAAATTCACCCCCAACATGAGCTGGACCATTGGTTGGCCAAGCTGGAGCAAAATCTGGCCAAAGGAATTGGCCCGTATATTCACCTACACCAGTGGTTCCTTCTCCACCCAACCAAGGAACCGCATACATCCGGACATAAAACAGAGAACCGAAAAAGGCGGCAAAAAACATGACCTCCGAGGCAATAAACCAAATCATACCCCAACGGAATGAACGTTCAGCCTGGGCGTCATAAATGCCGGAAATGCCTTCATTAATGACCTCGCCAAACCAGCCAAACATCATGCCGACGATGGTAAGTGCCCCCAGCACCATAAAAAATCCACCTGCGCCAACACCGATAAGTTTGGCTGCAAATCCCCCAAGCATTAGAAACAAGCCTATCGAACCAAAAATAGGCCATTTGGCTTGATGAGGGATATAGTAAGAACCGCTTGCAGATGACATAATTCTCCCCTTCCTAAAATTTAGTTTTCTGATTTCTTCATTTTCGCTGTCACATCAAAAAGCGTGTAGGACAACGTCATATCATGGATATTGTCAGGCAACCTTGGATCGACAACAAACCGGACCGGCATGTCTTTTTCTTCACCCGGACCAAACCATTGCTCAGTAAAGCAAAAACACTCGGTTTTCTTGAGGTATTCGCCAATATATCCCGGGTCCACGCTGTACACTGCACGTATAACTCTAGGCTGATCCGTCAGATTCTTGGCACGGAAGATCACTGTGTGATATTCACCTGGATGGATCTTGATTTTCGCCTTCTCCGCTTCAAAAAGGAAAGGGGCATTACCATTGATCGACGTGATCATCTCAAAAGAAACCTGGCGGCTTAAATCAGGTTGAAAAACCAAAGCGCTATCGGTTTTGACTGCATCGCTGGTCACCTGATTTACTCCGGCAACCTGGCAAAAAACGTTATAAAGGGGAACCAGCGCAAAACCAAATCCGAACATCCCGATGACGATTAAAAACATCCACAGGACTAAACGGTTGTTTTTTTGCTGCAGAATTGGTTGACTGCTCATCTATTGCCTCAATAAATAGAAAATAGACATGATGTAGAAAAAAACCGCCAACACCCCCAGTACCAGCGCTAACAGAATATTTTTTTTGCGTTGATCCATGTTGGGATTCCCCATCTCCCGTTGTCCCGGGAGATGGGGATTTATCTCTTTTATTAATCTCTTTCCTTAATTTCGATGCCTTCAAAGGAGTGGTGATAGGGAGGCGGGGAAGCCAAATTCCACTCTAATCCATGATCTTTGGCACCTTCCCACACTTCTCCATCAACCTTTTCGCCTTCCCCACGGATCGCTTTCCAAACAATATAACCCAATAACAACTGGGTTACACCGAAGATGAAAGCGCCAACAGAAGACAAAGCGTTAAATTCCGTGAACTGGACCGCGTAGTCAGGGATCCGCCGGGGCATCCCGGCCAACCCGACGAAATGCTGAGGCATGAACAAGACATTCATGGAAATAAACGACAACCAGAAATGTAATTTACCCAACTTCTCGTCATACATGACTCCTGTCCATTTTGGCAGCCAGTAAAACAAGCCGGCAAAAATACCGAAGACGGCACCGCCCACCAACACATAATGAAAATGCGCCACGATGAAATAGGAATCATGGTACTGAAAGTCCGCCGGCGCCTGAGACATCATAATTCCCGTAAATCCACCCAGCACGAACAATACTAAAAACCCGAGGGCATTGAGCATGGGCGTTTCAAAGGTCATGGAACCCTTCCACATCGTGGCCAACCAGTTGAAAACCTTAACCCCCGTGGGAACTGCAATCAGCATGGTGGCATACATAAAATAAAGTTCCGCAGGAACGGGCATCCCCACGGTAAATTGATGATGCGCCCAAACGATAAAGGACAGGAATGCAATCACACAGGTCGCATACACCATCGAATTATGGCCGAACAATTTCTTACGGGAAAAGGTGGGGATCACCGCAGAAATGATACCAAATGCAGGAAGGATGATAATGTAAACCTCTGGATGGCCGAAAAACCAAAATAAATGTTGGTATAAAACCGGGTCTCCACCACCAGCCGGATTGAAGAAGCTGGTATCGAAAAATTTATCGGTCAGCAACATGGTTACAGCCCCAGCGAATACCGGCATCACCAGAATTAACAGAAAAGCGGTCACCAGCCAAGTCCAGCAAAACATGGGCATCCGCATCATGGTCATGCCCGGTGCACGCATATTGAAAATAGTGACAATGATATTGATGGCCGCCAAAATGGATGACATGCCTAAAATATGCACAGTAAAAATAGTAAAAGGCAATGCGTCCCCGGTTTGAAGCACCAAAGGTGGGTACAGCGTCCATCCCGAAGCGGCAGCACCACCTTCCATAAACAAAGTGGCCACCAACAAAGCTGCTGCAAAAGGCAACAGCCAAAAACTCCAGTTATTCAACCGAGGCAGCGCCATATCCGGCGCCCCGATCATCATCGGAATCATCCAGTTGGCAAATCCCGCAAATGCCGGCATCACCGCGCCAAACACCATGATCAAGGCGTGCAGGGTGGTCATTTGGTTGAAAAAATGCGGATCGACGAATTGCAATCCGGGCTCGAACAGCTCTGCCCGGATAATCAACGCCATGGCGCCGCCGACAATAAACATCACAAAGGCAAACGTCAGATATAACGTCCCGATATCCTTGTGGTTGGTCGTAGTCACCCAACGCAGCCATCCCTTGGCAGGACCATGCTCGTGATGGGTATCGTGGGTATCAGCTACCGTTGCCATTTCTTCTCACCTCTCAACAAGTTTATGTCTTGAAATTCTGTCAACGAATATCGGCAATATCATCGGGTTTCACCAAGTCTCCCGTGTTATTGCCAAACGCATTACGCTCGTAGGTAATCACCGCCGCCAGATCTTCGTTACTGATATTCTCATCTTGGCCATAGCCGGGCATGGCACCCTTGCCTTCCAGGACGATACTTATATGGGCATCAATATCTCCCTTGGCAATCTCACTACCGGCAATAGCCGGAAACGTGCCGGGCACACCGGAACCATCAGCCTGATGACAACTCACGCAATGGGTGTTATAGACTTCCTTGCCCCGCGCCATCAATTGCTCCATGGTCCATTCCTTGCCTTCCATACCTCCGCTGGCTGATTCGTGCTGCTGTTTCCATTGAGCCACCCAGGCGTCATACTCTTTTTGCGGAACCGCTTTGACCACGATAGGCATAAAACCGTGATCGCGGCCGCAAAGCTCGGCACATTGACCGCGATAGACGCCAGGTTTTTCAACCTTTACCCAACCGGCAGTGACGAATCCTGGGATTGCATCTTTTTTCCAACCAAAATCCGGCACCCACCAAGCATGAATCACATCAGCCGCGGTGAACAGAAACCGGACTTTTTTGTTGGTAGGAATCACCAAAGGATTATCCACTTCCAGCAGATAATTGGGAATAGAGCTGGGATCGACACCTGACCCCAATTGGCGGGCCCGGTTGCTTTTTTCATCCAAACTACTGAAAAACTTGATGCCGTCATCCAGGTACTCGTAATGCCATTTCCACTGGTAGCCGGTGACCTTGATCGTCATATCCGATCCGCTGGTATCTTCGATTTTGATCAAAGCCGTTGTCGCCGGTACAGCTAAAGCAATCAAAATAAAGACGGGGATGATGGTCCAAATAAACTCGAGCTTGGCGTTCTCGTGAAAGGTGGCGGGCACTGGATTTCTGGATTTTCGATGATGATAGATCGACCAAAACATCACCCCGAAAACAACCACACCAATTGCGACACAGATCCACAAGGCAAACATGTGGAATCCGTATACCGTCCGGCTGGTTTCTGTCACCCCAACTGGCAAATTAAGCTGATAATCGGCCCATGCGACTTCGCCACCCAGACTCAGCAAGAACGCAAAGACCAGCCGTTTGAGATTATGCATTATTGTCACGAAGCACTCCCCTCAAGTTTTCCAACCACAATTGAATTCATTCTTCTAACCCAAGAGTTTTTGCAACTCTTTTGCTAGGACTTGTTTTTCCTCTTCATTCAAAAAGGCGCCAATTTCAACCTGCTTGCCATGGGATCCCACTTGCAATCGGGCCAGATGCCCGTGCACAGAAGGATGGGATAATTGGATGCGGGCCCACGCCCTGAAAAATTCATACCGTTGTTGCGGATAGGAAATCCCACGTTCTATTTTTATCTTATCGTCACTGATCGTTATGACTTCCCTATAACCGCTGTTGCGCATACTACAGCCCAATGCCCAGATGAGCAACAATAATTCCGCCCCGGAAAATGGAAGTACTAGCCACGCCCCCATCAGGGCAAAACCCGTTCCGATGCCAATCATCAGCACTGCCATCAACCCGATCAGCCCGGCAGCCTGCCCAATTGTCAATGATCCGTTGGGCCTAAGCACTATCGTTTGCGGAAAACCTGTATTGCTTTTCTGCCAATCCACCATGCCCAATATATTAGTTTTTTAATATATTATTAACAAGGCTTCCAAAGTTATATAGCAAATAATCTTTTCGAATTTAACCGATTATATGCTCCACTGCAAGGAGAAACAGTCCACGCTCCATGATAGCCATCATCATCGAATCTCTTTTGACTTAGCTCAAATTTTGGCGAATTTGCGTCCATATCCATAGATAACCACATAACTTGAAGGGATCTTCCCGCCTTCGGCCATCTTGTCATACTGGGCAATCAACTGTGTCAATCTTTGCTTGCCCATTAAATGACGGGGCCGGCCATGGGTAACGTTGCGTGCGCCAATTCCCTTGATCTCCCGGAGCAAATGAAGCACTGAGGGGTAATGCATTCGAATAACCTCAATGTCTAATGATTGTATCTCGAAACCCGACCTGACCATTGCCCTGGCTATATCTTCTTGAGAAACAAACTGATTCACGTG
>Ga0256841_1002984_pt1 | contig 12946 bp, 8 predicted proteins | sample 356308metaG_FD_185971 | JGI IMG/M metagenome (GOLD analysis project Ga0256841, IMG submission 185971) | Hydrothermal vent microbial communities from Mid Atlantic Ridge, Atlantic Ocean - 356-308 | ecosystem: Environmental > Aquatic > Marine > Hydrothermal vents | place: Atlantic Ocean: Mid...
GATCGAAGGAGAGGGGCTCGCCGGCCGCCACCCGGATCTGTTCGTTGACCAGGTCGATGCCGGTGACCAGTTCGGTGACCGGATGTTCGACCTGCAGACGGGTGTTCATCTCCAGGTAGTGGAATTGGCCGTCCTGGTACAGAAACTCCACCGTCCCGGCGTTGCGGTAGTCGCACCCGCGGGCCACGGCCACCGCCGCCTCCCCCATGGCCCGGCGAACCTCCTCGGGGAACTCGGGGGCCGGCGATTCCTCGAGGAGCTTCTGGTGGCGTCGCTGGGCGGAGCAGTCCCTCTCGCCGAGCCACACGATGTTGCCGTGGGCGTCGCCGATGATCTGCATCTCTATGTGACGGGGGTGGGTGAGGTAGCGCTCCATGTAGCACTCGTCCCGCCCGAAGTAGGACAGGGCCTCCCTCTGGGCGCTCTCCAGGGCGTCGGCCACCTCATCGGGGCCGTGGGCCACCTTCATGCCCCGACCCCCACCTCCGTAGGCGGCCTTGATGGCGACCGGCCAGCCGTGTTCGGTTCCGAAGAGGATGACGTCCTCGGGCGAGGTGATGATCTCCGTGGTGCCGGGGACACTGTGCACCCCCACCCTCTCGGCCGCGTTGCGGGCCGAGATCTTGTCGCCCATGATCTCGATGGCCTCGGGGGGAGGCCCGATGAAGGTCACCCCCATGTCGGTGATCCGGCGGGCGAAGTCGGCGTTCTCGCTGAAGAATCCGTAGCCGGGGTGCACGGCGTCGGCACCGCTCTTCTCGATCACGGCGAGGATGGCGTCGACGTTCAGGTAACTCTCCGCCGCGGTCTCTCCGCCGATGGACCAGGCCTCGTCGGCCAGGCGGACGTGCAGGGCGTTGCGGTCCAGTTCGGAGTAGACGGCGACGCTGGTGATACCCATGTCCCGGCAGGCCCGGATCACCCGTACTGCTATCTCTCCACGGTTGGCGATGAGGATCTTTGAGAACACGTCCCGTCCCGGTCTGTGATTCGGTCTCTGCTGCATCCGGGGGGATCGTTCCCGATCCCGCCGGCACATGATCTTGCCAGACGAACCGGTCGGCGACCCCCTCCGCCCGGGTCCACTCCGGGGATCAGGGACCGACCCCGGGGGTGACACGCCCCCCGATCCCGACGAACGCCGGTGCCTCCGAGTCCTCCGGGGACACGAAGAGCACCGGTGAACCGACCAGGGGTCCGGGCTCCTCCAGGGCGCAGACCCGGTCGCGTCGACCCGGTCGGCCACGGGGATCTCCGGGGGGTTCCGGTGCTCGGCGGGCCGGATGCGGGCCGGCCCTGGCTATTCTGCCCTCGTGGCCGATTCTCCCACCGACGCGAGGGTCTTCCGGGTCGAGTTCCTGGGTGAGACGGACTCGACCAACCGGGACCTGGTCCGGCGGGCACGGGACGGGGCGGAGGAGGGTCTGGTGCTGGTGGCCGACCACCAGACCGCCGGTCGCGGCCGGTCCGATCGTCCATGGGTGGATTCGCCGGGGGCTTCATTGCTCATGTCAGTGCTGCTGAGGCCCCGGACACGGGCGGACCGTCTGCATCTGTTCGGAACCTCCCTGGCCCTGGCGGCCCGGTCAGCGGCGGAGACGTTCCGTGCCGGGGGAGATGGTGGCGTCCCGGTGACCATCGGACTCAAATGGCCCAACGACCTGGTGGTGTTCAACTCCGCCGACGGGCCCTGGCGGAAGCTGGCCGGGGTCATGGCCGAGACCGACCTGGAGGGGAGCCGTGTGTCCTGGCTGGTGTTGGGCCTGGGCGTGAACCTCGACCCCCCACGTCTGGCCGATGGGCAGGCGGGTCTGGATCCCGTGGGCCTGAACGAGCTGGCGGGTCGGGCGGTGTCCCGGGACGCCCTCCTCGAGGCGGTCCTGGCCGAGTTGGAGATCAGGCTGGGGCTCATCGCGGCCGGAGCGGGGGGTTGGATCCTGCGGGAGGCCCGTCGCGAGTCCGCCGTTCTGGGACGGACGGTCACCGTCGAGGAGGCTGACGGTACCCTGGTGGGCACGGCGGTCGACATCGATCGTGCCGGCCGTCTGGTGATCAGATCCGGAGGGGTGATCACCCCCCTGACCACCGGTGACGTCTCCCGACTCCGTCCCGCGGTGGAATTCTGACCGGGTGGAGCGACGGGGCGACGGAGCGACGGGAAGACGGCTCCGCTGGGCGGACCGGTTCCGGCGGTACAGTTCTGTCCCGGAGCCGGACCGCCACCGTGGACCGGATTCGCACCCCCCGCAACGGCGGCTCACCCCAGGACCACGGAACCCATCAGAGCGAAGATGAGAGCTCAAGTGCAGACGATCTGGGACAGTCGTCCCCTGATCGGAAACTTCGCCCAGCGGGACCTCAAGGCCCGGTACCGGCGCAGCATCCTCGGCTGGGCCTGGTCGATGATCAACCCCCTGGCGACCATAGCCATCTACACCCTGGTGTTCGGTGTCATCTTCAAGGCCGCCCCACCGGTGGCGGGGAACGGAAGTACGCGGTCCTTCGCCCTGTACCTGTTCACCGGGCTGGTGACCTGGAACCTGTTCTTCACCATGGTCATGGGACCCATGGACTGGCTGGCGGGCGTCGCCGACCTGCTCAAGAAGGTCCGGTTCCCGCCCGACGCCGCCATCTTCGGCGGCACCCTCTCCGGAGTGGTCCAGAGCCTGATCGAGGCCGCGGTGCTGATGGTGATAATGATCGGGATCGGCAACGTGAGCTGGACCTACCTGCTCCTTCCCTACGTGCTGGCCACCACCCTGCTGTTCGGCCTCGGCATTGGTTTCGTGCTGGCCATCGCCAACGCCCACTTCCGGGACATCAAGCACCTCACCGGAATCGCCATGAACGTGTGGTTCTTCCTCACCCCGATCGTCTACCCCCCCGATCTCCTGCCCGATGAGAAGTGGGGGCTTCCCCTGGGGCGGATGGTGCGCCTCAACCCCATGTTCCAGTACGTGGAGGCCACCCGGGACTCCGTCTACGCACTGAACTGGTCCAGCGGGCTCCGGCTCCTTTCCCTGGGAGTCATGGCCGTCATCTCCTTCGTGATCGGGTGGACGTTCTTCGTCCGTCACTCCGTCGACATCAGCGAGGAGCTGTAGTGGCCGCGGTTGCCGGGTGGACGTTGCTGCTTCGTCACCGCGCTGACATCAGCGGGGGGCGGTAGTGGCTGTGTGCATGGGATGGACGTTGCCGGTCGGTCACCGCGCGGATCGCGGCGGGGAGGTGTAGTGGCTGTGTGCATGGGATGGACGTTGCCGGTCGGTCACCGCGCGGATCGCGGCGGGGGGCTGTAGTGGTCGCCGAAATCGCCATCTCCGTCGACTCGGTGTCCAAGAGGTTCAAGCTGGCCGAGGACCGGGCCAACTCCATCAAGGAGCTGATGGTCAGCCGGAGGCGACGCAACGCCGAGTCCGGGTTCTGGGCCGTGCGGGACGTGTCCCTGGAGATCCCCCGGGGAACGACCTTCGGACTGGTGGGTCACAACGGATCGGGCAAGTCGACCCTGCTCCGCCTCATGGCCGGCATCCACCAGCCCACCTCGGGTCGCATCGAGGCCCGGGGGCGCATCTCCTCCCTCCTGGAGCTCGGCTCGGGATTTCACCCCGATCTCACGGGGCGGGAGAACATCTATCTCAACGGGGCGATGCTCGGTCTCAACAAGAGGCACATGCGCACGATCGTGGACGAGATCGTCGACTTCTCGGGTCTGCACGAGTTCATCGACCAGCCGGTCAAGGTCTACTCCAGCGGGATGTACGTGCGACTCGGATTCGCGGTGGCGGTGCACGTGGAACCCGAGATCCTCCTCGTCGACGAGGTGATGGCAGTGGGAGACGAGGAGTTCCAGAGGCGCTGTTTCGACCACATGTACAAATTGCGTCGTGACGGGGCCACCGTGGTCTTCGTTTCCCACTCGCTCTCCATGGTGGAGTCGATGTGTGAGAACGCGGCCTGGCTGGACCACGGCTCGCTCATGGAGACCGGTCCGGCGGTGGAGGTCTGCCAGTCCTACCTGAGCCGGGTCAACGACGCCGAGGCCGAGAGGATCTCCGCCGAGCAGGCCGAGATGGACGCAGGGCGAGACGTCGAGCTCACCGGGGAACACCGGGGATCGGGTGAGATCAGGATCTACCACGTCGACATCCTGGACCCGCAGTGGAACCGCGTTCCCCATGCCCGCACCGGTGAACCCCTGCGGATCCGTCTCTGGTACGACGCCGCCGTACCCATCGACAATCCCCGATTCGCCTTCGACCTGTTCCAGGAGGAGGGAGTGCACATAGCCGGGGCCAGCACCCAGGGCCAGCTCAAGACGGGCGAGATCCAGGCCGGGCAGGGATTCATCGACTTTGTCGTCCCCAACTGGCCCGTGAACCCCGGCTCCTACTTCATCGGGGTGGCGGTGACCGACAGTGACGGCCTTCACACCTTCGACCACGTGGATCGGATCGTCCCGGTGAAGGTGGCGGCCGGGGGGAGCAGCGACCGGGGCCTGGTGCGGATCGAGGGTAGTTTCGAACCCCCGGTGGCCCACGAGGTGTCCTGAACGGGACGTCAGCGCCTCGGAGGGTCAGTCCCGCCCGACCACCTCCATCACGTGGGGTTCGAGCCGTTCGGCCAGTACCCTCCAGTCGAAGCGGGAGCGGACGTGGTCCCGGGCCGCCCCGACCATGGTGGCCAGCAGGGGGTCGGTGGGTTGACGCTCCGCGGTGTCGGCCACGAGGTCGGCGAAGTCATCCTCGCCGGCCGCCCGGTAGAGCCCCGAGTCGGGTGGGGCGACCCCGCGGCTTCCGAAGGGGGTGCTCACGGTGGGCAACCCCGCCGCCAGGTACTCCACCATCTTGAGGTTGGTGCCGGATCCCTCCAGCATGGGGTTCAGGGCCACATCCGCCGTCCCGAGCAGAATCCTCTTGGTGGCGTCCCCGATGACCCCCAACTGGATCACGTTGGAGGGTAGGAGGGCGGGATCGAAGGCCTGGGTGTGGCTGCCCGTCATGAGGAACCTGATCCGGGGCATGGTGGGGGCCATCTCGTGAATCCACTCCGCCGCCCGGAGGTTGGGGGGGTGCCAACTGGCGATGAACAGTCCCAGCCGCAGCGGCTCATCGGCCCCACCGTAGGCTTCCGCCCAGCGGAGCCGGTTGGTCACCCTCTCCTCGGGGCCGATGAAGTCCAGGTGGTCGAGGTTGACCCCGTTCGGTATCACCACGGTGGTGGGGGAGGAGCCGGGGTACAGCCGCCGGAGCAGGTCCGCGTCCTCACCGGAACAGGCAATCGAGAGCTGGGCCCGGGCCAGAGCCTCCGCCTCGACTCGGGAGACCTGGGCCCGGAGTTGGTCGGCCTCGGGGCCGGTTCGGTACATCTGGTCCTTGAGGACCGCCTCCACGTTGTGGTTGTCGAGTATCACCGGGACATCGGGTCCAGCTATGTCCACGGCGGGGAGCATGTAGGGATGGGCCAGCACAGCGGCGTCCGCCCCCCGGAGTCTCTCGTGGAGTATCGACAGGTATCGCGGTGTGAGGCTGATCAGGCTGCCGCCCAGTAGGTCCGACACGGGTACCCCGGCGGGGATGCTGGCGGCGACCTCGGCGTCATGGTGGGCCCGGCTGCGGGGGATCGCGGTCTCGGTCAGCCCCGGCTGGGCCGATGCCGTCCACTCGGGGCTGTCCACGTCGGTGAGGGTGACGAAGTCGATGTCGAAGGAATCGGTCAGATGGCGGTAGAGGTGGAAGCACCGCAGTTGTCCCCCGCCCCGGGGGTTGTGGATCGGGTAGGTCGACAGCAGGACCAGCCGGGGCCGGTTCCCGGGCCTGGTGGCGACGGTCGAGGGGCGGGGCGTCGGTACCGCCCGGGTCAGGAACCGGCCGAGGTTCGGCCAGTTGATGTCGGTCACGGAGTCGACGCACCGTTCCGACATGGCGACGGACAGGTCAGGGTCGGAGGCCAGGGCATTCATGGCCCGGGCCAGGGACCCTTCGTCCGGTTCGCAGATGAATCCGTTCACCCCGTCACCGATGATCTCGGTGGGACCCCCGGAGTCCGAGGTGGTGATCACCGGGGTCCCGCTCCCCAGGGCCTCCACGGTTATCAGCCCGTAGTCCTCGTCGCGGGGGACGAAGGGGACGGCGAGGGCCCCGGAGTAGAGCTCGGCCAGTTCGTCGTCGGGCACGAACCCCAGGAACCGGATCCGGGGGTCGTCCCCGGCGAGCGATTCCAGAGAGCGGTGCTCCGGTCCCGTTCCGGCTATCAGAAGCGGTGTCTCCCCCTCGACCCTCGACATGGCGGCGATGATCATCTCGATCCGCTTGGGGGCGTCGAGGCGGGATGCGGTGAAGAAGTAGTCTCCTCCCGGCCGTGGACGCAGCTCCAGGGTGGTCGGAGGGAGCATGACCTCCACCCCGACCTCGGGGGGGAAGTAGCCGGGGCGGCGGGCCACCGTGTGGGAGATGGCGCTGTGGCGGCAAACTCGGTGGGGTGACATGCCGATACGGTCCAGGGCGTGGACCAGGGCCCGCCCCAGAGGCCCCGGATGGCAGAAGTCGGGATGGTCGGCGCCCAGCTCCGCCACCAGGGAGTCGTAGATCTCCAGCACCACATCCACCCCGCCGGTGTCGGGCACTCCACCCAGTTGGATGCGGACGGACTCGGCCCGGGGATCGGAGCAGTGGACCCACTCGGCGGGGTAGGTGTCGTAGAGGCCCCGCAGGGTGTGGGCCAGGTAGATGACGTGACGGGGGTGGTCGATCATCCACCCGGGGTACTTGCCGGTCAGGACTAGGTCGAAGCCCCCGACGTCGAGCTCGGAGAACCTGCGGTAGCCGTCGATCACCTCGTGCAGGGTGGTCTCGGGGAAGGGGAGCTTCAGCAGTTCGGCCCGGTGATCGGTGTGTTCGTTGAGGTGGTTCACCACACCGGTCCACAGCCGCTCGTAGCCACCCCGTGTGTAGGGAACGGCGGCGGGGGCCACCACCGCGATTCGCAGGGAGGTCACCGGGTGCCTCCCATCACGGTCTCGACCCCGGCGAGGAGCTGCCGGGCGGCGCGTTCCCAGGTGTAGTCCAGGGAGGCGGCCCGGGCCGCCGCTCCCATCTCGGCCAGCCGCTCGGGCCATTCGACCAGCGAATTGACACCCTCGGCGATGGCCCGCGGGGTGGGATCCACGATCAGTCCGGTGACACCGTCTTCGACCATCTCGGTGAGACCACCCCCGTCACGACACACGATCACCGGCTTGCCGAAGCTCATGGCCTCCAGCAGGGTCAGGCCGTAGTCCTCGTCGTAGGCCGGGGCGACCACCACCGCGGCCCGATCGTAGAGATCGGTCAGCTCCCCGTCCCCCACCCGACCCCGGAAGTCGATCAGCGTCGTGGGTACATCGGCCAGGTCGGGGTACCACGGGCGGGGTTCCCACCACGGTTCCTCCTCGGGGGCCTCCGCCGCGGCCAGACGGGCCGCCCATTCCCGGACCGCCGGGTACCGGCCCCCCTCACCCACCTGCACGGCGGGCAGACCGAAACCGAGATAGGCGGCGGCGACGAACAGCTCGGTGCGCTTCGTGTACTCGTGGCGGCTGACACAGAGGACGTGCTCGGTCCTGGATCCCGGTTCGGGGGCCACGAACGCCGGGGCCGCCTGGTAAGGGAGCAGGCGGTCATCGGAGACGGAGTTGAAGCGCCGGAGCCGGTCACGAACGGTGTCCGAAGGGGTCAGGAACGCACCCACGGAGTCGAAGTCGGGCTCCTCCACCTGCCTGATGAGTTGGGCCCCGTGTAGATGGGTCTCATGGCCGGGCAGGGCGTGGTGCACGTAGATCTCGGCCAGGTCGTAGGCCACCCGGTGGTGGTGGTAGAAAACGGCCAGCTTGCGGGGGTGACGGATGGCCGTGCTTCCCGGCTGGGTGGTCAGGACCAGATCCGCCTCTGGTACCGGAAGTGCCGCGAAGCGGTCGCGCACTGAGAGGTACCCGAAGAACTCCGGGGCCGCCTCCCAGATGTCATCGGGCACGGCAGTGCCGCGCAGGACCCGCTCGGGGCTGGGGCCCGGTACCTCCAGGCGGTGCACCTCGTGCCCCTCTGACTCCAGGGCGTCGACCAGATGGGGTATCACCAGCTCGAAGCCACCGGTGATCCCCCAGTCGGGCTTGGCCAGGGCGATTCTCATGGGGGACCGGGGCTCACGGGAGAAGACCGTTCACGGGCGATCAGGACCCGCTGTCTCGTTCGTCGTCTCCGGGTTCCCCGCTGGGTGCATCCTGGTCCCGGGAGCGGTCGTCACGTCCGTCGTGGTCGAGGGGAGGACCACCGGGTCGGGTCGCCAGGACGGCGTAGTCCTGGGGTCCGAACATCGACCATCGGACGTAGTCGATCAGGTCGGCCAGCTCGGGGTCGTCGATCGATGGGCGGTGCTCGAGTTCCCGCAGGGGGTGAAGGTGCCTGATCTCCACCTCCACGAAACCGGCCGATTCAACCAGGAACTGGAGCAGGTCGGGATGGAGGGGTCGGAGGTGGGTGGGATCCAGGTAGAAGTTGGAGGCCCCGACGATGAGATTCGAGGGATTGGGGGTCTCGAGCAGGAGTCGCCCCCCCGGGGCCATGGCCACGAAGGCCCGTTCGAGGAGCTCGGTGAGTACGTCCAGGGGGAGGTGCTCGACCAGGTGGAAGGCGGTCACGGCCCCCACCGACGAGGCGGGTACCTCGGCCAGGTGGGTGATGGCGTCACCGAGCCTGACATCGAGGCCCCGGGCCCGTCCCTGCTCCACGAAGGTGGGATTGGTGTCCACCCCGTAGGCCTTCACCCCCCGTCCCCGCAGGACCTCCAGCCACTCTCCCCGCCCCGGCCCGAGGTCCAGGACCGGGCCTCGGGAGGCGAGACGGTCGATATCGGATTCGTAGTCGCTCAGGGTGGCGATGATCGCCTCCCTGGAGCCCCGGAAGCGGTCCTCGAAGGCGGCGTAGAGATCGCTGCGGCGCATCTCCTCAACCTCGGCCAGGGTGCGGGTGTGGAGACCTCCGGCGTCGCTTCCCTCGGCCGGTTCCCCGTCGTCGGCCCGGGCCAGGGCCCCGATGGTCGAGTTGAGCCGGGCCCGGGTCTGGCCCACGTCCCCCTGGAGGGTGACCAGATGGTCGTTGATTCGCTGCACGGCGGCGGCCATCTCACCCAGCCGGGCCCCGATGGCCGGACGATCGGCCGCGAACTCCTCGATCTCGGATTCGAGTTGCGTCGTCAGCTTGGCGATCCTGGTGCCCAGGCCGGTGGAGACGGTCCGTATCCGACCGGAGAGGTCATCGAGGCGGGCCGAGAGTTCCTGGGTGGATCGGGTGAGGTCGTCGAGCAGCAGTTCGTGCCCGGCCAGGGTGGCCCGGGTGGCCTCGTCACCCCCGCTGGCGTCAACCCGGGGCCTGCTCTCCAGCTCGGTGATGCGTTCGAGGGCCTGCTCGAGGGCCGAGTCCAGGGAACCGATGGCGGCGATGAGGGTGGAGTTGAAGGTGGCCTGCTGGGCGGTGATCGGGTGCAGGGCCCGGGCGACGCCGGTTCGGACCGCCGCCATCTTGGTGTTGGCGAGGTCCACGGCGTTGAGAGGCGGCATCTGGGCCGCCTGGTGCAGGAGCTGGTGGAACCGGTCCCGGGGATCGGCCGGCTGGGGTGGGTCTGTGGGTTGCGTCACGATCCTGTCCATGAACTCGATGACCTGGGTCGGGTCCGCCAATTGTCCTCCCGGGGATCCTCTGGCCGAGGGTACCGCCCGGCTCCGTTGCGGTGGTGGGTGCCCCGGGGTGGTCATGGGTCGGGAGCCGGCTTGGAGGAGTGGTCCTCCGTCGGGGCGGTCAGTCGGCGGGGGAGGCCGTGAGCTGGAGGTCCAGGTGGTCACCCCCGGTGACGGCCAGGATGGCATCGATCTCGGCGGGGTCGTCCAGGAACCGTGTCGGGGGGGAGCCGTCCTCGAGAACCCCCACCCGGTAGCCCCGTTCGATGAGATCGCCGAGCAGTTCGGCCCCGTCGAGCCCTGAGACCCGCTGCAGCAGCCCCGGCGAGTACTCCAGGAGTATCTCGGGTTGGAGTTCCTCCAGGGTCCTCTCGGCCCCGGCGAAGGCGAGGGCCTCGGCACCCTCGATGTCGATCTTCAGCAGATCGAGACGCTCCATGGCCACGGTGAGGTCGTCCAGTCGTACGATCGACACCAGCTCCCGGGTCACGATCTCGGTGGGATCGTGATCGGTGAGGACGTCCTCCAGTCTCCCGCTGAGGATCCCGTTGGAACCGGCGGCGGTGTCCATGACCATCGTCCCGGGGCGGTCGGCGAGGGCGGCGGTGTGGACCGTGATGTTCGTGAATCCATTGAGGGCCGCGCTGACCCGGAGGAAGGCGGCGTTGGACGCCAGGGCCTCCACCGACACGACCCGACCCGCCGGTCCGACCAGACGGGCGCCCAGCAGACTGAACACCCCCAGGTTGGCCCCGGCGTCCACGAACACCCCCTCCGGGGGGAGGAGTCGACGCACGGCGGCGTCGACGTGGGGTTCATAGGTGGTACCGGCGGCTACGTGGGCCCCCACGGCGGGGTCGTCGGTGGGCACCACCATCTCGATCCCGTCGAGATCGACCACCTCGATGGCTTCGGTACCGGTTCCCCCCATGATGAGCCGGAAGGTCTCGCCGTTGCGGAACTCCTCGGAGTGGGCGAAGTACGGGAGAACGTCCAGCACCGACCACTTCCCTATCCGGGGACGGAAGAAGGCCAGCCCGGCCGGGTCGGGTTCCCGCCCCTGGAACAGGCGGTAGGCGGCGTGGATGTCGGCCTCGGTCAGCCGGTCGTCCCCGAGGTTGGTGGCGGTGGCGGGAGGAGCCGGGTGGGGACCAACGGCGGGTAGGGGAGGGGCGCCCCGCCAGGCTCCGCGAAGTCGGGACCTCAGGGGCTCGGGTATTCTCTTCACCGCCCGCCGTGCCGCCGCGCCGAGTCCTCCGCCGTCCGATACCGGCGGGGAGGGGTTCTGATCCGGTGACTCCGACATGGCGGCAACAAGCTACTCCCCGACGGCACTGGAAGGGGGCTGGCTCCCCGCCGCCGGTGGGAAGACGTGGGATCAGGGGTCGGGGCGGTTGGCCTTGAGTTCGGAGAACCGGTGGAAGACGGCGGCCGTGACGGCGCCTTTGCGACCGGGGTAGAGGCGATCGTCCACGGAGGCCACGGGCTGGACATCGCGGGTGGAGGAGGTGATGAACACCTCCTCGGCCCGGTCCAGGTCGGCCGGTGTGAGGGTGGTCTCCTCCACGGTCACCAGTTCCCCCACCAGCTCACGGGTGATCCCGGCCAGGCAGCCCGATGACAGAGGTGGGGTGTGGATCCGGCCGTCGAGCACCACGAACACGTTGGATCCCGTTCCCTCGCAGATCTCCCCCCGGTTGTTCAGCAGGAGGGCCTCGTCGGCCCCGGTCCGGGCGGCGGCGGCCAGGGCCACCACGTTCTCGGCGTAGCTGGTGGTCTTGGCCCCGACCAGGGCCCCCCGCTCGTTGCGGGTCCAGGGAACGATGTGCAGATTCGATTCGGCCCGCCGGGCGGGTAGTCCCGAGGTGGCCAGGATGGTGCGGACCGGCCCCTCGCCCCGGGCCGAGGACAGGGGTCCGTCGCCCGCGGTGACCGTGAGTCGCAGTCTGCCGGTCTGTGGACCGTTCCGGAGGATCTCCCCCACCCACTTCCTGATGGTGTCGGGCTCGGGGAGGGGTCCCAGGTCGACAACCCGGGCCGATCGACGGAGACGGTCCAGGTGACGGGACAGGGCGAAGGCCGCACCGTCCACTATCTGGAGTGTCTCGAACACCCCGTCACCGACGGTGATTCCATGATCCGATACCGGGATGGCGGAGCGGGGGTCGCCGGGATCGTGTTCGACGCCGTCGATGGAGACTCGTTCCATCCGGGTCCGTCCCTCCTCTCCGTGGTTCAGTCGGTACCGGCGGCCGTTCGGCGCACCGGTGGGGCGCTCCACCCCACAATGGCAAGTTAGTACCCCGGCGTGGTGGGGCGGCAGGACCGCGGGACGGCGGCGGTGGAGAACCGGGTCGGGTGGGATGGCCTCGGATCACGGGCCGAGTGCAGTCGCTCGGGAGTCCGCCGCTGGTACCGTCCCGGGCCATGGCCCGCACCCGTCTCCGGTGGAGCAGAACCTGGCGACAGCGGATTCTCCTCGGCGTGAATGTGGTCCTGACCATGGTCTTCCTCGTGAGCGGTCTGGGCATCGGCTACGCCGCCAACCGTCTCTCGGCCATAGACCGGGTCGACGTGAACAGCTCTCTGTCCGCCCCACCGTCCACCCGGCCGTTGAACGCCGCCGACATAGTCATATCCGGACCCCCCGACAGCACCACGACCACCACCGAGGCCCCGAAGCCCCCCGGCCCGGACCAGAACTTCCTGATCGTCGGCTCCGACAATGCCCAGAACATCGATCCGGGGGATCCGATCCTCACCAACCGCGAGGAGGAACTCAGCAACCACCTCGCCGACACGATCATGATCCTGAGGGTCCGTCCGGCGGAGGGCACGGCCAGCCTGCTATCGATCCCCCGTGACCTCGAGGTGACGATCGCCGGTTCCTCCCGCAAGGCGAAGATCAACAGCGCCTTCAATCTCGATGACCGTCGGGAGAGGGTGGCACGACTTCTGGACACCATCTCGGAGAACCTCGACATCGACATCCAGCACTACGTCGAGGTGGATCTGGCCGCCTTCCGGAGGCTGGTGGACGCCGTGGGCGGGGTCCAGGTGTGCTTCCCGGGCCCGGCCCGGGATCCGGCCACCGGGCTGGACGTGGCCACACCGGGCTGGGTCGAGCTGGACGGCACGACCGCCCTGGCCTACGTCCGTAGCCGGAAACTGCAGATGCAGCGGATCGACGGCCGCTGGGTGAATGCCAGTCCCCGGGCGGACCTCGACCGGATCGAC
>Ga0256841_1002985_pt1 | contig 12944 bp, 13 predicted proteins | sample 356308metaG_FD_185971 | JGI IMG/M metagenome (GOLD analysis project Ga0256841, IMG submission 185971) | Hydrothermal vent microbial communities from Mid Atlantic Ridge, Atlantic Ocean - 356-308 | ecosystem: Environmental > Aquatic > Marine > Hydrothermal vents | place: Atlantic Ocean: Mid...
CGCAGCGGTTCGGGCGGGGCCAACAGGGCCTCGGCGGGATCCTCGGCGGTGGCCAGGAACTCCACCTGCTGGCCCTCCATCATGGTCGCCTTCTGCTTTTTCAGTCTGGCGCCGAAGAATTCGGCGAACAGTTTGGCGGGCCCGCCGATGGAGATGGTGATCTCGCTGCTGGCGGCATCGAAGACCTCGAAGCCGGCCTCGCGCAAGGCACGCTTGGCCGCCTCCACATCTTCCGGCCGCGATTTGAAGAGATGGCAGGTGTCGCCGGTGATCGGCGCCTCGGCGGCGAACAGGGAAGCCGGCCCGACCGAACGGGGCGAGACGGTGGCGATGACCTCGATCGTCTTCGACGGCATGCAGGATTCCTCCCGGATACGGCTGTCTCGGGTGCAGGAAGCCCGCCCAACGGATCTTCTGGTTGGAAACCGTGAATAGCATGAATGCGGAAGAACGCGCAACGCCGGCGCACGAAACCGCCCGCGGAAGCAGCGCCCGAAACGATCCGGGCGATGCCCCGCGACCCCCGTCGATCACCGGACATCGCCCGTTCGTCTGCGCGACCCGGAGAAGCTCCGCGCCGCGCCTCCCCCGACGAAACCTGACGTTCCTGCGCAAGGTAACCGTTCGGTTACACCCATCTTGCTACCCGAAATCGGGGGCAGCCGCAAGAGGTCTCGAAGCGGATCGCGGGGGAAGGCGCGACCTCTTCAGCCGCCGAACAGGGCCTCCGGCTGCCCGGCCACACCGACCTCGAGGGCGAACAGGCCGCCGGCCAGCGGCGCCTTTTCGAGGATGGCCGCATCGATGCCGATGCGGGCCGAGGTGACGAACAGAGTTGTCCGGCCCGGCCCGCCGAGGCAGCAGGCGCTGGGCTGGGGGACCGGCAGGCGCAGGCTCTGCACCAGCCGGCCGTCCGGGGCGTAGCGATCCACCCGCCAGCCGCCCCAGACGGCGGTCCAGACATGGCCCTCGGCATCGACGCAGAGCCCGTCGGGAAAGCCGTCATCCTCGGCGAGCTGCACGAACACCCGCTCGCCGGCGGGCAGGCCGCTGTCGATATCGTAATCGTAGGCCCAGATCACCCGCCGCATGCTGTCGGTGAAATACATCACCCGATCGTCGGGGCTCCAGCCGATGCCGTTGGCGATACCCAGACCCTCCCGGATCCGGGTCACGCGACCGTCGGGATCGAGGCGCCAGAGACTGCCGGTGAAGCGCTCTTCTTCGTCGTCCATGGTGCCGGCGAAGAAGCGGCCGCGGCGATCGACCCGGCCGTCGTTGAAGCGGTTGCCGGGAAGATCGGCTTCGGGATCGCAGATCGGATCGAGCGCGCCGGTGGCCGGCTCGAAGCGGTGGAAACCGGATTTCAGCGCCACCAGCATGCTGCCGTCGCGGCGGAAGGCGTAGCAGCCGATGCGCTCGGGCATCGGCCAGGCGCGGGCCTCGCCGGTACGCGGATCGAAGCGGTAGAGATGGGGGTTCTTGATGTCGATCCAGTAGAGCACCTGCTCGATGGGGTGCCACAGCGGCCCCTCGCCGACCACCGCCCGGGCATCGATCAGACATTTCGGTTCACGCATCCCCTGCCTCCCTCGACGACGAATCCGTCTGCGGTCTTCCCACCGCCGGCATTCTGTGCGAGCCATTCCCGGCCAGCCTCCGGCGGTGCTCCATGCGATTGTATCGGGACCATTTGTTACCGCGTCTCATCCACGGCGTCATGCGCGATGCGCGCTTCCTGCCGCTGCGGCGGGAACTCGCCGCCCGGGCGCGTGGCCGGGTGCTGGAGATCGGCATCGGCTCCGGCCTCAACCTGCCCCTCTACGATCCGGGACGGGTGGAGGCGGTGCTGGGGGTCGATCCCAGCCATCTGCTGCTGACCCTGGCCCGCCGGCGGGCGGAGGGGCGGTCCTTTCCGGTCTGGCTGGTGCAGGCCGATGCCGAACGTCTGCCGTTGCCCGACGCCTCGATGGACACCGTGCTGAGTAGCTGGACGCTGTGTTCGATCCCCGATCTCGGCACGGCACTCGCCGAGATCGCCCGGGTGCTGCGTCCCGGAGGACGGTTCCTGTTCCTCGAACACGGGCTGTCGGCGGAGCCCTCGGTCGCCCGCTGGCAGCGTCTTCTGACCCCGTTCTGGCGGCCGCTCGCCGGCGGCTGCCATCTCGACCGGCCGATCGCCGAACGGTTGCGGCGCGCCGGATTGCGGCCGGCGCGTCTGGACACCGGCTACATGCTGGCCGGACCCCGGCTTTTCACCTATCACTATCGCGGCGAGGCAGAACCGCCGGAGCGGCAGAGCGGAGCCGGAGCGGACAGCGCTGCCGGGGCGGAGGCGGCACCGGGCCGGGGAAAGGGAACGGCATGCGACAGGTGACGGTGGCGGCGACCCAGATGGCCTGTGGCTGGGACCGGGCGGGCAATGTTCGCAGGGCCGAGCGCCTGGTGCGCGAGGCGGCCGCCCGCGGAGCCGATATCGTGCTCCTGCAGGAGCTGTTCGAGACCCCCTATTTCTGCAAGGACCAGCGGGCCGAGCATTTCGCGCTCGCCCACGAGGCCCAGGGGCATCCGCTGGTCGCCCGCATGTCCGATCTCGCCGCCGAGCTCGAGGTGGTGCTGCCGGTGAGCTTCTTCGAGCGGGCCAACAACGCCTATTTCAACGCGGTGACGATGCTCGACGCCGACGGCCGGGCGCTGGGCACCTACCGCAAGAGCCACATTCCCGACGGCCCCGGCTACCAGGAGAAATACTACTTCAACCCCGGTGACACCGGATTTCGCGTCTGGCAGACCCGCTTCGGCCGGATCGGTCTCGGCATCTGCTGGGACCAGTGGTTCCCGGAAGCGGCCCGGGCGATGGCCCTGGTGGGAGCGGAGCTGCTGCTCTATCCCTCGGCCATCGGCTCCGAGCCGCAGCAGCCCGAGCTCGACAGCAGCGCCCACTGGCAGCGGGTGATGCAGGGCCATGCCGCCGCCAACATGCTGCCGGTGGTGGCCGCCAACCGGATCGGGACGGAAAGGGGGGAGAGCTGCACCGTCACCTTCTACGGCAGCTCCTTCATCACCGACGGCAGGGGGGAAATCCTGGCCCGGGCCGGACGGGAGGAGGAGGCGGTGATCACCGCCAGCTTCGATCTCGACGCGCTGGCCCGGGAGCGGGCCGGCTGGGGGCTGTTCCGCGACCGTCGTCCGGACCTCTATCTCACCCTGCTGAGCCTCGACGGCCGGGGCCAGGCCATCTGACCTTCGCTCTCAGGTGACGGCGTCGATCTGCTCGTCGTCGAGATGGCCGGGGACCAGGGTCACCGGCACCTTGAGATTGCGCAGATTCTTCATCAGATGGCTGACGATCGGCCCCGGGCTGGAGCCTTCCGGGGCGGTGGCCAGCACCAGCAGCGAGATGCTCGGATCCTCGTGGATCAGACGCAGCACCTCTTCGGCGCGATGGCCCTCGCGGATGTAGAGGATGGGCAGGCTTCCGGTCTGCGCGAAGACATCGGCGGCCAGCGACTGCAGCCTGCGTTCGGCCTCCAGCCGGGCGTCCTCCTCCATCACCCGGCCGACCCCCAGCCAGTGCTGGAACTCCACCGGCTCGATCACGTAGAGCAGGGCGATGCGTCCGCCGGTATGCCGCGCCCGCCGGCAGGCGAAGCGCAGGGCGTTGCGCATCTCCTCGCTCTCGTCGACGACCACGAGGAAGACGCGCTCCTGCCCCTTCTCCTCTCCGTCGGGGCGGGTCGGGCTCTCGGTCACGGGCTCGCTCATGCCTTACCGTCTAGCGAAGACCAGGCTGGCGGTCCATCCTGCAGCGACCGCGATGAGGATCGAACTCAACCCATAGATGGCCGGACGGCGCCGCGCCAGATCGAAGATGTCGGCCTCCAGCCCCACCTTGGAGACCACCAGCACATTGCTCTGGGCCTGTACCACCCGGCCGCCGCGGAGATAGAGGGTCTGCACCTGGTAGTTGCCGGGAGCGACGTTGGCGGGAAAGGGAACCACCGTGCGGAACAGCCGCTTGCCGAGGAAGTAGACCGGGATCGGCGACTGCACGTAGAGCTTCTGGCGCTGCTTGTTGCGGATCAGGGCGGCGCGGAAGGCGGCCACATCGGCTTTGCTCTGGTGCCGGTCGGGGCGCGCCTCGAGATGCAGCCGCTCGACCCCGATCTGGTAACGCTGCAGTACATCCTCCTCGGCCAGCAACTCCAGGGGCTTGCTGGAGGCCACGGCGTAGAAGCCGGGTACCCGGCGGAACCGCATCTCGTCGGTGTTGAACCAGAAGGGGCCGACCCGCGACTTGCGCCGCACCCGGAGATCCTCGGTCGGCCCGAACACCAGCACCACCACATCCCCGCCCGGTTCCTCGACGCTGCCGAACAGCAGCACCTCGGCGCCGGTGAAGGCGGTGGTGATGGCGATCAGATGCTTGGACAGGTCGGCGATCAGGCTCTGGCCGGATGCCGCGTTGGACATCGACAGCGCCAGCAGGAGCCCGTACAGCCATCGCCGCCGCAGCATCGGAAATCCTTCGGATGGGCCAGACGGGAGCCAGCTTACAGGCCGGCTCCGCACATGCAAGCCGGTGGCGGGCGGCGCCCCTCAGGCCGGCTCGCGGTCGGGCACCTCGCAGTAGAGATTGTAGAGGGTGGCGATCACCGCCTCGGCCTCGGGCGAGGCCAGGGAATAGTAGATGGTCTGCGCATCGCGCCGCGTGCGCACCAGCGAATCGTGGCGCAATTTGGCGAGATGCTGCGACAGGGCCGACTGGCTGAGGCCGATCAGACGTACCAGCTCGCCCACCGAACGTTCGCCGCCGACGAGCTGGCACATGATCAGCAGCCGGTTCTCGTTGCTCAGCGCCTTCAGCAGGCGGCTGGCCTCGCGGGCGTTGGCCTGCAGCTTGACATAATCGGCGGCGGAGAGGCGATGCTCGCCGCCCCTGTCGAAAGGAGGCTTGGATCGGGGGGCATTCATGACACGGGTTTCCCGGGATGCGATGGACGCATGGCGACCGGCCGGCCGCCGTCTTCGCTGTCCTCGGCCGGCATGCGCGCCGGCCACAGCCGTCCGGTTTCCAGATAGCGCACGCCGCGCAGCCCGCCCAGCAGGATGGCCGCCACCGCCAGGGCGGACTCGAAGCTCATGGTGGACAGACCCGACAGGCCCTGGCCGACGGTGCAGCCTCCGGCCAGGGCGCCGCCGCTGCCCATCAGCACCGCACCCAGCGCGTGGCGGCCGAGATCGGTGCGATCGGCGAAGGTCTCGATGCGGAACTGCCCGGCCCGGCGGGCCGCCAGGAAGGCGCCGAGCAGGGTGCCGAGCACGAGCATCACCCCGAAGCCGGGAAGCAGCCCCCCGCCCGCCATCAGGTAGAGGAGGCCGCGGGCGGTGGGCAGGACGAAGGTCAGCGAGGCCATGCCCCAGCCGGCGCCGCCGCCGGCCAGCAGCGAGGTCGCCCACCAGCCGGCCACCACCAGCGCACCCAGGATCACGCCCGCCGACAGTTCCGGCGAGCGGTGGCGAAAGCGGGGGTCGGCGAAAATCCAGGACAACAGCAACGCCGCCAGCAGCAGTCCCGAGAGCGGACCGGCGAGCGGACCCAGGAGCCCGGAGGCGAGCTGGCCCAGGCCGGCATAGCCCGGCGCGAAGCTGCCGATGCTGTGCAGCAGCCGATAGACCGGCGCCAGCAGGCCGGCGATGGTCGCATAGGCGCTGACCGCCACCAGCAGCACCACGAGCCAGGCCTTGAGACTGCCCGCCCCGGCCCGCACCAGATTGCGGCTGATGCAGCCGCCCGCGAGCACCATGCCGAAGCCGAACATGAGCCCGCCGCCGACGGCTCCCAGCCAGAACAGATCGCTGCGCAGATAGAGACTGCGTCCGGGATCGAAGGGCGAGGCCACCGCCAGGAGCTGGGTGCCGGCCAGGGCCACGGCCACCGCCAGCAGCCAGGAGCGGAGCCGCCGCCGGCTGCCGAAGAGCGCGAGATCGGCCAGCGCTCCCATCAGACAATAGTGGGTGCGCTGCACGGTGGCCCCGAACAGGGCACCGATCAGCAGGCCGGCGATGGCCAGGGCGACATGCGGTTCGATCACGCTCTCTCCCGGTGGCGTCCGGGCGCGGCCCGTGCGGCGGGGTGGACCGGAAACGCGTATAAGCTATCACGAATATGCGGTGAAGGTAAGGCCCAGAAAAAATCCGCAAATCTTGTATGACTACAGTAGGGAAATGGCAATATGGGGAATGGCGACGGCCGCGATTCCCTGCGGGCCGGCTCGGGCCGCCGCGGTGCCTGGCGTCGAGCCGTCCGGGCAACGAGGGCTAGCCCTTGAAGACGGTGGTCAGATTGCGGCCGGCGGCGATGAAGCCGGCGGGATCGAGGGGTTCGCCGTCGATCCGGATCTCGTAATGGAGATGCGGTCCCGTGCTGCGACCGGTATTGCCGACGATGCCGACCGGCTGGCGGAAATCCACCTTCTGGCCGCGTTTCACCAGCAGTTTCTTCATATGGGCATAGCGGGTGACGATGCCCATGCCATGGTCGATCTCCACCATCAGCCCGTAGGCGTCGTTGCGGCCGGCGCGGATCACCCGTCCCGGGGCGGCGCTGAGCACCCGGGCGTTCCATGGCGCCGCCATGTCGATTCCCTTGTGCATGGCGCGACGCCCGGTCACCGGATCCTTGCGCAGGCCGTAGGGGCTGGTGATGCGGTAGGAATCGAGGGGCGAGGTGAGCGGCATGGCGGCGATCAGGCGCTGCGCGGCCTGCAGCCGGACCACCGAGCGGCTGAGATCGGAACCTTCGATCGCCGGCAGTGCCGCCGGCGCATCCTCCGTCGGCAGCTCGAACGGGCCGCCGATCCCCGCCGGCAGGTCGTCGCCGGCCCGTTCCAGCAGCCGGCGCGGATCGACGCCGGCCTCGGCCAGCACCTGCTCGATGGCCGCCAGATGCTTGCCGATCCATTCGCGGATCCAGATCATGGAGGTGGCGCGGCTGTTCTCGACCTCGGCCACCCGCGACTGCAGCATGTCGATCCGCCAGCGCAGCCCCTTTTCCACCCGCCGCGCCATATCCCGTTCGACCAGGGCCTTGGACAGGCGGCTGCGGAGGGCCGCCAGCTCGCCTTCGAGCGCGGCCTTTTCGCGTACCAGCCGACGCATCGAGAGCTGACGGTCGCGGCTGTCGGCCTCGACACTGGCGGCGAAGGCGCGGGCCGCCTCCAGTTCGGCGGTGACCGCGGTGATCCGCTGCTCGGCGAGGGCCAGCCGATCGGCCAGCCGCTGCCGTTCGCGGGCGGCCAGGCGGGCCCGCGCGAGGCGCCGCTCCCGTTCTTCCTGCAACGCCCGAAGCTGCAGCGAGAGTTCCCGTTCGCGCTCGAGACGGGCCTGGAACACCGCCCGCGCCTCGCGTCGCGCGACTTCCAGATCCCTCTCGAGCCGTTCCCGTTCCCGCAGCAGGGAGACCAGGCGGAAACCGCCGAAGGACAATGCACCGCTGACCAGCAGCACCAGAAGCGCGAGCAGGATCCGGGCGGGCCGCGACCGGCCGGCGGGGAGGCGGGGGCGCGTGCTCACCGGTCCGGATTCCTCCCCGGGCGGGGCGTTCGAGGGCTTCGAGCCAGCATTCCGTCCCTTTTTCGCAGCCATGCCCGCCACCTTTGCGCCGGCCTCTTCGGCAAGCGGCCGATGGTGCGGGTCGGCTTCATTCTCGTTGCGAAAGATTATGCTAAGGTTAACGGAAGCCGGCAACCGCCCGCCAGTTGAAAAACTGCCGCAGAATCAGGACGCGTCGGCGATGCGCAGGCCGCTCCCGGGATCGAACAGATGCAGCCGGTCGGGCGGCACCGACAGCCGCAGCGTATCGCCGGCATGGACGATGGTGCCTCCCGGCAGCCGCACGCAGATGCGGTGATCGCCGGCGATGCGGCCGTGGGCGACGGTGTCGGCGCCGAGGATCTCGACCCAATCCACGGCCAACGCCAGGGGACCGTCCGCGCTGCACTGCAGATGCTCGGGGCGGATTCCGGCGACCACCGGAGCAGCAGCCGCGGCCGCCAGCGGCCCGGCGAGGGGCAGGCGGATCCTGTCGATCACGAGGCTGGCGCGGTCCTCCCCCAGCCGGGCGGGAAAGCCGTTCATCGGCGGCGAGCCGATGAAGCCGGCGACGAACAGGCTGGCGGGGCGTTCGTAGACCTCGAGGGGGGCTCCCACCTGCTCGATGCGGCCCTCGTTCATCACCACCAGCCGGTCGCCCAGGGTCATCGCCTCCACCTGGTCGTGGGTGACGTAGATGCCGGTGGTGCCGAGCCGTGCCTGGAGCTGGCGGATCTCGTGGCGCATCTGCACCCGGAGCTTGGCGTCGAGATTGGAGAGCGGCTCGTCGAACAGGAAGACTTCCGGTTCGCGCACGATCGCCCGGCCCATCGCCACCCGCTGGCGCTGCCCGCCCGAGAGCTGGCGCGGCTTGCGGTCGAGGAGTTCCTCGAGGCCGAGGATTTCCGCCGCCCGCTTCACCCGCGCCGCGATCTCGGGCCTGGGCACGCGGCGGTTCTTCAGCCCGTAGGCCATGTTGTCGTAGACCGTCATGTGCGGGTAGAGGGCGTAGTTCTGGAACACCATGGCGATGTCCCGGTCCTTGGGCTCGAGCTCGTTGACCCGCCGCGCGCCGATGCGGATCTCGCCGCCGGTGACCGTTTCGAGGCCGGCCACCAGGCGCAGCAGGGTGGATTTGCCGCAGCCCGAGGGACCCAGTACCGCCACCATCTCGCCGTCGGCGATGGAAAGATCGATGCCCTTGAGCACTTCGACCGTTCCGAAGGATTTCCGGAGCTCTCGGACGACCACTTCGGCCATGGCTATTTCTCTGTCTCCACGAGGCCCTTGACGAACCAGCGCTGCATCAGGAGGACCACCAGCACCGGCGGCAGCATGGCCAGCATGGCGACCGCCGCGATGTAATGCCATTCGGGTTCGGCGTCGGCCGCCGTCAGCATCCGCTGGATGGCCATGACGATGGTGTAGTAGCTCTCGTCGGTGGTCACCAGCAGCGGCCAGAGATACTGGTTCCAGCCGTAGATGAAGAGGATCACGAAGAGGGCGGCGATGTTGGTGCGCGACAGCGGCAGCAGGATGTCGAAGAAGAAGCGCATCGGTCCGGCGCCGTCGACTCGCGCCGCCTCGGCCAGCTCGTCGGGCACGGTCAGGAAGAACTGGCGGAACAGGAAGGTGGCGGTGGCCGAGGCGATCAGCGGAATCGTCAGCCCCGCATAGCTGTTGAGCATGCCGAGATCGGCGACCACCTCGAAGGTGGGCAGGATGCGCACCTCCACCGGCAGCATCAGGGTGGCGAAGATGGTCCAGAAGGCCAGCATGCGGCCGGGAAAGCGGAAATAGACGATGGCGAAGGCGGAGAGGATGGAGATGGCGATCTTGCCCACCGCGATGCTCACCGCCATGATCAGCGAATTGAGCATCATCGGCGCCACCGGCCCCGAACTGGAGCGGGTCAGGCCGTGGCCCAGCACCGCCCGGTAGTTGTCGAGGAGCCGCTCGCCGAACCACATGGGGATGGGGGCGGTGAGCACATCCTCGGGAGCCTGGCTGGAGGTCACGAGAACGATCCAGATGGGCAGGGCGACGATGGCGATGCCGAGGACCAGCAGAGCATGGGCGAGGAAGGTCAGGAGCGGGCGGTTCTCGACCATGGTCAGGCGTACTGCACGCGGCGTTCGATGAAGCGGAACTGGACGAAGGTGAGGGCCATGACGATGGCCATCAGCACCACGCTCTGGGCCGCCGAGCTGCCGAGATCGAGGCCGATGAAACCGTCCCGGTAGACCTTGTAGACGAGGGTGGTGGTGGCCTGGGCGGGGCCGCCCTCGGTGACCGCGTGGATGATCCCGAAGGTATCGAAGAAGGCATAGACGAGGTTGACCACCAGCAGGAAGAAGGTGGTCGGGGAGATCAGGGGAAAGATCAGGGTGACGAAGCGCTTGACCGGTCCCGCCCCGTCGATCGCCGCGGCCTCGATCAGGGAGCGGGGAATGGACTGCATGCCGGCCAGGAAGAACAGGAAGTTGTAGGAGATCTGCTTCCAGGTGGCGGCCACGATCACCAGCAGCAGGGCCTGGCCGCCGTTGAGCTGGTGGTTCCAGTCGACGCCGACCTTGCCCAGCAGCCAGGCGATGATGCCGATCGAGGGATTGAACAGGAACAGCCACAGCACCCCGGCGATCGCCGGGGCCACCGCATAGGGCCAGATCAGCATGGTCTTGTAGAAGGTCGCGGCGCGCATCACGAAATCGGCCATCGCCGCCAGCAACAGCGCGATGGCCAGACCGGAGAAGGCCACCGCGAAGCTGAAGATCGCGGTCACCTTCAGGCTGTTGGTGTATTCGGGATTGCCGAACAGCGCCGCGAAATTGTCGAACCAGACGAACCGGGTGGCGAGACCGAAGGGGTCCTGGACCAGCATCGACTGCCACAGCGCCTGGCTCGCCGGCCAGATGAAGAAGACGAAGGTCACCGCGAGCTGCGGTACCAGCAAGAGATAGGGCAGGCCTCGCTGCCTGAAGACGACCCGTTTTTCCAAGTTCGACTCCCGCCCCCGCCGCGGGACGGAGGCGGCAGGGCCGCCTCCGTCCCCGACGATCTCGGACCCGCAGGATCTAATCTATTTGTACTGGGCCTCGAACTGGCGGAGCAGCTTGTTGCCGCGTGCGACCGCCTCGTCCATCGCCTGCCGGGCGGTCTTGCTGCCGGCCCAGACCGCTTCCAGCTCCTCGTTGATGATGTCGCGGATCTGGACGAAATTGCCGAACCGCAGCCCCTTCGAGTTTTCCGTGGGCTCCTTGTAGGTGAGCTGCTTGATGGCGATGTCGGTGCCCGGGTTCTTCTCGTAGAAGCCCTGACTGCGGGTGAGCTCGTAGGCGGCGGTGGTGATCGGCAGATATCCCGTCTCCTGGTGCCACCAGGCCTGCACCTCGGGGCTGGAGAGATAGGAGAAGAAGCGGGCGACGCCCTTGTACTCCTCGTCGGGATGGCCCTGCAGCACCCAGAGGGTGGCGCCGCCGATGATGCTGTTCTGCGGCGCGCCCTCGATGTCCGGATAGTAGGGCAGCATGCCGATGCCGAATTCGAAGTCCTTGGCGTTGTTCTTGACCCCGGCATAGGCGGCGGAGCTGTTCATGTACATGACGCACTCCTGATTGTAGAACTTGGGAGCGCTGTCGGAGCGACGGCCGCCGTAGTCGAAGATCTTGCTCTTCTGCCATTCGGCCATGTTGGCGATGTGCTCGACCACCGGCGTCTCGTTGAACACCAGCTCGGTGTCGAGGCCGGCGAAACCGTTCTGCTTGGTGCCCAGCGGCAGGTTGTGCCAGGCCGAGAAGTTCTCGATCTGCACCCAGCTCTGCCAGCCGGTGGTGAAGCCGCAGGGATAGCCCGCCGCCTGGGTCTTCTTGGCAAACTCGACCAGCTCGGGCCAGGTTTTCGGCGGCTGTTCGGGATCGAGCCCGGCCTTCTCGAAGGCGTCCTTGTTGTAGTAGAGCACCGGCGTCGAGCTGTTGAAGGGCATCGACAGCATCTCGCCCTCGGGGGTGGTGTAGTAGCCCACCACCGCCGAGATGAAGGCGTTGGGGTCGAACGGTTCGCCGGTATCGGCCATCAGCTCGTAGACCGGATAGATCGCCCCGCGGGCGGCCATCATGGTCGCCGTGCCGACCTCGAACACCTGCACGATATGGGGTTGCTGCCCGGCCCGGAAGGCGGCGATGGCGGCGGTCATGGTCTCGGTGTAGTTGCCCTTGTAGACCGCCTTGATTTCGTATTCGTCCTGGCTGGCGTTGAAATCGGCGGCGATCTTGTTGACCTTCTCGCCGAGCTCGCCGCCCATCGCGTGCCACCACTCGATCTGCACCCGCTTCTGGGCGTCGGCCGGGCCGGCGGCGAGGGCCAGCGCGAATACCGCCGCCCCGGCGAGAATGGTTCTCCTGCAACACATCTGGGTTGCCTCCGCATTTCGTGATTGTCGGGTGCCCGCACGGCCCTCCCCGGGTCTGTCCGGCCGCACGCACGGGGGCGAGCATGCCAAGCCCGGTCGGTGCTGCCAAGCCCAAAGCGGTTTGGTGGCGGGGATTTCACGGCAACGGGAAAGCGCCGGGGGAAAGCGCTGGTGCCGGCGGAGGGACTCGAACCCCCAGCCCCCCGCTTACAAGGCGGATGCTCTACCGATTGAGCTACGCCGGCCGCCACCGCCGAGGGTAATCGGCGCCGGGGACCGCGGCAAGCCCGCCGGCTTCCGTTCGCGGTCGGCAGCGGCCGGCGGGCGGTCCGGCGCTCGGGCTCAGTAGGCTCGGCCGGCCTCGATGCGGGCTTCCATGCCGAGGCTGCGATGGCTGCCCACCGGACAATAGGCCACATAGCTGCCCGCCGGCAGCTCGACCTCCAGCTCGGCGCTTTCGCCCGGGCGGAGGATGCGCGAGCTGTAGCGGATCTCCTCGCCCCCGGCCTCGCCTTCGAGGGCCAGCGCATGGGGGGCCGAACCGGTGTTGGTGACGAGGAAGCGGACCTTGCCGCCGTCGAGCTCGAGACTGGTGAAGCCCAGGGTCCATTCGGCGAGCTCCACCTTCACCGTCTCGCCGGCCGCCGCCGGCGCGTGCCAGGCGGCGAGGCCGGTGCCGGCCACGAGGGCCAGGGTCGCAAAGGCGGTTGCCGACAAGAGGGCCGTGCGGATCTTGCGCATCTTCGCTCTCCCCTGATCACGGGCCGCCGAGCCGGAGGCGGGGCGGCGGCACGGGGAACCGGCCCGGAAGGTTTCTGGTTGGGGATTTGGAGGCCCGTGCCGCCGCCGGACACGGCTCGATGGCCGGGTCGACGATCCCGGATTGTCGAAAGCGGGGGCGGCGAAGTCAAAACACCAGGGCGTGAAGCGCCGGGCGGGCGAA